>Ga0210057_1006403_pt1 | contig 14658 bp, 17 predicted proteins | sample CryGeyCG2114_010_2_FD_183968 | JGI IMG/M metagenome (GOLD analysis project Ga0210057, IMG submission 183968) | Groundwater microbial communities from aquifer - Crystal Geyser CG10_big_fil_rev_8/21/14_0.10 (SPAdes) (version 2) | ecosystem: Environmental > Aquatic > Deep subsurface > Groundwater ... | reverse complement strand
TGGACAGACAAGGTGATATAAAAGTTGAGAAACGTTATGAGATTTCTTAATTGGTTGTGACATGGTAAGTATATCTTACCCATGTTCGCCCCACGAAGCAAGCTTCGGGGAAATCTTCTCTATTATATTCCAATTAGCTATACTATTCATAAAATTCCTTATTCATTTTTTTATCCTCTTCGCCAATCTTAAACTCTTTGTCCTCAATCTCGCTTAAGTTTACATAAAGCTTGTTTTTTTAGTCATATTTTTTAATCTTTTTTAACTTTTAATTTTCTAACCATATCAACAACAGCCAAAATAACGCCAACTTTCGTTCCGATATTAGCTATCATATTACAGAAAATTAATCACAAAAATTTGGCTTTAAAATTTCATCTGGAAAGTTGTATTCTTCACGCATTTTGTCGCAATCCACACTCCCATTGCCATCAAAAACCACCTGCCATAATTCGTCAATTTTGGCCGCTAAAAACATACCGCCTTCACCCGGACCGCCATCTCCAAATAAAACGCTTCCGGCCGCGTGTGTGTCGGTCTGTTTAGTGACTGTGACATTCACTTGATCAACGGGTTTGCTGTATTTATCAGCCAGAAGATACTGGATTTCTTGACCGAGACTTTCATAGCAAGGTTCTTCCCAAACCCTTAAGCACTCGTTTTTCGGTTCGCACCACGAGTAGCCGGCTGATCCGATACAGCCATGCTCATCTTTGTCTCCGCCGACAATCTGTTCAATGTCCTCGGTAAAAGTCTGTCCGCTATGCCGACATTGACGCGGATAACTCTCCATAACCGGATTACCCGCCGCCACGCATTCCTCAAAATTAGTCACGCCAACCTGATTATTCTTTTCTCTATTTTCTTTTATCTGCGGCATAATAAGAAAAAAAATAACGAATACAGCAAGAATAGCTGGCAGAATTACTATTAAAAAATTCTTTATTGTTGGTTTTGTGTCCATATTTTTTTAAATTTATTTATTAATTTTAATTTTACCAACTTTTTAGCTTCGCTGTTAATCCACTTTTCCGCTTCTTGTTCATCTTTTTCTATTGCCATTTCCACACCTCGCTTAGCTATTTCAAGCAGGGATTTTGATAATTTTTTCGTGTCCGCAAATACATTTTTGAAGCAAACCCCTTTTTGAAGCAAACTCAACCACCTCCTCAACCGAAACACAATTCAATGTCTTGGCTAAATTCCTTTCGCTACCCGATTTAATCTTACGCATGATGTCGCTATGAATTTTTATTTTATCTTTTTCCGTTGATTTTCTACCGGCATGAGTCATCCCAACTCCCTTTTTTATTTGCTCTGATTCTAAATTATAGGCAATTTGCCAAAGCTCGTTATATAATTTTTCATAGCGTTTACAAACAATCTCTAAATGAGAGTATTCAATCTCACTTATAAAAAATTTGTGTATTGCCTTATTTCTTATGTCGTATAGAGAATTGAGCTCATCGTATACCTTTTTACTGATAGCTTTATTTTTGTAAGCCAGCTCATAAATCTTCCTCTCCGAAATTCCTGTATCGCCGTCTGTTTGATAAATATACTTATCATAAATATCATCGTTTTTATTTTTAATCTGTTCTTTTAAAACAAGGCAAATTCTGCAAAAACCATCAACCAAAGAGGCATAGAGAACTAATCCCTCTATTAAAAACACCTGATCATGAGCTCTTTGTAATAATAATCTTGTCGCCCCAAAAGCGTTTATAAAATTTGAGAATTTATCGAAAGATGTGCTTTTGTTTTGCATATCTACTTACTGTTTACCGACTCAATATAACTGCAATAATCACAATCGTGGCCGGCAGGTGGAATCTTGTCGCTATTCAGACATTTATGAGCGTCAAGAATGGTTTTCTCTACCCAAACATCATTGCCTTTATACGGAATTAAATTAACTCTAAATTCCAATTTTTGATCAAACGCTTTAGCGTCGGCAATACCGTTGCAATAAACAAAATAACCAGTGTCCGAAACTTTATATCCGTTTTGTCGGAGTAGCCACTGATAGACTTCCATTTGCCTTTTATATCCCTCATGCCAATCTTTATCCAGCTCGGTTATTTCCTCGGCTTTGGCCGTAGCCTTATAATCAACCACGATATATTCACCTTTGGAATTCTGCCAGAGATCATCAATCGCACCAAAGATTAAAAGATTGGTCGGCTTGTGCAGAAACTGCACGCCAGTAAAATTATGGCGCCACTTATCCAAATCCTCGTGCGGAATAGGAATAGCGTCTATGCCATATTTTTCAATCAATGGATGTTTTGTGCCATTTGCTCGATGAACATCAAACTCCTGCTTAAGCAATGCGTCCACGGCCGAATTTAAAGTAAACGGATATCCGGGCGGCCGTCCTACTCCCAACCGGCGATCATAATAAAAACAACGAGGACACTCCAAAAACAAGTCTATCTTTGACCGAGATAACTTGAATGGTTCTTTTGAATTGGGAATATAAAGTCCTGTTGTTCTTTTGGGATTATAATATTGAGACATAATTAATTTTCATTTTTCATTGATTTAATATAATTAGAATAATTTTTATATGATTTTTTCTTTTTAACGAGTTTTATTCTGTCCTCTGGTAAAATATTTTTGTTTTTTAACTTATTTCCAACTCTATCCTTTTTTGACTTAGTTTTTGCCCCGGGCGTAATTTTATTTCTACCAAGGCTTAAACCCAAATGTTCCACCCTCTTATCACTCCATAATTTAATATCTTTTTTATCATTTAAACGAAGTTTTTGATTAGGATCATAGTCTAACAAAATTTTTTCTATTTTATCAGCTAAACCTTCCATGTCCGCTTTACTTGTATTGCTTGCGGTTATGCCAATATCATCAACAAAAATAGCTATCCTAACATCCTTATTTTTTAAATATTTTTTAGCTTCCCAATAAATTCTTAAAAATAAATCCAAATTACACCATAGGGCCAAACGAGATGAGGTGGAAAAACCTCGAGCCAAAACCTTTTCCTCTTTACTTCCTTTCGGCCCAAACGGCACACAACATAAATCGGCCAATAAATTTGAAGCTTTTTCACTACATTCACATTTATTTTTGAAAAAGTAAAAAACCCTGTTTCTGTGTGTTTGTTCAAAAAACCTATAAATATCCAGACTTAACTTTGTTCTTTTTCTTTGAAAACCGAGAAGATAATAAGCGGCCTGAATATGATTTCTTTTTGAAATACCACCAAATATAAATTCTGGAATTATATCGTCGTGAGGCGCTAAAATCTTATCATTAATTAATCTCAGCAACTTTTCTAAAGGCGTATTCTTGGCACTTCTTACAAATTTATTCTTTTCAGGTTCTGATATAGCCTTAACATCATGCCAATATTTATCATAATTATTTAAAACTATATTTATAAGGTTTAAAGCGTCTTTTTGCACAAGTTTAATACCTGATATCCTCTTTGATAATTCGTTCTTGCTTCTGATTCTCATTTTAGGATACCTATTTATCTTTCGCATATTTCTTTAAATTCTTTGCCTTTTTATTAATCAAATAATCTTGCAAGCCCTCTCCCAGACCAATAAATTTTTTTTCAATTTCAGATATATTTTTATTCCCAATATCTTTATAAATATATAAAAACGGCGTTATTGAGCTTGGGTTTACTTTTAACTTATCAGACAGTTTGATTATAAAATTTTTTGACACTTCTTTTTGCCCGGCTTCAATCATTGAAATCAAAATAGTAGACACGCCTAAAATATCAGCGAATTCCTTTTGAGTTAAACCACTAACCTCTCTAATTTTTTTAATTAATTCTGGAAATGAATACATGATGAGAAACATTAAAGGGCGGCTATTTCAAGATGTCTTTGATGATACGAATGATTTGAAGTATCATCCGTAAAATCATCAAAAACCGTTTCATCAAAATAAACCGCCCTCACCAATGAAAGGCCCAAATTAGAAACTTGAAAAAACTTATATACTGATAATTGTTGTTTCATAAGATTATGCGGTTATTAAATTAAATTAATAATGACCTTTAAACTAACAATTACCCGATTAGATACGACTATCATTTTGAAATAGACCTTCCATCGCGGACCTGATAGTCGAACAATCAGGTAATCCCTACAATAATATTATCTCTCTGCTAATCACTTATAGTTTATCAGTAACAATTATCAGCATATTTCTTGCTAATAATCATCACTTTAAAACTGCCAGTTAATTAGTGTAGATTTATTGTAATCTGAAAGATTTCTCCCCCAGACAAAAACCTTTGTCTATTTGATAGCGAAAGACAAGGATCAGATGAAGCTGAGTCATCTAAAATCTTCAGAACGATAGTCGTGGTTTCTAATTTGAAAGTGCTATCTTATTTATATGTTATACTTTTCGTATAAGTTTGTCAATGGGCATACCTGTTGATAACTTTTCAGCATTCTTTTATCCCCAAACTTCGCTTATCTCGTCTTGGATCTGTTGCTCAAAAACTTTGATTAACTGCTTGTTGGCCTGAACGGCTTCTGACTGCCTTTCAAATTGGCTGGCGATTTGTTTTTGAACCTCAAGAGATGGGATTGGAATTTTAATTCTTTTTAGCTTTGAAAAATGTCTTTTATAGCCATCCGATTTTAACGGCTCTGTTCTAAGGTAGTGATACAAAAATTTTGGTAATAATTTATCATTAACCTTTAAGATTTTAATTCCGTCAGCCCCTTGAATAAAAGACTTATCTAAATATTTAACTGCCAAAGTATGATCCCCAAAAATTATAACCGGCTCATTAATTTCCGTAACCGCATTTTTATCATCTGACCAACCAGTAATGAAATCCTGTGATTGATCAATTATTGGATACTTACCAACTTTTTTATAATCCTTAACCTGTAATTTTTTCTTAGGATTTATCGTGGTAATAATTTTACCTAATTCCACCCATCCACAATCTAACCTTTCAAAAACTTGTCCAGAATTTGCTCTCTCTCTCTCTGTTTTGACAATAAGTTCTTTGGCGTCATTTATAATCTCTTGTTTACTTTTAATCCTTTTTAATATATCTTTCTGAACTTCAAGAGGGGGAAGAGGAATTTTAATTTTCGAAATCTGCAACAATCTCAATGATGGATAACTTTGGTCATTGGTTAATTTTTTTGCATCAATTTGGCATAAAAGATAAAAAAGGAATTCAGATAAAATTTCTTTGTTAGGATATATTGTCGCAAGATGACTTGAAACATAACCATCAACACCCATAACAACTCTATGATTTAAAAATGTCGATGCTCCACTTTTAGGGAACAAAATCGTTCCCTTTTTGAATAGTTTTAATCCTTTTATACCAGAATCATTTAACTTATCTCTCGTTGTTATTAAGTTGTGGTGAATATGAACAAGTCCCACATCAGAAGTTCTAAAAAATGGATATTTGCCATCAATAAAATATTTTTTATTTTGTGGTGCTGAATTTCCAGCACCAATATCTGCAATTTTTCCTAATTCTACTATTGGCCACTTCTGTTTTTTGTATTCTTCTTTTTCTTTATACCTATCACCTGATAAATTATAATCACCACTTTCAATAATTTTCTCTTTGAGAGTAAGCCAGGCAATATAATCTAAACTTTTATCAAGTTTGAATTTTTTGCCGATACCTTTTTCAAAGCCCTCTCTATAAGTCCTCAAAACCTGTAAGGCAATCGGCAACTCGCCGTCATTATCCAGTTTTCGTCTTTGTGCGCCAAGATCAAAGCCGTCATTGGTAATTTTTATAAACAAAATATTATCGGCCTGCTTAGCTATTTTGTTATCAAAAAATAAAATACTCGTTTTTACTCCTGCATAAGGATTAAAAACTCCAGACGGCAAAGACACAACCGCAAATAAACCATCCTCAATCAACAACCTTCTTAATTCTTTATAAGCCACTTCTGTTTTAAAAATTATGCCCTCCGGCACGATAATACCGGCTCGACCTTTTTGATTTAGATGCTCTAAAATATAGTCAACAAAAAGAGCTTCTGATCTTTTCGCTTGAATTGAAAATCTTTTGTGTGGTCTGATTCCGCCTTTTGGCGTCATAAAGGGCGGATTGGCCATAATCACGTCATACATTTCATCCCATCTGTCCTCGCTGGAAAGCGTGTCATATTCAAAAATCTTTGGTTCGGGAAAACCATGCAAATACATATTAACCAAAGACAACTTCACCATATCCGGCGAAATGTCATAGCCGACAAAATGATGCATAAGCTTTTTTCTTTCTTCAGGAGTTAATAATTCACCCCTGAATTTCTCACCGCCAATAATCGTCTCTTCCATAGTTTCTCCTTTCTTAACAACCGATTCACCTTTTTTAAAATTAGAGGAATTATTTTTGAGAATATGCTTATAAGCGGAGATCAAGAAGCCGGCTGTGCCACAAGCCGGGTCCAAAATAGACTCGTTTTTCTGCGGATCAACCACCTCAACCATAAAATCAATAATATGTCTGGGAGTCCTAAACATTCCTGCATCTCCCTGTGATCCCATAATAGAAAGCAAATATTCAAAAGTATTACCCAAATCTTCGCTGTGATTGTATTCAAAAGAATTAATCTCTTTTAAAAACAGGTTAAGTGTCTCCGGGCTTCTAAACGGCAGAAAAGCGTCTTTAAAAATATCCCTGAAAAGCTGGGGCAAGTGAGGATTACGGCTCATCTTGGTAATCGCTTCAACATAAAGATTAAGCCGTTCATGGCCGCTTAATTTCGGGTCCATAAGTTTGCCCCAAGAATACTTTTCAAATCCGTTGGCAAAAAATCTCGCTTTACCGCCAATCTCTTCGGCCTCTCTATCCATGTCATCCATAAACTTATAAATCAAAGCCGTAGTGATTTGATCAACTTGAGCTTTGGGATCAGGAACCTTACCGACCAGAATTTGCCGGGCATTATCTATTTTTCTTTTGGTTTCTTGATTAAGCATATTTAAAATTACATAAACTTATTTATCGGCACATAATCTTTAACATATTCAGGGACTTTTTCCCGATAGCCGTTCAACGCCTTAAATTCTTCAAAATTTACTTTTGGATTAGTATGGAAACGACCATAATCTTTTGATTCCACGATATCCCGAATTTCCGAGTCAGTAATATACGCCTTTAAAAAGTTTCTGATATAAGGCGCGTATTTGCTTTCTGGCTTGTAAATAGACACAAACTTATCAAATTCTTCATTTAATAACTCGTCTTTGGTTTTAAATCTGCTAATACCGCCAAAAATCTTCTCAACAAATTCTCTAAGAGATATTCGCCTATCGGCTTTAATTGATTTGCGAAGTTTTTCCAGATTAAAGAACTCCTCCGGCTTATCCAAAATATTCTCTTTAATATGTTCTTCCACGGCGTCAATATCGCCCTCTTTGTATTTTTCTTTAACTACAGGATCATTTTTGATTGTTTCCTCAAATTTTTCAAATAACTTGCGGTCAATCTTCATTCCTTTAGCGCCGACGGCGGTTTCGGTCAAGGTTTTTAATGGGTCCGGCTTAAATACTTTTATCTCGTCAATTTTAACCGGCTCGCCACCTTCGCCGCCTATACCGGCTTTGCGTGGGAGTTTCAAAATCTCATCATAATTATATTTTTCCTCGAAATATTCGCAGTTAGCGAAAAAATCAAAAAGTTTAAAATTTTCTTTTTCAGCTGAAAAATTTTCTACCTCTCCAGCTTCTTTTTTAGAATATGTAAAGACAAACTTTCTCGTGCCTCGTCCTTTCATCTGAATAAAATCGGTTGGCGAAAAAATCGGCCTCATCATACAAAGATTAAGAACATCTTGGCAGTCATAGCCAGTCGTCATCATTCCAACGGTAACACACACTCTGGTTTTACTTGACTTATAACCGTCTAAAAACTTGGTGTGTCCGTTAAGCTTATTATTCGTAAAATTAATAGTCATCTGTTGAGAGTCAGGAATGCTGGAAGTAACCTGCACCGCAAAATCAGAATTATATTTGCCGGGCCAAAGTTTGTCCGCGAATTGATTTAAAATTTGGGTTATTTTTGAAGCGTGAGTCTGACTGACACAAAAAACAATTGACTTGCCAATCTCGCCACTAATTGGATCTTTAAAAGCATTTTCTAAAAATATCTTGCAAAACATTTGATTGGTCTTCACCGAAAAAAACTTTTTTTCAAAGTCTCGCTGAAAAAATGTCTGCTCTTCCTCAATGCCTTCTTCGTTTTTAACCAAAAGCGAATAACCCTTCTCGGATAACAATTCTGTTGTTATCTCGGTCCGGGCATCAGCCACGACTGGATTAATAAGATAACCTTCCTTTACGCCATCAAGCAAACTATATCTGAAAGTCGGTTCGCCGCTGGAACAGCCAAAGGTTATATAAGTGTCTAAAAGCTGGCGTCTTTCCCATTGGCGAGGATCTTGCATGCTGACTTTGCTTGGATCTAAATTCTTTAAATAGTCCTTGGGAGTAGCGGTTAAACCAAGCTTAAAGCCAATAAAATACTCAAAGACCGCACGACTGTTACCACCAATTGAACGATGGGCTTCATCGGAAATCACCAAATCAAAATCAGTCGGTGAAAACAATTTGCTGTATTTATTGTTAAAGGATAAACTCTGAACAGTAGAAACTACAATCTCGGCTTTTCGCCAGTCATCTTTATTTTCTTTGTAAATAATCGTGGTAAAATCTTTTTTTAAATATCTGACAAAACTTTTGAACGCCTGATCCTCAAGCTCTAAACGATCAACTAAAAACAAAGCTCTTTTAGCGTTGGCTGTTCTTAAAAATAATTTTATAACAGCGGCCGAAACCAATGTCTTGCCTGTGCCTGTGGCCATTTCAAAAAGATAGCGTTCTTCGCCCCTCTTGGCCGCTTCTTGCAAAGAATGGACGGCCTCCAGCTGATAGGGACGCAAGAATTTCAAGTCTTCTTTTTGTATCAAATCATTTCTTTCTTTTTCATCTTTCCAACGAGGATCTTTGGCATAGTCCGGCTTTTGGGTTAAAACGATATAATCAGACTCAATTTTTTCCTCAGCCAAAGCTTTATGATCTGGCTTAAACTGCTCTCGGTGTTTTAATGAGTCTTGGCTTGGAAACTCAGTGATAATTTCAGGGTTGCCTTTTTCTAAATCCCAAAAATAATGTAAATTTCCGTTTGAAAGAATAATAAAACGAACATTCTGCGATTTGGCATAACGTCTGGCCTGCTCTTTGCCATCCAAAGGATTTTTATCTTCAGACTTAGCTTCAAGAATTACCAAAGGATAGTCGTCTTTGTCTAAAAGCAAAAAATCAATAAAACCGTTTTTGGTCTTTTCGTAATTTTCGCCAAAAGCGTCAATATCCTTCTGGGTCATTTTGGCATTTGACTCAAGAACGATATTGGCTTTGCCTTTTTTATCATCAAAAAACCTCCAACCAGCATCTTGGAGTAATTGATTTATTTTAATTCTTGCTTTAGCTTCTTTTTGCATATTTCATTTTCATTATTCTAATGATTAGAATAAGAGAATCCGTTATTCTAATCGGTTATTTCTTGCCCTGTTAGATAATTTCATATCTAACTGGGCGAGCCCTCCATGCGAGCTTTTAATAAAAAGATAGTTTCTGATTTTAACTTTGCCCGGGCCCAGTCCTTTTGCGGATCGGTCAACGATTCTCCCAAGCCGACCAATAAATTACGGTCTTTTATTTCCTCCATTTCTTGAACGCACTTCTGCAACGCTTCCTTAAACGAAACGCCCGAACGTTTTTCCACGATTTCTTTATTAATCGGCCAGTTATTATTTAAAAAATACCAAACATCGTAAATATCCCGGTTGGTCTTGCCGACTCTTTCCAACATGGCCATTAATTTATGAGCGAACATATCTTCCTGAACCATAACCAACATAGAGATGCCCAACAATGTCTTTACTTCATACTTTGAACCAAAATCCCGTCTGTTAATTTCAATCTTGATATTCTGTGATTTGGTGTCATAAGAAATAACATTCAATAAATTAAATTTCTTAATTCGGGAATCAATCACTTTACCGTAGCCCTCGGCTATCTTTTGAATTTTATCAAACACCGCCTGCTGTTTGCTTTCGTCCAACAAGTCAAAGTCCAAATCAAAAGAATCTCTGTTCAAGCCATAAAACAAGTGAGCGGCGGTTCCGCCCTTAAAACCCAAATGGGGCGAGATAGAAGTATCAAAATAGATGTCTTTTAATATCTGCAATAAGATATTTTTGTGTTTGGCGTAATTTACTGTCATAATTTTTTACCCCGTTAGATAATAATTTTTCAATCTTGTTTTTATAAATCGTTTACCCCATGCGGTCTTTAAATATTTTTCTCTATGAGTCGCGTCTTGTTGATTTAAACATGCCTCATAATAAACTAATTCAACAGGTAAACGATTTTTTGTAGACACAACCCTTCCGGCATTATGTAATTTTAAACGCTCTTTTAAATTATCAGTATAACCTGTATAAAACTGTCTATCTTTTTTACTTTGTAAGATATAAGTATAATACATAAATTAATCTAACGGGGTGAATTTCTTATACTCTTTAAAATAAGTATTAACTTTTTTCTCCATTCGCTTGTTATTGTAAATCGGCAAAATCTCAAAAACTTTGTCCCAATCCAAAGCGTCCAAATTATCAAAATGATAATCTTTGCTGATATAGATTCTATCCAAGAAAGCTCTCTCCTTTGTGGCTATGGCCACGTTGCCGTTTTGTTCAATACCTGTCGTATTACTTAAAACGTAATCTTTCATACGGATATAAGATATATTTTGCCCATCCACTTTAATCTCTCTGGTAACATACGAAGCGACAAAAATAGTTTCGTAATATTGAAAGTTTATACCGGCCCGGGTTAAAACCGTCTCAAAACTAATATAAGAGGGAGTATATATTCTGGTGGCCAATTCCAAAGGATCGTAATTTTTGTCTTTAGCGTAAAAGCCCCGGCGTAATCTGACTAATTTTCCGGCCTTAGCGTATTTATTTAATCTGGGAGCCACTTTCCGCTCTTGTTCCTCGCCCCACAACAAAGCCACGTCTTTAATAGAAAAGACGGTTTTAGAGGATCTTAACAAGACATCTAAATATTCACCTTTTGTTGGTTTTTTATCCATATATTTACTATTATACACCTTAAAGGATACTTACAGTATAAATTATACCAAATATGATGTCAAATTGGCACAGCCCCCAAATTTAAGACACGGTGTCTACATGATATAATGGATAGGAAAGGAGAAAAATTAATGAATTAAAAGAGAAATTAAGACAAACCGAAAATCGGGCTGAAGTGTGGATAGATTTAACAGAAAAAACCTTTAATTTTGCCACCAATGCCCGCCAAGCATTTATAAATGGCGATATGCACACCAAAAAAGAGATACTAATGGCTCTGGGTCAGAACCCGACCATAAAGGACGGAATCCTTAGTGTTCAAGCCAATGAATGGCTACAACCAATAGCTAATGAGTATCCAGCATTAGAAAAGGAATATCTAAGGTTAGAACCGAATAAAACAACGATGAATAAAACACAAAAAGAGGCTTTTGCCTCTGTCCGTGCACAGTGGGGTGGCGTCGTAAAGAATGTTGGAAAAGTATTTAAAAAATTAGAAAGATATATTTGTATACCAGAATTAAATATTGAATAAAAATTATTTATAGCAGACCAAGGTAATCAAGCCCTAGATACGCTGATTCTGTGTGAGTTAATTTTCCACTTTTAATATAAACACGAAATTTATTTAAAGGCATTATTTCTACTTCTATAAATTCACTGTCATCAGTTTTTTGTTTGGTGACCTGCTGGCAATTAGTTATTACAATTGTATTGCGCCATTTAGTCGAATAGGGGCTTACTGGTGATTCAGCAACCCATTTTGCTTCGCCACTGTAACCGGTTTCTTCAATTAATTCCCTATTGGCCGCCTCCAATACTTCCTCACCTTCTTCAATTCTTCCTGCTGGAAGTTCTGTAATAATCTGATCTGGTCCAGGTCGATATTGGCGAACAAGAATTACTTGATTATCTTGAGTAATCGGTAATATAATCACGGTTTTGCTTTGTAAAGCAATATAAAAATCTTTTTCTTTGCCATCAGGTAATTTGTATCGTTTTCGTGCGACTTTATAAAAATTATCAAGAACTATTTCTGATTCAATTAATTTCCATTTTGAAATCATATAATAAGTGATGTTTATATTTATGATTTATTTATATCAATTTTTCTTAAACAAGTCAAAAATATAATTTAAATTTTAACTTTTTATATTAATAATAAAAGAGGGGCGTTTAGCATCGCCTCTCTAATACATATTACACTTTTTTAAATGTAAAACAAAATAATTATCTGTCTCAATTAATTTTTCGAGTTTAAATAATGAAACCATTTCTAATATTTCTTCTAGTAGGAAATAATGGTGGATGCCGTTTTTTCTAGATCCACGAATATATGTTCTTGTTTCAATCTCAAGCTCATCATTAATTGGATGTGTATATTTTGCAACATTTATTAAAGCTCTGCCTCCATTTTGTAAAATTCGAAAAATCTCATTTATTAACTCTTGAATTTCCTCTATTGTCCCATGATAAATTGAATATAAAGAAATTATCATGTCAAAACTACCTGATAAAATAGGCATTCTATACATACTAGCTAAAACAACATTGGCGTCTTTGTTGTTCTCCTTTAAAATTGATTGGCATCTTTTGACGGCAATTGGTGAATTATCTAAACCTATTGCTAAGACCCCTTTCTTTTCGTAAAACAGCATATGCCGACCAATACCACAACTAATATCTAGAACTTTCCTAGGAAGATAAGGATGGGTGTGGATATAATCCAATAATTCTACGGCAGGTAAAATCCACTTACTGCGAATCTCAGGATTATCCCATTTCTCATCCCAATAATGCACATAGTGCTTATCTTTTTTCATCTTTTCTCCTTTTTCTTAATAATGCTTCTGCCAGCAAAAAATCTAACTCGCTGTTAATATTTACCGATCTTTCAGCGGGCATTATATACGGAAACGGATTATCGCCCCATATTGTCCCTTTTAATATAAACTCCGGTTTGGTGACATAAATTGCCTCATTTCTTAAAAGTAGTTTTGGTGTAAGATCTTGTCGTAAAATATGTTCTTTTTCATTATAAATGTTTATCAGTGAATAACCGTCAAATAATCTCATTCTTTTAGGATGGGGGCTGTCCAGTTGAGTATAGCTAATTACTGAATCATACCCCTCTTCTTTCTTATTCATAAATAATTTGACAGCATTTTCAATGTCTTCATGAGTTCTTAAGGGAGATGTTGTGCGCAACAAAAGAACTACGTCTGGCAAATAATCGTCAGCAATCGAAAATTCAACAACATATTTCACTACGCCGAAGGAGCTTCTCCCGTCTTCAGACAGCTCGCTGGGATGCAAGATGGCTATCGTATGTTTTATTGCGTAATCCCGTAATCGAAGGTCGTTAGTTGATATAATGTGACGCATTGGCAAAGTGCTATGCTTAACAGCATTTATTGTATACCAGATTAACGGGTGGCCACATAAAATGCGAAGGTTTTTATTTATTACTCCAGTTGACCCTTTGCGGCAAGGAGTTATGGCTAGAATTTTCATCTTATCCTCATTTCATCATTTTAATTGCTCTTTGATAATCTTTTGGAGAATTTATGTTTACAAAATCATTTTCTTTCTCACAGATAAAATTAAATTCTGCGGTCATTGCCATTTGCAGATATTTCGAAATATTTTTTTCACCATTAGAAAATGGTGTCTTTTGAAAGGCGTTTCCACATATAATTTCTCTTTTAAGTTCACAACTTGAGGGAAAGTAAATCCGTCCTGTCCACCGCAAACCCCTTTGATCCTTTGTCCCTTTTAAAATTTTTACCACCCTATTATCGTGTGTCTCAATAACTGTTGACGAATAGCTACCTTTATTAACAGGTGCGCAACCAATATGCCCACAATTTAGAGAAGTAGCTATGCATTGAAAAAATATTTCGTCTTTAACAATACAGTCTCCTAAAACAACACATAATCCAGAATCTTGAGATGTTTGTGTTAAACAAACGGCTTCTAAAGTTCCTTTTGGTTCTTTTTGGATTACGATTTTAATTCTATTTTCCATTTTTATCCGTTGAATTTCGAAACTAAATGGATTTACCATATAAGGAGTGATAACCACGTTAATTCTTGCACTTGGCAATGCTTTATGTGCCTTTTCTATAATCAACTGAAATATAGTTTTACCGTTAATCTTTAATAGACTCTTGGATAAATTATTGTTATTACCCCCAAGTCTACTGCCACGGCCAGCAGATAGAATTACAACATCTACGCACATTTTAGTTACCTCCATTAAGTCGACCTATTTTATCATTAATATTATCAAAGGTCAGATATTATAATTTAATGTATAGTTAAAACAATGTCAAATATATTTCTTAAAAAAAATAACTAATAATCAACCACCAGCTCTAACGCTGGTGGTTTTTAGTTTGCCGCCTACGGCGGCTAATTCATTTGGTTGGAAAGCCGAGTTTAAGTTGATCTAAATCAACTTGATGATAGCGTTGATTCTGGATGTAGTTTTTAACTATTGCTTCATTAATACCAA
>Ga0210057_1006402_pt1 | contig 14658 bp, 16 predicted proteins | sample CryGeyCG2114_010_2_FD_183968 | JGI IMG/M metagenome (GOLD analysis project Ga0210057, IMG submission 183968) | Groundwater microbial communities from aquifer - Crystal Geyser CG10_big_fil_rev_8/21/14_0.10 (SPAdes) (version 2) | ecosystem: Environmental > Aquatic > Deep subsurface > Groundwater ... | reverse complement strand
AAATTATTATCAGATAAGGACTCTCTTGACAAACTTTATGGAAAAATTTCAATAGGTTTTTTATTAGTGCAAGATATAATAGCTATAATAATTTTGATTATTGTTTCTTCTTTTTCAAGCGGAATGAATCTCGCAAGTTTAATAACATCTAATTTGTTAAAAGGCGTGATAATTATCGCGATTCTTTTTCCTTTTAGTTATTATTTTCTGCCTAAATTAGGCTCTTTTTTTGCAAAGTCTCAAGAGTTTTTATTTTTATTTGCAATTGCTTGGGGCTTGGGTTTAGCTTCTTTATTTTTTTATATTGGCTTCTCAGTTGAAGTTGGAGCTTTAATTGCAGGAGTGATGTTATCTATATCTCCTTATAGCTATGAAATAAGCTCTAAGTTAAAGCCTTTAAGAGACTTTTTTATTATATCTTTTTTTATTCTTATTGGTTCACAGATGGTTTTTGGAGAGGTAAGCAATTTAGTTGTTCCTGCGATAATTTTTTCATTGTTTATACTCATAGGAAATCCTTTAATTGTAATGATATTAATGGGTATTTTTGGCTACAGCAAAAATACAGGATTTATGGCCGGTTTAACTGTTGCGCAGATAAGCGAATTTTCTTTGATACTTATTGCATTGGGTGTGAAAGTAGGGCATCTTTCAAGCGAGATACTCTCTCTTGTTACAATTGTCGGCTTAATCACAATTGCGGGCTCTACTTACTTGATTATTTACTCTGAAAAAATTTATTCATATGCCTCTAAACATCTTTCTATTTTTGAGAGGAAAAAAATAAAGGAAAAAGGAGTAGACCGAAAGGAGTATGATTACATTTTATTTGGAGAAAACAGGATAGGATTTTCAATAATGAAATCCTTCATCAGTTTAAGAAAAAATTATTTAATTGTTGATTTTAATCCAGAAAGAGTTAAAAAATTAGTTTCAAGGGGAATAACCTGCATTTATGGAGATGTTTCAAACACTGAGTTTCTTGATAATTTAAGAATAGAGAAAGCACAACTAGTTGTTTCAACTATTCCTGATACAGAAGCAAATTTACTGCTACTTCGCAAAATCAAGGAGAAAAATAAAAATTCAATTGTTATAGTGAACGCCCGGCAAATTTCAGACACTTTTGAATTATACAAAGCAGGGGCAGATTATGTTATTCTTCCGCATTTTTTAGGAGGGGAGTATGCAGCCAAGCTTATAGAAAACGCCAAAGACAATAAAAAATTATACGAAAAAGAAAAACAAAAACAGATAAAAGAATTGAAAGAAAGAATGAGAGAGGGGCATGAGCATCCACGCATAGAGAAAGACAGGTGAAAAGCGATTAAAAGAAGGTGGAAGGATAAAGAACGCGAGAGGCGTGAAGAAGATAAGAGTTAGGTAGTTGGTTGATTTTAATATCTCACAGTATTTATATCATGGACTTTATAGATTAAAGCTGATTCTATTTTTTGGATGTTTTTTGGAAATTTGTTTTTTATTTTTGATATAATCTCGTAAAGTTCAAAGTGAGACTTTAAAATTGATTCAAATTCTAAATCGTATTTTCCGATTTCTTTTACTATATGCACAGTTGAGGGAAATTGTGAAATAAATTCTATTATCTCATCTTCTTTTTTTTCAGTTATATCTGTGAGGTTGAGAAAAGTGTCAAAATGATGAAATCCAAGCATTTTGTGGTTTATTCTTATTTTAAAACCTGCTATAATCTGATTTTTTATTAATTCTTTAATTCTTATTCTTATTGTTTTTGGAGAGAGTTTTAATTTTTTTGATAAATCTAAAACAGAGGCTCTTGAGTTTTGTTTTAGGGAGTTTATAATTCTAGTGTCGTTTTCAGTTAGTTTAGGAGACTCAGAAGGAATTTTCTTTTTCTGCAATTCAACTGTGTTCGAGCTGAAGATGTAATTAAAAGGCTTGTAGATGTCTTTTATTGAAATGCTTAAATCTTTTTCAAGAATATACTTAGAAAAATTATGTATTATTTGAGAATAAGCTTCGCTTACTTCCTGCACACCTTTGGCTAAAAAAATTATACAAAAGTCATAACAGCCATTTAGGCTCCCTACCCAGTGTATACCTTTTCTCCTTTTTAAGTGCTCGAGAAGTTTGTTTTCTATTTTTTCATCAAAATTGTGGAATTTTAAAAATAGCTTGTAGTAACGATATCCCAATTGTGTTTTGCTTATTACTGTACAAAATAATGTTAGAAATCCAGAATCAACCATTCTTTTAACTCTATAAGCAACAACATTTTTGGGTAATCCAACTTTTTTTCCTATTTCTGAAAAAGAAGCCTGCGAGTCTTTTTGCAGCTCAACTAATATTTTTCTGTCTTTTTCGTCTATTTTGAATTCTTCCATATTGTTAATATGGATACTTTATTTATAAATTTTTCCTTTTTGTTAGAAAATTAAAAGAAAAGTTTGATATAGTTGAAAGTGCTAATATTATTAAATAAATTTTAGGAGGGAAAATGGTTTTGGAAGAGAAAATAAATTTTGTTCAGATAGGGGACAGCGAAGAAACTAGAGATTTAGCTAATGCTTTTACTAAACAAGGAGGTAATGTTGCTATTGTTGGCTTTAGGGAAAGAATTGGACAGTATGTTATTCATAAAACGCTAGATTTGGAATACTGCTGCTTCGGCAAAGTTAATCTAAGGGCGCTGCCACATACAACCCAAATGCTTGACATTAGGGATTATACTGATCCTATTGAATGGGAAAAAATGCTCGATTCTATAATGCTCAATAAGAATGTCAATAAACTTTTTAAGGAGGTTGTAGAGTGTTCTGGGAATTTGACAGAAAAACTTTTGAAAGAGCATGGCAAAGAATATGCTGGATTTAAAAAAATTTTGAAAAAAGCTCTAGCCCCCAGATATTTGTTCTTATCTAAAGAATGTCAAGTGTATTGTTCAGAGCAACTTCTAGACCAAGCAGATAATGGAATCTTAGGAAATATTGCAAACCTATTTTATCACTTAATAGCTGTAGAGGTGACTGAAAATACTCGAGATAGGCTTGGAAATAATAGGCTAAGCAAGGCAGAAGAATTAAATGAAGATGGTGATAAGTTAAATGAAGCAAAAAAATACAAAGATGCCTTGCCTTGTCTTGAAGAATCTATTAAAATTAGTCCAAGGTTTTGTTTGGCATGGATAAATAAAGGTATAAGTTTAAAAAACTTGGGAAGATTAGACGAAGCGATTTCTTGTTATGAGCATGTTCTTACTAAACTAAATCCCGAGTACAAGAAAGCGTGGTATAACAAAGCTAATGCTCTTTATTTTAAAGAAGAGTTAAAAGAAGCAAGAAAATGTGTTGATAGTGTCTTAGATTTAGACCCATTTTATACTCATGCATTAGCATTGAAAATTAAATTAGGCAGTATGATTTAAAAATGGAAGGAGAAATTAGGGATATTGCTGCATTCTTGAAGGAAAAAGAATATGTTGAGAGAAATCCTGAAATTTTAAGAAAAATGGCTATAGGAGGGGATATTGAAAATTATGATATTTATTTTACTTCAACTAGAGAAACTGAAAAACTTTTGGAAAATGGAAAGAAAGACGAGGCAGCTAGAATTTTAGAAGGAAGATTAGATTTTTTATATAGTAATGCAACATTTTCTCATCACGAGATTCTAGAATGGATATGGAGGCTGAGTTGTTCTTTAGCTGAAATATACATGAGCAAAGGATTTCAGAAAGAAGCAGAGTCTGCCTTAGATAAGGCATTAGATGCAAGACAAAGAGATGGCTGGAGCATTAGAGAAGAGCAGATTAAATACAAAGAGGAGATACTTTCAAAAAGCAAAAAGGAATAAAAATGGAAATAATATTTTTGGGTTGGGGAAACGCATGGCCGCTGAACATGTTTTTAAGAGATGAGTATACAAAAGAGAGATTAAAGGCGATAAAAGAAGCTGAAATTAGTAATAAAACTCCAAAAGATAAAAGATACAGGACTTCTTTATATATCAAGTCAGGGGGAAAAATATCCTTATAGATTGCGGACCAGATTTTGCTCGTCAAAGAGATGAATTTAATTTACAGAAGCCAGATATTCTCCTGTTAACACATGAGCACTTTGATCATATATCGGGATTGTTTGATTTAGAGGTGTATAAAAGAGCAAATTCTAAAGATTGGACACCTATTCCTGCATATGCCCATCCAAAAACATGGAGCAAGTTAGAAAATTATTTTGGCTATCTGTATGGAGAAAAAGATGCGCCTGGTTTTAAGGAAAAACTTTTGGAAAAGAGAAATGTTGATATTTGGAAAAATATAAACTTAGACAACATAATAATTAAAGCATTTAAAACTTATCATTGTGAACATGCACTAGGTTCTGTCGGATATGTGATTGAAGATAATAGTTGTAAAATTGCCTATACTTCTGATTTTAGCCATATTGTTGAAAATGAAGATGTAATAACAGATGGAAAAAGCCTTGACGTTTTAGTCATTGAAGCAAATTGGTTTAATGAACCTAAGGAAAACAAATATGGGCATATGAGTTTTCAAAACGCAATTCAGTATATTAAAAAATGGAAACCAAGACAGGTTTATTTTGTTCATTGCGGAGATGAAGACTTAACAATAGAACCAAAAAACCCGATTATAGACCCTAAGACTAATCCAAACAATATACCAAAAACTTATTGTGGTTGGAACAAAGCAATTAAAGAATTTTTTGAAAAAGATGGACAGTTATCAAAGTATTTAAATCAGAAAGATGGAAATGAAATAAATTTCATTGGTTATGAAGGATTCAAGATTGAGGTTTAAAATGTTAGGATATATTTTAAAATTTGAAGAGCCAGACGCACAAAAAATTGAATTAACCGGAGGAAAAGGTTCAAGCTTAGCTTACCTTTCCTCGATTGGAGAAATAAATGTTCCACAGGGATTTTGTGTAGGTACAAGCGCTTACGATTTATTCTTGCATAACAACAAATTAGACGAAAAAATAAAAGAGTTTAGTGAGATTATTAAAGGGTTAAGCAAAAAACAACGAGATAAAAAAACTAAAGATATAAGAAAAGATTTTATAAAAAGTTTTGTGCCAAGAGGCGTGGAGGAAAATGTAAAAGAAGCATATAGAGATATTTGTAGAAAATTTGGTCATAAAGTAGCGGTTGCGGTAAGAAGTTCTGCAACTACAGAAGATTTAGAAAATGAAAGTTTTGCTGGTTTGCACGATACTTATTTGAATATAAGAGGAGAAGATAATGTTGTCGAAGCTGTTAAAAGATGTTTGGCTTCTTTTTATACAGACCGCGCAGTAGAATACAGGAGAGTTAACAAATTTGGACAATATGGCAAGCAGCTTAAAATGGGAGTAGTGGTCCAAAGAATGATAAATCCGGTTGTTGCTGGAGTTGCCTTTAGTGTTGACAATTCTACTGCCTATGATGGAGTTGTTATAGAAGTTAATTATGGACTTGGAGAGTCTATAGTGTCAGGAGAAGTAACTCCTGATAGGTTTGTCGTGCATAAACAAACTTTAGATATAATCAAAGCACAAAAAGGCTCGAAAAATAAAAAAGTTGTTTATAGCAAAAATAGTGGAACTGAAATTATAGAAGTTCCTGCAGAAGATAGAGGGAAATTTTGCTTGGATTTTGGTATTGTTAAAAAAATAGCAAATTCAGTTAATAAAATTCAGGAAGCTTATTCGAAGAGAACAAGATTTGTCGATACAGAATTTGCTATTGATGAAAAGGGATTATTTTTTCTTCAGGCAAGACCCGCGACTTTAGATTTAAGAGTCATTACAATCGAACAGGAAGCATTAAAAAATTCCACCAAGATATACGAGGGTGGAACTCGGGCAACAAGAATGGCTGGACATGGTATAATTAAAATTGTGCCCTCTTTTTGTGATTTGAAAAATGGAAAAATAAAAGTTTCTTTTGAGGACATAGTTGTAACTAATCACACATGGAATGAATGGACAGAATATCTCAGAGGAATAAAAGGACTTGTCACAGAACAGGGAGGGACTTTAAGCCATGCAGCGATTATATCAAAAGAATGGGGGATTCCAGGGATTGCAGGCTGTGAGGGGGTGGTAGATACATCAAGAAAATATGAAGGAGAAAAAGCAACAATTGATGCGAATAGAAGAAGTTTGTACCTTGACTATTTGCCATTAGTTAAAAAAGAAATAAATCTTGATGAAGAATCAATAGAGGTTAAACTCGAAAATGAATAAAATCGAAACTAAGTTGCAAAAGCCACCAGCTGAAATTGCAGTAGAAGATGAAGAAGGAAAATGGTTGGCAAGGCCAAATTATCCTCTTGGAAAGTTGCAACTCGAGATTTATTGGAATGCTTTTGAAAGACATGACAAATGGCTTAATTTAAGTCCAACAAAAAAGAAAATTATCAATGGAATGATTTGCACTTCTGTTTACGATAAAAAGCCTGAAGAATATATTGGCTCAAGGAAACGTATTGGTGGCATGTCTCTCGAAGAACTAGAAGAAATCTATAAAAAATGGGATAATGTTGAAAAAGAGTATCTTGAGTGCAGTAAATCTTTAAAGTGTGATGAAAATAGTTTTAAAAAATTTATTGATTTGTATACTTGGATGAACACTTTTATGGATATGGCTTTTATTTATAATACCATTTTAGAGGCAAGAATAAAAAGAGAAGCACATGAAAAAAAAATGCCTCAGATATTTTATGAAGAAGCATTGTTTGGATTACAAGGGATTATCGAACATGAAGATGTAAAAAAAGAAAAAGATGCTATGGTTTTGACAGAAACTATAAAAAAATGGTATAAAGAGGGTATAAATCCAATGCAACTTTTAGAAGACATTTATTTAGAAAAACAGGAATTAGCGCAGAAAATAGAGGAATATGCAAAAAATTATCGTTTTGGCGGCTCGGATTTAAGAAAAGAAGTCCCTTTTGAAAGAGTAATGGAAAGATTAATTGAAAATATAGAAAATGGGATAACACAACCAAAAGAATACATTCTTGATAAAAATGTTTTATATTTTCCAGAGTATCCTGAATTTCAGAGATTATTGGAATTAGCAGTCAAATCCAAGATAAAAGCAAATAATTTTCATCATACAAAACCAAGAGGGCAGTGGAAATTTAGAGAAAAGCTTATAGAGCTTGGGAATAGTTTTTATAAAGCTAATTTTTTTAAATCTCCCGATGATATTTTTGAATTAAGTATTGATGGGCTAATGTCCTGTTGTGCGTCTTTTGGAGAGAGTTAAAATGAACATTGAATACTATGTGAACCAAAGTGGAAAAGAGCCAGAATTCTTAATGAAAATTGGATTTGATGCAATAGAAAATATTTTGCTTTCAATTTCTCAAAGGGAACCGAGTAATAGAGGAAGTGGTTCAGTATGGGATACAGAAACTAAAAGCTGGGCGAGAATTGTTGATAGAAAGAAATATTCTAATGCTTATGAAGAAAATAAAGAATATACAAGAATCTACCATGATACTTATGAGGGGCATATCAAAAGGCTTGGTTTAGATAATTTAAGAGGGTTAAGAGAAAAAGGCTTAGATTTTGTTATTATAAGCAATGGGAATTTAGGAAATAATTGTTGGCATGTTGCATGGCAGTATGATGAAGAAAAAAAGCTTTATTGCCTTAAAAAAGAGCCTTTTTTAGAAAGAAGTTATAGCTGTTTTATTGTTCCAAGAGACAAAACAAAAAAACCATTTATAGGAAAAGTCCAATTTAATGAAGCTGAAGATTTATTAGATGAAACAGGAAAAAATATTTCTGACGAAATTAATTGGTGCACTTATGGACAGCAGATTGTAAGAACTGTAAATGGAAGTACAGAGACTGTTCCAATCGAAGAAATTATAGAGCAGTTTGCTGATGTTAGGCATGTTTTTGACTTGAAAGATTGGAGAAAAGATAAAGATAGCGAAGAAGAAAAAGTGAAAGTAGAGAGAAATCTCGAGATTATTAGCGAGTTCTATGAAAGCTATCCTGAAAAATTTAGAGAAAAAATGCTGTCTAAGTTAAAAGAGCTACCAAGAGCAAAATACTATCATTCTACTTTAGGTTTAGATGATAAAGGAGTAATGTTATATCATTATTATGACAAAATAGAAGAAATTGCAAAAAGATTAGTTGGTAAAGGCGTAAAAGATTCTATAATCTTAGACCAAGGAGGGAGTGTAGGAGTTTATGCAAGCTGGCGAAATAGTTTTTTAAGCACGAGCTCTTATTTCAGGCCAAATAGGATTTCTGTAATTGGGTTTGTGGTGAAGTGAGAAAAGTTAATATTTAAATATCCTTTTTCTTTGAGATTGTTATGAGAACCTACATTTCAGAAGCATTTGAGAAATCAGGAAAGATAGAGATAGCTGGCTGGGTGCATGAAAAAAGAGATTTGGGAAAAATAAGATTTATTTTATTGAGAGATATTTCTGGAATTATACAAATAACCGGTTTAAAAGATAAAACAAGCAAAGAGGTTTTTGAGCTGATGGATAAGCTCCCCTGTGAGAGTGTTGTTTCTGTAAAAGGCGAACTAAAAGAAAGCAAGCAGGCTCCTGGAGGAAAAGAAATTTTGCCTGAGGAGATTGAAGTGCTTGGGAAATCAGAAGAAAAACTGCCGATTGATGTGAGTGATTTTTCAAAAACCGAGCTGCCGAAAAGATTAGATTATAGATTTTTAGATTTTCATAGGAAAAAAACCCAGGCTATTTTCAAGATACAGAATGAAATTGCAAATTCATTTAGAGAGTATTTTTATAACAAAGGATTTATTGAAATGCAGCCTCCTTGTATTATTTCTGCGGCAAGTGAAGGAGGAACAGAATTATTTAGTGTAAATTATTTTGAAAAAAAAGCTTATCTTGCTCAATCTCCTCAACTTTACAAGCAGATGTTAGCTTGTTCTATGGAGAAAACTTTTATGATTACTCCTGTTTGGAGAGCTGAAAAACATAACACCCCAAGACATATTAATGAAATTAGGCAGATGGATATAGAAGCTGCTTTTGAAAATCAAGAATCAATAATGAAACATTTAGAAGAAGTTGTTAAATATATTGTCCAGACAGTTATTGAAAAATGCAAAAAAGAGCTTGAGCTTTTAGGGGTTAAATTAAAAGTGCCTAAAGTTGTTTATTTAAGTTATGAAGAAGCAATTAAAAAGGTTCATGGAAAAATTGGTGAAGACTTTTCTCCAGAACAAGAGAAAAAGTTAGGTGAAATGTATCCGGATTCCATTGTTTTTACACACTCTTGGCCATCTTCTATAAAGCCCTTTTATATTATGACTAAAAATCAAGATGAAAACGCAAAATTAAGTGAAGGATTTGATGCCTTGTATGGTGGAATTGAAATTTGTTCTGGAGGGCAAAGAATTCATCTGCCAGAATTATTGATTAAAAGATTAAAAGCTAAAAAATTAAATCCTAAAAACTTTGAATCTTATATAGATAGTTTTAGATATGGTGCTCCGCCTCATGCTGGCTGGAGTATCGGCTTGGAAAGATTAACTCAGATAATCTGTGGATTAGATAATATCAAAGAAGCCACAATGTTTCCAAGAGATAGAGATAGGCTTGTGCCTTAAATAGGTTTAAAAGCAATTAATTTTATTATTTGCTATGTTATTTAGAAAAACAAGTTTATCTGAAAGGGTAATGGGGGAAGTAATAAGAACTTTAGCTTACTCTAAAACACATTTACATTGTAAAACTGATTCTGATTTGGAAAATCTTCAGCAGTCGTACAGCTCTTCTTTATGGAGGAGAATCTGTAAGTTTGTTGGGGTTCCGGTTTTAGCAGATCGATACAGATTTCAAGAAGATGCATTGAATTCAGAATTAATGGCTAGGGGTGCTGTGAGTAGATACGAAGCAGGAAAACCTGCATGCGGTATTACTGGATTCTAAGGTAAATTTATAAATTGAGTTGGATTAAGATTCTTATGAAAGTTTACACCACCAAAGATAAGACTAATTGCGGGCCTTGTGCTTTTATTAATTTAACAGGCATCAAGGGAAATAAAAAAGTTGAAAGAAAATTAGCTAAGGAATGTAAATTAAAGCCTTTTCAGGCTTCTTCGTATATTCTTTTCTTAATTGGGGGGTATATCTATCAAAAAAATTTAATAGTTTATACTTGCTCTAAAAGATTAAATAACAAAATGTTTAAGCTAATGTTTAGATATGGAAAGATTCCTGAGCAGTTACATAGGAAATATAAAAAATTAGCGATGGATAGGTTTGATAAGACAAGCAAAAGATTCTCTAAGAACATCAAACACTTAAAAGACCCTATTAAAAAACTTGACTTGCTTTTGGGAAAAGGATATAAAGTGGGTGTTTTAAATTCCAGTTTTTATTTTCAGAAAAATCCAGTTCCGCATTGGATAGTTGCTTTTAAAAAAGAAAAAGGAGAGTATTGCTTTATGTGCTCCAAAAAAGGAATCGTAAGACTAAAAAAAGAACAGATTTTAAAAGGATTTAAAATAAATAAAAAATATAGATATTATCCTGTTTTAGTTGCATATAAAAAATGAAACTCCTAGCAATCGGCGACTTCCATGGGAAATTTCCGAGAAAACTGGAAAAACGAATTAAGAAGGAGAAGCCTGAGCTAATTATTTCTATCGGAGATTATTTTCCTTTTTCATTAAGAAAAACTTTTTTTAAATATTGTTATGGAAAGCCAATAGAAATTTGGGAGGCTGTCGGCAGGCAGAGATTTAAGAAAAGCTTTTTAAAAGATTTGAAGACCGGAGCAAACATAATGCATAGATTGGATAATTTAAAAATTCCGGTTTTTAGTGTTGTTGGAAATTATGATTTGGATGTTCCTTTGGATTCTTATGACCTAAAGCATATGAAAAGCCAGACAGGAAAAAAATGGAAGTGGCTTGAGCAGGATTTTTTTCCTGTAATTATCAATAAATTTGAAAATATTAAGAGAATTGATTACAAGAGCTTCAAGTTTAAAGAGCTGGTTTTAATTGGAGCATATGGCAGCATGATTCCTGGAAAAGTTAAAAGCAGGCATTTTAAAATGTACAGGAAAAAATTAGACAAATTATTTTTAAAATTTAAAAAAGAAAATAAGGAAAAAAAAGTTATTTTTGTTTTCCATAACATGCCTTATAATTGCAAGCTGGATGTTATAAGAGACAAGCAGGCTCCTAAATCAGAAATAGGAAAACACTATGGCTCTAAATTAATTAGAAGAGCGATTGATTCGCATCAACTAGTATTAGGTTTAGGAGGGCATTTTCATGAAAATCAGGGAAAATGCAAAATTGGCAGAACTTTAGTTGTAAATCCGGGAGCAGCTTATGAAGGAAAAGCTGCTTTTATTGAATTTGATGAAAAAAAAGGAAAAGTTGAGAGAGTGAGGTTTATAAAATAACCCTCGATATATTTATAAATTAGGGTTTTATTTGTCTAATCCCAACGCTTTGTAATCAAGTGCATATACTCTTCCTTTTCCGCCAATTCCTGTTCCAAGATAAATAGTTCCGTTAGCATGTTTTATTGTCCATATTCCAAAATCTTTTGTCATTTCATGCCTAAATTTTTCTTCTCCAGTTTTTAAATCAAAAGCATATAATCTTCCACCCAAATTCTCTGTTCCAACAAGAGCAGTTCTGCCATCAGGAATTAAAACAGCCATTACCTGTCCGATGCTATCATGAGTCCAAATAGGCTCTTTAGAAGGTTTTCTATGTTCATTATCTAATTCAAATGCTTTCACATAATTTCCATGCTTAGAGCCAACAACTAATGTTCTGTTGAATTCATCACAACCATCTATCATCTTAGGGCATTCCATTTTCCAATTAATCAGTCCGTTGCTAATTGAATAAAGTGTTCTATTCTCCATGGATGCAAATATTTCTAAAGGGGAGGTTTGAGAAATAAATGCGTTCCTGACATATTCACCACAAGGTAACGCTCTACTGCACCGCTTTAATTCAAGATCTGTAGCAAATTCATAAACTTTAGCTTTATTAGGTCTAGATTTATTTGTAGCTACAACTACGAATGAATCAGGAATATTGTCGAGATCGTAACTAAAAAAGAATTCAGGAGAACAAGGCTTAATTCTGAGTTTCTTTTCTGTTTTTATTTTTCCGCTTTTTAAGTCTAAAGATTCTATAAAGTGCTCCCTTTTTTCATATTTTAAAAATAAAACTCTTTCGTTATCTGGGGTAAGAGCAAAATTTTCTGGAATATCATTTTTCCTAAAAACTTCGTTACCTTTAGAATCTAAAATATGCAAGCGAGATTGAGTAGAGCAGGCTATTCCACCATCATCTAACAAAGATATTCTACTCACGCAATTTGGCATTTCCTTCACAAAAATTAAGCCATTTTCTAATCTTGATGACATTAAAGCAGTATACTTATTAGGCTTTTTATATTTTAAGCTTTGCGTACATACTATTTAATTTTCTTAAAATAAGATAATCTTGCTCGATTATGCAAGATTATTCTCGCACTAACTTGAACAAACTTGCTATGAACTCTTATTTTTCTAATAATTCCATAGACTCTCTTAAATGCAGAATGAAAACTTTCACAATGAACCCTTTGATAATACTCTGTAAGCCAAGCAATAACGTCCATAAAAAATTCAAGGTACATTTCTGTCCAACCATTGCCGCCATTAATCCTATTTATTTTCTTTGGATAAACATAAGGAATAATACCTTTCTCTACTATTTTTCTAACTAATTCTTTATCGTTAAATCCCGCATCTAACCTCAAACTATCTCCCTCAACTTCTTCAACTAATGAATCTATTGCTAAACGTTCATCTTCTCCAGAGAAATCAAATGTTTGAACTATTTCTCTTGAATCGATAATAGAAGTAAGAAATTCTTTTGTTGAAGTTTTATTATCACAATAGTTTTGTCTTCTTGAAGTCTCTAATCCTGTTCCGTCACCCATTAAGCAACCATTTGATTTTTTATTTCTCTCGAATATTTGCTTTAAAATAAAAGCAACCTCGAGTTTGTTATAGGCATTTCCTATAACTCTATCGTCTATTTTTTCATTAATTCCTACAAATGGACCAATAATCTCAAGCCATCCTTCTGCTTTTCTTTCAACAAAACCCAAAGCTTCACAGATTAAAACCACTTTAGCTAAAACCTTAGGATTTGTTAATGGTCTCCCTACTTTTTTAGGGGGCATTTCACATTGCTCAACTTCTCTTTTAATAAAGAGAAGTGTCTCTTTCGCGTCTCTAATTTGCGAAAGAGTATATGCATTCCAATCCACTTCTTTTGGTTTTTTATGCTCATAAAATTTGATTCTCTTATTCTTCTTTGCTTCATTAGCGTATCTTACTAACGCTCTGAATTCTCTATTCGGATAACCTCTTTCTTTCATGAGATAAGTATATAATAGTATATACTTATATTTATCGGTGTTGTGAAACATATTTTCCATCACCGAAAAGTTTATATATACAAGTATATAATTGGATATATGTCAAAGAGAAAAATAAAAATGGAAAGGGGGAAGCTTGAATTAAAAGACGAATTTGAATTTTTCTTTGAGAAAGTCATAACTAAGTTTGGTAATGGAGCCAAGATTGATGCTCCTAAAGAACTTCTAGGAAAGAAAGTTTAGGTTATAGTTAGAAAATAATTTAATATTTACGCAAAGCTTTACACATAGAAAGTTTTATAAACATAAATCAACTATCTTTATTAATTAACTCCCTTCCTTTACAAGTCGAAAGATTTGTAACGGGAGGTTTTTCTCAAATGAACAAAAAGAGACTCTATGCTTATTATGATGGAAGTAATTTTTATCATCTTTCTAAGATTAATTATGGGATAACAAAAATTATGTTTGGTGTATTAACAAAACAACTGCTAACTAAAGATGAGGAATTAATAAAAATCAAGTATTTTAATTCACCTATAAATCAACAAGAAGATCCAGAAAATTATGCAAAACAATTAAAATTCTTTGAAAAATTAAAAAAGACTGAAGATTTTGAATTGTATTTAGGAAGACTTGTAAAAAGACCTTTAAATAAAATAAATATCAGGTGTGTTAAGTGTGGGCTTCAGAAAGCTGAAGATTTAAACTGCCCAAAATGCGGTAAAAAAATTAATATAAAAGATACATTTAAAACAACTGAAAGAGGAGTCGATGTACAAATAGCAATTAACTTGTTGCTCGATGCTTTAAATAACAAGTATGATACTGCTCTGCTTTTTAGTGGAGATGCAGATTTTGTTCCGGCAGTGGGCTATATCATAAAAAACTTAAAAAAGGAGATAGTTTTTTGTAATTTTCCAAAACCAAGAACTAATGAATTACTCCAAGGCTGTTCTGAAAGCAGATTAATTACAAAAAAGATGATGGAAAATTCAAAGATTATTGAAAAGTAATTAAGGGGCCTGGTATTGTCATAGACCATACCGGGCAATTAACAATATTACATGCTTCTTTGTGTATATAAATTTTATGATTATGATTTCGGTGGGCATACAAAAATAAAAAAACGTATTAGCTTAGCTTTCTGAAGCGGATTCTTAACTCTATAGTGTTAAGAAAGATATAAAAACTTAAGATTTTTAATAGAACTATGAAGATTTTAAAGATTATAAAGCAAACTGAATTAAAAGTAAAGAATA
>Ga0210057_1006400_pt1 | contig 14660 bp, 13 predicted proteins | sample CryGeyCG2114_010_2_FD_183968 | JGI IMG/M metagenome (GOLD analysis project Ga0210057, IMG submission 183968) | Groundwater microbial communities from aquifer - Crystal Geyser CG10_big_fil_rev_8/21/14_0.10 (SPAdes) (version 2) | ecosystem: Environmental > Aquatic > Deep subsurface > Groundwater ... | reverse complement strand
AGAATATCAGGAAATTTTAGTGGAAATTGAAAAAGCTGAAAAAAATCTTAAGAATATGAGGCAGCAGCTTCTGGAATTAGGAGAAAAAGACTTGCAGAGAATATACAAAGATTTGCTCAATGTAATAAAAGCCGTTGAAACTCCAGACAGGGAAACTTTTATGACAGGGGTTATAGATGTCTGGAAAAGAGAGTCTACAAGCCTGTTTGATTACCTTGCAATAAGGATGGAAGTTAAGGATGAAATAAAGGATTATAACAAAATCAAACAATATAGAGATGAAGCAGCAAAGGCGTTAAAACTTATTGATGAAGTATTGAAAGGAAAAAAGAAAGGGATAACAACAAAAGAAGTAAAGCAATTTGTGGAAGACATGAATAAAGCTTCCCAGAAATGCTTTGATGAAGTTAAAGATGCTTTTCTCAAAGGGACAAAAGCTGCAGTAAGAAGTGCAATTGTCATGTTCACTTTGATTGCATATCTTAACAGGCTTTACAAAGATGAAGAAAAACTTGCTGCACAGCATGAAATACCGCTTGCAACAGCACAGGAAATGGAAAAATCAGTCAAAGATATATTTGAAAATGCAGACAAGGAAGCACACAGCTTAATACAGGGAGTGCATGCTGAACAGGAAAGACTGAAAACAGCTGCATAAATAATAATTATAGAGGGTGATTAAAAATGATGGAAATGAAAGATTGGATAAGCTTTTTTATCGGGCTTATTTTGACAGCCGCTGGAGTTCTTCCGCTGTTAAGTTCATTTGGTATTGGACCAGAAGCATTTGCACTGTCATTTCTTCCTGCAGAGATATTCTTTTATATCGTTGCAGTGGCTGGTTTTTACCTGATGGTAAACTCAGTAATAGAAATAACAAACAGCAATGCAATTGGCTGGCTGTCATTCCTTGTAGCAGTATTGCTTTTGGGAGTAGGAGTGCTTCAGGTACTGCATAAATTCAACATTGGACCTGACTTTTTCGCTCTCAGCTTTATCAGTTCCACGGTTTATTACATAATCTTCACAATTGAGGGAATCTTCCTTATGATTGCCACTTTTGCGATGGAACTGTAGAATAGCAAAAAAAGTTTATATACTTCTTTTTTATTTAGTGTTAATATGGCTAAAACTGTATTCAAATTCTACAAATTTAACGCATTTCCAGATAGATTCTTGGTTCATAACATAAGAAAAAGGGGTTGGGATTTAAGGGACAAACATGTTGAAGACAGAGAATTAAAAAGAAAAATAGAGGAAGCAATTGTAGAAATAAAACACCTCTCGCAAACAGGTTCAAAAAGAACTGAAGATTATAAAAATGCATCAGAAAAAATAAAGCAGGTTCAAAAAACAATAAAAGATAACTTCAAAGACCTCAACAGTAATCTTAAGACTGAAATAAAGGATTTTGAAAAAATAGATTTTAGAGGACAGACGTTCACTTTCAGAGAGCTTAAAGATGTTAAAAAATTCGAGCAAAAAGTAAAAAAGAACATCGACACATTGGAAAAGAAGGAAATAAATGCTGCTGGGAAAGATGAAGAAAAGATAAAAATTGCAAAACTCAAGTATTCAAAGGCAAGAGAAGTCATATCAAAATCATTGGATGTTCTTGACAAAAAGCTTTCATCCACACTTAAATCATTATGGGAGATGGCCAAAAGACAGGCAATAGGAGGAATAGAGACAGGAGCCATTCTTGACTCGGAAAATGAAGAAAAGCTGCTTAGAATAGAGAAAATAAAAGCAAAGACAGTAAAAGGACTGGTAGATGAGCAGAAATCTTATTTTAAACAGCTCAACAGCTCCAAGGACCTTGAAAGTTTCTTTAATTCATTCCAAAAACTTATGCAGCTTTACAGTGAAGAGATTGAAGCTATATACATAATGCTCAAAAAACACAGAATTTTTGTATTTGATCTTCACGGAAAATTTAGGATGATTGAAAATTTCAGCAAACAAGCAGGCTTTAAAACAAAAGAAGATGATGAAATAGAAAGTACCTTAAAAGATGCTCTTTCAGAATTAGAAACTCTTTACAACTGGCTTTATCACGAAGAAAGGAGGTTCCAGAAAATAAAACTGGCTGCTTAAATGTATAAATTATCAAAAAAACCAAAGAAACCAGTAATTCTAACAGGCTTCCCTGGATTTGGGCTTGTAGGCACAATAGCTACTGAATTTATGATAGAGCATCTTAAAACAGAACAAATTGGAAAAATATGGCTAGAAGATGTAAATGCTGTTGTAGCGATACACAATGAAGAACTCATTAATCCTATAGGCATATTTTACAATGAAAGCCATAACATTGTCATAATTCATGGGATATCAGCTGAAAAGGGAGCTGACTGGAAAATAGCCAATGAAATCATCAAAGTTGCAGATGATCTCAATGCAGAAGAAATTGTTTCTTTAGAGGGTGTTGGTACTGTAAATCCAAGCGAAAATCCAAAGCTCTTTTTTTACAGCTCTTCAGACGAGAAAAATGGTAAATTAAAGGGGTTTGGACTTGACCCAATGAAAGAGGGAATTGTAATGGGGGTTACTTCAGCACTTATGATAAAGCTTGAAAGACCAATATCCTCACTTTTCGTGGAGAGCCATGCTGACATACCCGATAATAAGGCTGCTGCAGAGCTTATAGGTGCTTTAGATAAGTATCTCGGACTCGATATTGACATGAAACCCTTATTAGAATCAGCTAAAATATTTGAAAGCAAACTAAAAGGCCTAATGGAAAAGAGCAAAGAAGCTCAGGACCAGAAAGAAAAGAAAATGATGTCCTATGTCGGGTAGATTTTTGAATTATTTTCCTGTCGTCAAATTGCATTTTTTATATCTCATTCAATAGTGCCTAACTGGTATTTCTGGAACTTTGGTGTGATACTTTGAAAAAAATAACGCACAAGTAGTGAGGAACCCTCACTTTCCACATACTTTTAATATATTTATGTAAAATACTGAAAAAGTATTATAATTATTTTCGATATTGTAATAAATAAAATGTATTATTTAATATATAGTTGACAAAATGGATGATATAAAGTATAGTTTATAATAGCTTTTATATAAAATAGCTTTTAAGAAATATATAATAAAGTATATAATAAGAGAAATGATAAATAAAAGTAGGTACTTAAGGATATATTATTTAAATATATTATAAATAACATAGAGAGAAGATATAATGAGTATAATATTACAAAAAGAGTAATAAAATTACCATAAAAAATTAAAAGTATTGAATCTAAAAACAAAAACTATGAAGATTTACATTGCAAATATATACAAAACACACACAAACACATGAAAAATATGTTGCAATAGAATATTACCACACAGTATTTCACAGTACTTTTTCGACGAGAAAGGTGAGGATTTATCTATACTTTTACAGGATTCGAGATGATTCCGAACAAGAATTCAAACTAGCCAATTTGCTCGTCTTTTGTCATATTCATCGTCAATAATGTGGCCTCTTGAGTTGAAACCCCTTGAACTCTTTTGCAGAGATAATGCCTTAATAACATACAATAATGCCGAATATTAAGGTATTTTGCACTAATTTTGCATTTTTGCAGCAATTCTTTATTCGGTATTTTACCGAAAAATTAGCCAATCCCTGGACAAAGCATGTAAAAAATGACAAAAGATCTCGAAAACAACACAGCATCGCAAGGCTAACATCTAAAAGAATCTTGATTTTGGAATACAGCAGATTTAATGCACAATATTTAATTAAAGATTAAATATTATAATCAATTTTGAATGTATATAAAATCTAGACAATTGTCGGGATAATGAAAAATTTTAAATACTAGCATCCTTCAAAAAAAGTATGAACAAAATTATTCTTACAGACATGGAGTCTGGGATAAACCCTACGTCAGAAGAGCTTTCAAATGTTGTTATAACAAGACTCGGCCTAATGCCAAGGAAGAAAGGCTCGACGGAAAAGATGAATAATGTTCTGGCAGAATTATACGAAAAAGCCAAGAAATCAAACAGAGAGAAAAACCCCACTGAAGCCATAATGACCGTCGAGGAAATGGCATCTCTGGCAGGCATTACAAGGCAAACCATGTATGACTACCTTAAAAGATGGCTTGCAATTGATTTTATCGTAAAATCCAGCTTCGTCGACAGGGAAAATAAAGTTGTTGTAGGTTATAAGCTCAACGGGAATACACTGGAAAATGCCTTTGAAAAGGCAAAAGCAAGGATTTTGACCAATCTTGACTTCACATTAAAGTACATTTTGGAGCTTCAGAAAACAATAAAAAATGAAAAAATAAGCAGCAGCTCAAAATCTAAAGACGCTGAATAAACGTTTATTTCTTAAATAATTTAGTTAAAAATTAAATAATTTAATCAATTTTTATTAAAATTCTAAAGTATTTGTCTGTATTATTTATTAATTTATTTTTATAAAATATACTAAAGAGATTAAATATTAATAGATTAAGTAATTATAACGAATTATATTATATTTTACAGATGTCGGAATTTTGAAAGGTTAAAAATTTATGAAACATTTGATCAAACGTTAAATATTATTTTCAATATTATAATTAATTAATTTTAATGTTTTTTATATATGGAAAGTGAGGATTAAGAAAAAGATAAAAAATGAAGGTTTCAAAAGTAAAAGTCTAAAGTGGTTAGGCACTATGAAATTTGTATATAAAAAACAATTTAATAAGAAAGAGTTAATAAGAAAATGAAAAAATTAGAACATGTTCTCAGCAATGGCCTCGTTAAGCTTAAGGAGATCATTTTTTGCTTGTGTTGCCCTGTATTTTTCATCTAGGCGCAAGTAAGTCCTATTATTTCTGTAGGTCTTAAGTACTGGGATTCCCTTCATAATGAGGTTGGTGACATAAGTTTCTACCATTGTATCACTCAATCCGGTCTTTCTTGCTATATCTTTGTAGGTAGAAAGTGAGTTTTCAGATGAGGTATATAATGAAAGGAACACTTCCTGTTCCCTTTTTGTAAGCGGAGATATGCAAACTGCCTCATCCCTGCAGAAATTGGGGTCTACAGCCATCTGAATTGTGTCCAGCCTCTCGCTTATCTTCTGTATTTTGGCGTCAAGTTCAAGCAAGAATTCATAATTTGCCTGGACTTCATTGGTATTTTCATTCAAAGTTGTCAAGTGATCGTCAAGTTCTTTCTTAACATTAACAATCTCCTGTTTCCAGTGTGCGCCAAAAATATTTCTGAATAAATCAAAAATTGCGATACCGCTTCACCCCCATTTTCACTTCAGCCTTTCGCTTTAAAAAGATTTGTATAATTAAAAAAATAGTTTCAAAAGCACTAAAACAAGCTTTTTTATAATCAGTTTACTGCAATTTTGCCATGCTTACAAAATCAGGTCTTGCAATAAAGTTATCCAAACTAAAAGTTTTTGATAATCCCAGTTTTACTGACGAGCAGTATCCTGCTGATTCAGAAATTGCTGCAACTATTTTATGGGATGCATTTATGTCAGGAAACATAGAAAACATGACTATTGCAGACCTTGGAGCTGGCACAGGCATACTTGGTATCGGCGCTGCAATGCTTGGAGCAAAGGCAGTTTATTTTGTTGAAAAAGATGCAAAAGCAATTGAAATTTTAAAGCAAAATTTAGCTGAAAAGTTCGCAGAGCTTGGAAAATGCGAAACAAAGATCATATTTGACGACATTAAGAATTTTGAAACAAAGGTTGATGTGGTTTTGGAGAATCCTCCTTTTGGCGTCAAAAAAGCTCATGCTGACCGCATTTTTCTAGAAAAGGCCTTTGAAACAGCTGATTTGATTTATAGTTTTCATAAAAGCGAGAGCACTGATTTCCTTAAAAAATTCTCAAATCAACATAAATTTGAGCTTTTGAAAGAGCAAAAGTTCGCATTTCCTTTAAAGCAGACAATGAAATACCATACTTCAAAGATAAGAAGGATTAATGTAAGCTGTTATTGTTTCATTAAATCTAATTGAAAATCTTGCCGGCTCTGTCCTAAATCTTCGGCTAACGCCTCGGTTTTTGCCATCGGTTCGCGTTTATCTTTCAATTTTAAAAGCAAAAATTCCTCTTGCAATCTCCTTTTTGCGTGCTTGTATTATTATATGACGCTCACAACATTGATGGCAAAAACAACTTTTAGGACAGAGCCAATCTTGCCGATACCTTTTTAAACACCTTTCTTTTCCATTGCCTTATGGAAATAAATGTTCTTGAAAACGAAAAAAGAAAGATGATAGTTGAATTTGTTGAAACAGAACAGGGTTTCTGCAATGCTCTTAAGGTAGAGCTTTGGAATGATGAAAATGTCGAATCAGCAGGCTACCAGATAGAGCACCCTTTGATTGAAAAAATCAAGTTTATCATAGAAACTAACACAAAGGAAACACCACAGGATGCAGTTGTTGCAGCCTTAAAGAGATTAAAGGGTACAGCTGACAAATTAGCAAAGGCATTCGCCAGCGCCAAGTAAATTTTCTGATATTTTTAATATTTTACCAAAACATATTTATATTAGTTTCTCTTCTAAGATATAACATATAATATTACATAAAATATAATATATGATATTACATAAAATATAACATGAAAATCAAGACAAAACTCTGGAAAAGAAGTCCGAGTTCTTTTGCTACAACAATTCCCCAAGTAGCCCTGCTTCCTCTTGATGAAGACAAAAGATATGATGTAATTTGGGAATATGACAAAGAAACTGACAGCTGGAAAGTAAGATTCAAAGAAGCTGAAGGAGGAAAGAAAAATGGCTAATCCTTCAGCTTCAGGACAAGGCATTGTTCACAATATTGGAAAATACTTTATGATGCTTCTTGTCATAGCTTACATTTTCACTAATTCTGCAATAGCATACAATGATGCGCATGGTAATTTCAAAAACATAGAATGGGCAAGAATAATTTATCCAAATTATGTAAGAAACATAGTCACAGATGTCTCAAGCAGCTTTAGTTCTGACAATGGAGCAGTGTCCACGGATACAGAGCCCGGAGATACTGCGTCAGGAAACAATCCAATTATTGATTCTGTAATTAAAAATCAGAATCAGGATTCTACATCAACTCCAAAAACAGAAGATAAAACAAATCCAACTGGCAACACAAATCCTACAGCACCAGAAAGTTCAGGTGAAGAAAGCAGTGGATGGTCGGCATGGAAATGGATTTTGGTTGTGGGCATAATAGTAATTACCTTTGGAACTTTGACTGGAGTAGGATTATTATACTTCGGAAACAGAAAAATAAAACTCAGAAAGGAGCCGGAAGGGAAGGAACTCACTTACAAAGACATTTTAGACATGAAATGTGTCATTGCAAATGGAAAAGAACGCACTGTAAGGGAAGTAATAGCATTTTTTTATGCATCTTTGAAAGATATTCCAAATAAGGATTTGGTAGTTGATAAGATTGAAAAGATGTTTGATAAATTAAAAGATGCATTAAATGAGAGTGATAATAAAACTTTTGAATTAACGAGTTCAATAGTAATGACAACTTCTAAATTATTGCACTTATTTTTCGATTTTATAACTGATTTGATTTTGCTGGAAAATTTAAGTATAAGTCAAAGTGAATTAATCTTTAATCTTGTCAAAGAATATGAACGTGAAATTTCGACGAAGAATAACAGCAAAAAAACTGAAACCGATTCTGCTGACAAAAGTTCTTCCGGAGATATTCACAAAAAAGATAATAGTGACTCAGAAAATCCATCTGCTGCCCCTGATTCTTCTAAAGTGAATATTGAAGATGTTAATATTATATCTGAAGAGAACAAAAAAAATTATTTAGCATTAAAAAAAGAATTAATAGATGAAAAATATGTTTATTCCCAATTATTTGTAAAATATGCAAACCTTCTCAAAGAAGATGACAATACAATTAAAAAATATGCAATAGAAGTTGCAAGGGATATAATAAGTGAATTTGACAGTGCAGCAAAAGGAATAGGGTTTGAAACCACTTTGTTCAAGCAGATTTATGAAACATACGATATCAAAATACTTGAAAGCAATCTTAGAAATATTTTCAAGATGAAAAAACATACAAGAGACGTTCTTATTGCTGTGCTGGAAAAAAAGAGGGAAGAATTGCTTAATAGCAAAATGCCGTCAAGAGTGCTTGTTTATGGAATTATTGAAGAGCTGAAAAATCACGGAAAAGAGCCTGATAAAAGCCTTGAAGGAAAATTAAAAGAATCAATAAGTGCAGCAAGCACACTGCAGAAGATTGCAAAATCATGGATAGTTCTAAACAATGTGATTCTAAGAAAAAATATCGAAGCAGATAATGAAATTCGAAAGTGCATAGAAAAAATTGACCGATTTGTTTCCGAGGATAATGAAAATGCGGATATTATTCTTAAAAACAAAGCTGAATTAGAAGAGATGCTGAGGGTAATTTCGAAATTAGAAAAATATTTTGATAACGAAGCGGATTCATTCAAAAATGTTAATAAAATGATTGAAAGTATGAAAGATGATGAAAACGAAAAAAAGGAGGGAAAAATTGAAGCTATTTATGGCTTTGCTGTTGAAATGCATACAAAATACCATGCAATTGAAGAGGATATAACAAGAAGGGAAAGCAATGAACTTATAATATATGTAAAAGTAATGGGTAAAATCCCAGAAATTAAAAGGTATCGAGAAGAAATAGAAAATGAAATAAAAGGAATGGAAACAACAAAAGAAGTCCCTGTAAGTAATACTTCTGAAAATTACAGTTCAAAACCTGAAAACAGCACTGCAAAAATACCAATTAAATATATTGGAGAAAAAGATGGAAAGGAATGGTTTGAAAGCAATACACAAATTGAATATTTTTACATGACAAGGGAAAATGGAAAATGGAAACTATGCATAAATGATTTATTGCTGGCAAAAAAACCAAGCCAGGAATATGAATTTATATATAAAAAATTCTTTGAATTAGTAAAGGCAAAAAATCCAATGTATTACAGAATCAAAGAGCCTGCAATTCTGAATTGGGATTTAACCGCAGGAAAAGGATATCTTGAACAAGAGGGAATTCTGGAGCAGGTTGGCGATAAGGAAGAAATTAAAAATAAGGATAATGAAGAAACAATACAAGTAGATTATATATTCGTACACGAAAATGGAGATTTGGATAAATCCAATAACAAAACAGGAATGTATCTTTCAAAAATGCCTAATGGAAATTATGAATTAAACCAGAAGGAAGATATTTTTGGAGATGGTGTCCATCTTAAATCGACACAATTTAGCTATAAAATAATCAACGCAAGAGAAGCAAATGATCTTCCACTGAGAATTTTAAAGAAACCAATTTACAAATGGAATTCATCAAGTGAAACAGGAACTCTTTTGGAGAGAGGCGAAGCAAAATACGTCAGCAAACCTTCGGAAGCAGGATATAAGCCAGAAACAAAAGAGGATTCCAAAGAATCCGATTCTGAAAACAGTATAGAAACTGAAATTAAGAAAATAAAAACAGATGGAAAAAATAAGTATTATTATGAACTTGAGGATTTCAAATTAATATTAAATAACCAGATTGCATTGTATAAATCAACTGGCCAGTTATGTGCTTTAATTTCTGTAAAAATAAAAAAGAACATTTCTGAAATTTTAGAAAGTATTACAGGGAAAAAGGATAAAATTACAATAACAGAAAATCAGGCTCTTATCCTTATAACAGGAGGGGAGCAAAAGTTAATTGAGGTTCACTTGAATAAATTGAAAGGATTTGGTATACATTATCTCATAATAGATGACAGCATTCACTATGCCGAACAATTTATTGAAAAAGTAATAAAAAATGGAAGTAAACCTTCCGGCGCATTTCCTCTTGAAACAAAAAATGATAATGAACAGAGTTCTTCAATGAAAAGTTATAATGGTGATATTGCAATTAATAGAAATAACAAGCAAGAGATGCTTGAGAAGCTAAAAGATATCATCGAAATAACTGGAAGCCTAGTAATAGAGACGAATGTGGAACTTCCAAAGCTGGAGAAAGTTGGTAATGATATTTGGGTAAAGCAAAATGGTAGGCTTGAAGCAAATACACTTGAGAAAATCGGGAATCTTCAGATAAATAAAGGTGGCAAGGTTGAGGCAGAATCTTTGAGAGAAGTTTTTGATTCTATTTTTATAGAGGGTGATTTATATGCTCCAATGCTTGAGACGGTTGGTAGTTTTCGTGTAGTTGGAAGTTTATATGCCCCAAAACTTGCAATGGTTAATGGCAAATCAGTAACTAAAGAACAATTGAATAACACCCATAGTGAAGGAAACAAATTAAAAAATGTTATATCCCCACCCAAGACGGAAACTCCAACCAAAGAAAACATAGAGCCAGTAAAAGAAAATAAAGGATTAGAACGTATCGAATATTTGCGAAGTATATTCGATGATATCGTGCAAAAAAAGAAAAATGGAGACATGTTTTTCTTTGTAGAACCAGTACTTGGGGATTCTAAAAAAACGTATTTTGAAAACGTTGATGGTGGTTCGGAATTTATTGTGTACAAATTTGCTGACAAGTTCTATATGTATTGGAATACAGGCATTAGTAATAAGGAACATGTCCGATTCGGAAAAGAAGAGTTAGGATTTGACGAATTTATAATTTCCTATGGGGGGAAAATATTCGGATATGACGTTACAACAAAAGAGATGCGTATTAACAAATCAATAGGTTATGATATGGGAGAAGTGAAACATTACTTAGGTAACAGATGGGTTTATGAGAAGGGTAATTACGAAGAGATGCAAGAAAAAGGTGAAACAGTAGTCACTAAAGAGAACTTAAAGGGAATAACTGATGACTACAAAAATTTATCTCGTCCCGAATTTCAACAAAAATATGCAGACAGGCTAAAATATTATTATTTCGATCCTAAAAAAGGAGAATTCACACCAAAAAAATGAAAGGAGTTTATTACGCTTTCTTAGACATTGGAAATTCGGTTAATTTAGTTTTCCCAGTGATTGAATCTGACACAGTTCAGAAATCTTTTCTTAAGGAAATAAAGAAATTTTTTTGGATAGAAAAAGAACACAAACTGTTTAATTTTAAAAAAATGTCAAGGGAAGACATTGTTTTAGAAAGCCCTGCAAAAATAAAGTTATTGGACAATGGTGATTATGTGCTTGAAAAACAAGGAGGGATATCAATAAACCCGAAAAAGCCTGCCTCAGGTAACACTATGCTTTCAAGGGCAAGGCATGTAATAAACAAAAAAACGATAACACTTGCCACAATCAGCATTTTGATGGCAAAGGGCCTCATGGGTTCATTTGGAACAGAAGCAAAGTATATTATTGCATCAGAAAATACAAAACAGCCAGCCTCCATAGAAGCGAATGTTGACACTGCAGGTTACAGGAATATTTTGTTAAACAGATTTGTAAATGTTAATGTTTCTGTTATGAGCAGCCTTGAAAAATCATCAGAATACCTTACATCAAAATTCGGACTTAAAGAAAATGAGCCAGTTATTGCAGTGCTTGGAAAAAAACAGAAGATGTATGTCTATGTCAAAAAGCACGAGGATGTAAAGGTATTATCAGTTTACGATGTTTCAACTGGAAAAAAAGGGTTTGGGGATAAATCGCACTCGCTTATGACACCAATAGGCGTAATGAGGGTGTACGTGAAAAAAGGTAATGACGCAGAGATAGGAACTATTTTTTCCCATAGTGCATCTAATGGAAAGGTCATTGATATCAGCACAAGTTCAAATTATTCTGGTCCTGCATATATGACAACAAGACTGATGAGGCTTAAAGGGCTTGAGCCTGAAAATAGAAATACAGAATTCAGAGGAGTAAATATACATGGAACAAATATAGAGGGCAAGATAGGGATTCCTGACTCTCATGGCTGCATACGATTAAAGAATGAGGATGCCATAAAACTTTATAGTCAAATAAAAGTCAACACGTTTGTGCACGTAATGTTGTAGCCTAAGACAAACCCCAATATTTATAAACCCCTGTTTTCTCCCATTTCTTATAAGAAATCCCGCAGACTAATGCTTCGGCACTAGAAGGGTGGAGTCATAATGGACAAAAAATTAATATTAGATGCAATAAAACAGGCAAGGGAAACTTCTCCTAAAAGAAATTTTAAGCAGAGTTTTGATTTTATAGTTAATCTTAAAGGCCTTGATTTAAAGAAGACTGAAAATCAGGTAGAATTCTTTATGACACTCAAAAACACAAGAGGCAAAAAAACTAAAGTGTGTGCCCTCGTTGGAGCTGAACTTCTTGATGATGCAAAATCATCATGCGATTTTACAATAGTGCAGGATGACTTTCAGAAATATCAGGAAAACAAGAAGCTCATGAAAAAGCTCACAGAAGATTACGATTATTTTATAGCACAGGCAAATATCATGCCAAAGATTGCAGGAGCATTTGGAAGAGTATTCGGTCCAAGAGGAAAAATGCCAAATCCAAAAGCAGGATGCATTGTTCCTCCAAAGACAAATCTTAAGCCGTTATATATAAAACTCCAGCATACAGTAAAAGTAAGTGCAAAGACTTCTCCAATTATTCAGATATTGCTTGGAAAGGAAGATATGCCAGAAGATGAAATTGTTGATAATCTTTTGAATGTGTATGATCAGCTCATACACCATCTCCCAGGCGAGAAGAACAATATAGACTCAATGTTCCTTAAACTTACAATGGGCAAAGCAGTAAAGCTTGATGACAAAGTAAATGTCCAAAAAGCCAAGGAAAAGAAAAGGCTTCTTCATAAAAAAGCAGATAAGGAAGAACAAAAATCAGGAGTTGCTGCATAATGGAAAAGAGAAAAACAGAGCACCTTCCGGAAGCAAAGAAAAAAGTTGTGAATGAATTCGTACAGCTTCTTGAAAAATACCCGATAGTTGCAGCAGTAAACATTGAAAATCTTCCAGCTCCTCAGCTTCAGAAAATGAGGGCTCAGCTTAGGGACAAGAAAATTGTTCTGAAAATGACTAAAAGAAGGCTTATCAGGCTTGCAATTGAAAAAGTAAAGTCAAAAAAACAAAATATTGAGAAGCTTGAAGAGCAGCTTGCAGGAATGCCTGCAATCATATTCGCAAATGAAAATCCGTTTAAGCTTTACAAACTCCTTCAAAAGAGCAAGTCCAGTGCTCCTGCAAAAGCAGGACAAACAGCAAACGCTGACATAAAGATAAGCGCAGGACCAACACCTTTTGCTCCAGGACCAATTATAGGAGAACTCGGGGCATTGAGAATAAAATCAGGTGTTGAAGGGGGCAAAGTTGTAATAAAACAGGATGCAGTTGTTGTCAAAAAAGGAGAAAAAGTTTCCCAGAAGGCAGCAGAAGTCCTCTCAAGGCTTGGTGTTGAGCCAATGGAAGTCGGTCTTAATTTAGTCGCTGCTTATGAGAATGGGGAAATATTTGCAGCTGATCTTCTCGCAGTAGATGAGTCAGCATACATAAACAATATCACTAACGCTGCAAGATGGGCAATGAACCTTTCAGTTGAAGCTGCCTATCCGACAAAGCAGAACAGTGAAATACTTGTCCAAAAGGCATTCAGAGAAAGCAAAGCTGTTGCACTTGATGCAGGCTTCTTTGCTGATATGCTCAAAGATGAGTTGCTTTTCAAAGCAAGCGCAGAAGCTTCAGCTTTGAAGAGTGAAATAAAATTTGAATAATCATATTATCAATTTGGAGGTAAAGAAAATGGAATACGTGTACGCAGCAATGCTTTTGCACAAAGCCGGACAAAAGGTTGAAGAAGCCTCTGTCACAAAGGTGCTCGAAGCTGCAGGCGCTAAGCCTGACACAGCAAGAGTCAAAGCACTTGTAGCTGCCCTTGATGGTGTTGACATCGACAAGGCTGTTGAAAAAGCAGCATCTGTCGCAGTAGCAGCTCCAGCAGCAAGCAGTGAAACCAAGGCTGACAGCAAAGCAGACGACAATAAGAAAGCTGAAGAAGAAAAGAAGAGCGAAGAAGCTGCAGCAGCAGGTCTCGGCGCATTGTTCGGCTAAAAAGATTTAGGTGTGTTTTTGTTATTTTTCACCAAAATTTTTTATATAGATTTTGTAGCGATAAGATATATATTGACGACGACACACTAAAGGGTAGCGATATGGGGTGGGCATACTGACAGAACAAGACAATAATAAATTAATGAATGAACTGGATTCTCTAAAAAAGGAAATTAGTGAACTGCGTTCTAATCTTAATAATATAAATGACGAAAAGGAGTCATGGTTCAATAAGAAGAATGAAATAGGCGGAAGAATAAGACAGCTTATTGCAGCAGTAAAAGAGAATAAAGATAGAAGAAATGAACTGACAAACGCCGTAAAGCTCAACAAGGAAAAAAGACAAAAAATCCACGATGATATTTCAGAAAAAATAAAGGAAGTAAAAAAAACAGAGCCAGAACATAAGGAAGAAACAAAAAAAACAATAAGGGAAATACCAAATATTCATTTTCTTGAAAAGCAGTTAGAGGGCATGAACAGAAAGTTTGAGACTGAAGTCATGTCTTTTGACAAGGAACAGGTCTTGATGAAGAAGATAAAAGAATTGAAGAGGCAAAAAAATGAAGCCAAAGAAATGCTCAGTGCAATCACAGGAAGCAGAAAGGCTTCAAGAGAAATTGACCAG
>Ga0210057_1006398_pt1 | contig 14664 bp, 12 predicted proteins | sample CryGeyCG2114_010_2_FD_183968 | JGI IMG/M metagenome (GOLD analysis project Ga0210057, IMG submission 183968) | Groundwater microbial communities from aquifer - Crystal Geyser CG10_big_fil_rev_8/21/14_0.10 (SPAdes) (version 2) | ecosystem: Environmental > Aquatic > Deep subsurface > Groundwater ... | reverse complement strand
AATCTTAAATGCTTTGGATTTTACGTGTATATCCTGCGCAGCTGACCCAAAAGTTATAATATCGTACATGATTTTATGAGCTATGCGAATAAAATCACCTTATAGCTCTTTAATTTCTAATTTTAAATTTTTAATCAATTTTAAATGTCTAATTTTGCTCTATTTTATTTTCGGTTTTCCCGATAGTAGAAATTTTGCGGCCATTTTGCTTTGGCAAAATGCCATTACATATAAAAGAAAAATTTCACTGCGGGACTAATCCAGTAGAGAATTCTGGCTTTATTCGTTAACCTCGCACTTTATGCGCGAGGGTTGCCAAAATTCTTCTCCTGGGCGGCAATTGCTATTTTGGTTTTTAAAACTGAATCTGGATTCAAGGAAATCGACTCAATGCCAAGCTTTACCAAAAATTGAGCAAAGTCCGGAAAGTCCGACGGGCCTTGTCCGCAAATTCCAATGTATTTATTGTTATTTTGGCATACTTTGACAGCTTCTTCAATAAGCTCTTTTACTGCTTCGTTTTTTTCGTTTCCGACGCTGGCTATTTCTGAATTATCCCTGTCTAATCCCAAAGTTAATTGAGTCAAATCATTAGAGCCGATTGAAAATCCGTCAAAAATTTCCAAAAATTTTTCAGCTAGAATTACATTTGCCGGAATTTCGCACATGACATAAATTTTAAGCGACTTGAAATTTATGTCATCTTGAGCGTTAGCGAAGGATTTCCTTGATAATCCGTTTTCTTCTAAAATCTGTAAAACTTTTCTGCCTTCATCTAATGTCCTGCAAAAAGGAACCATAACAACCACATTGTCCAATCCGAATTCCTCCCTGACTTTTTTTATTGCCTTGCATTCTAGGATAAATGCGTCTCTAAACTGCTTGTTGTAATACCTTGATGCTCCGCGGAATCCAATCATCGGATTCTCTTCTTCGGGTTCGTATAATTCTCCGCCAACAAGCGAGCGGTATTCATTTGTCTTAAAATCAGAAAACCTCACGATGACAGGCTTGGGATAAAATGCAGCCCCAATCTTTCCTATGCCTTCTGCCAACTTATCTATATAAAATTGGACTTTGTTATTGTAGCCTAAAGTCAAAGCGTCAATTTTTTTCTTTACTGCCGGCTTTAGACGCTTATAATTTATCAATGCATTCGGATGAATTTTTATTTCATTTGCGATAATAAATTCTTCTCTAGCCAAGCCCACTCCGTCATTTGGAATAAAGCTTAAATTAAATGCGTTTGACGGCTCGCCTACATTCATTAAAATTTTTGTTTTTGTTTTTGCAACATTAGAAATATCTGTTTTTTTAATTTCAAAAGGAATTATTCCTTCATAAACTGTCCCCACTTCCCCCTGCGAGCAATCAGTTGTAAGTTCCTGGCCAGATTTTATAACCCTTGTGGCGTTTCCCGTTCCTACAATACATGGAATTCCCAACTCACGAGAAACAATAGCGGCGTGAGCTGTTCTGCCACCGGAATCTGTAACAATAGCTGCAGCTAATTTCATTGCTGGAACCCAGTCAGGATCCGTAGCTGTTGTAACTAAGACTTCGCCCTTTCTGAACTGACTGATATCTTTCACGCTCAGTATTTTATTGGCTTTTCCTGAACCTATTTTGCTTCCAACGCTCATCCCATTTAATAACACTTTTGGGATTTGGGATTTGGGATTTGGGATTTTTAAGATATATTCTTCCAAGAACTTCAAATCTTTCCTGCTTTGGACAGTTTCCGGCCTTGCCTGCACAATATATAATTTTCCGTCCCTGCCGTCTTTCGCCCACTCCATATCCATTGATTTCTGGTAATGCTCCTCTATAATTATTGACCATTTTGCCAAAATTAATATTTCGTCATTATTTAAAACAAATTTTTCTCTTTCTTTTTTGGTTGTCGCTATATTTTTTGTTGCCGCCCAGTTTCGCTGGGCAAGCCTTGCCCCTTCGGGGCGGGGAATATTATTATAAACCATCTTTATTACCTTTGACCCAATTTTTTTCTCAATTACCGGTTTGAACCCGCCGGCTTCGCCTGGCGAGGCGAGACCTTTTTTAAGTGTCGTCTCAAAAACATAATACTGGTCGGGCTCAACTTGGCCCTGCACAACATTTTCTCCTAATCCATAACTTGCGTTTATTAAAACAATATCTCCAAATCCCGATTCGGTATCGCAGGAAAACATAACTCCGGAAGCTCCCAAATCAGACCTGACCATTTTTTGCACTCCGGCCGAAAGCCCGACTTTTGTATGAGAAAAACCCATTTCCTGTCTGTAAACGATTGCCCTGTCTGTAAAAAGCGAAGCAAAACATTTTTTTACCGCTTCCAAAACGTTTTCAGGCCCCACAACGTTCAAATATGTCTCCTGCTGGCCGGCAAAACTGGCTCCTGGTAAATCTTCGGCTGTGGCAGAAGACCTTACCGCAACATCGGTTGCCGGCAAGCCGTATTTTTCAGATAATTTTTTATAAGCTGAAATTATATCGTCAGAAAGTTCTTTCGGCAACTGCGAACTCAAAATTAAATCCCTAACCTCTTCTCCTTTTATTGCAAGTTGTTTTAAATCATGAATATCTAAATTTTTCAAAACTTCTTCAATCTTCTTATCCAATCCTGTCGAGGAAAGAAAATAAAAATAAGCTTCTGCTGTTGTGGCAAATCCAAAAGGCACGCTGACTCCCTGAGAAACAACTGCCTTTATCATCTCGCCCAAAGAAGCATTTTTCCCTCCTACGCTTGGCACATCTGCGATTCCGATTTCATCAAACCAAAGTATGTTTTTCATAAATTTTGTAATTTTATAAATAATGTTTTAATTTTCCGGGCAATTGCCAATTCTTCGTCATTCTCTATCGCCAACACTTTCGTCTCGCGCAATATTTTTAAATTTTTGCAGACCATATTTCTTATTTTCGCAGAGTTAAAACCTATTGCTCCTGTAAAAACTAAAATATCGCACCCTCCCAAAATTGCATAATATGCTCCAATATATTTTTGTATAGAATAAACAAATACATCTAATGCCGACATAGCCTTCTTATCGCCGACTTTAATTTTTTCTAAAATCTTGCGCATGTCGCTCTCGCCGCAAATTCCTTTCATGCCGGATTTTTCATTTAAAATTTTGCCGACTTTTTCCGGAGAAAATTCTTTTGCCAATTCCAAAACAATTCCGGCGTCTATGTTTCCTGGTCTTGTCATCATCACTAATCCTTCCAATGGGGTAAAACCCATTGAGGTATCTATTGCTTTTCCGTTTTTGATTGCAACCACGCTTGACCCTCCGCCCAAATGGCAAGATATTATTTTTATCTTATTAAACGGCTTTTTGCTTTTTTCAGCCGCTGTTTTTGCGGCATATTTATGGGAAGTGCCCTGAAAACCGTATCTTCTAAAACCGAACTTGTCTGCGATGTCTTCCGGTAAGGCATACTTATAAGCTTTCTCCGGTAAATCCTTGAAAAATTCTGTGTCAAAGACCGCAAACTGCGGAATCTCTTTGAAAATGTTCCGGCAAATTTTTATCCCTAATATATTAAAAGGATTGTGTATTGGCGCTAAATAATTTAATTTTTCAAATTCTGCTAAATTTACATCGGTTATTTTTATCGGCTCTCTAAACTTTTCTCCTCCATGCACCACTCTATGCCCTACTGCGCTGATTTTTAAATTACTTATACTGTTTAACTCGTCTTCAAACGCTTTCGAAAACAAATTTTGGTCTAAAACATCGCGCTCGCCCTCTTTAACAACCTCGAGCTTGTCGTTTCCGCCTCTGGCGGAAAAAATTTTCCATTTTATTGATTCGCTTCCGGAATTTATAATTAAAATCATAGTATTATCCCTTCGCCAATTTTATCTATTCCAGCTGCATTTGCTTCGTCTGTATCAAGATGCAAAGACAGCTTATAGCCGTCTTTTACTCTAACCAGTACATTTTCAAAAATTATGGGCCTGTCGCCTCTAATTTCAACATCAACTGTTTGCCCATTTTTAAGCCCTAATTTGGCCGCCTCCGCTTCGCTGCAATGAATATGCCGTAAAGCCACAATCAGCCCCTCATTCAATTTTACAATGCCTTTTGGCCCTACAATGGCCACTGGAGATGAATTTTTCAGGTCGCCCGAAAGCCTTATTTTAGGCGCAGTTCCCAAGGCAAAAGCGTCTGTAAGCGACACCTCAACTTGCGTTTGCTTCCTTAACGGCCCGACAATTCTGATTCCTTTGATTTTTTTATCTCCCACTTGTATGTCCACTTTTTCTTCGGAAGCAAAATCTGATGGCTGTGAAATCTGCCTCATTTTTTTTAATTCATACCCAAAACCAAACAGTTTTTCCAAATCTTCTTTTGACAAATGGCAGTGCCTTGCAGACACTTCCACTGGAATTTTAATTTTTCCTCCAAATATCATATTTATTTATTATACCATTTTTTAAAAAAACGAAAAAGCGCCCTTAAGGTGAAGTGTACCCCGTTTAGTGAACATGAATGAAAAAGCGCCCTTAGGGCGCTTTTTCATTCTATAGTTTCTTTCCTACAAACTCCGCAAACTCAGCCAGTCGGCAACTGTACCCCCATTCATTGTCATACCAGCCAACTACTTTTACTAAATTATCTTTAACCATTGTTTCTTCTAAATCCACAATCGCTGAATGAGTATCTCCCTTAAAATCCATTGAAACCAATGGCTCATCTTCAACTCGTAAAATCCCTTTAAAATTTTTCGACGCGGCTGCTTTCTTAAAAGCCAGATTTACTTCTTCTTTTGTTGTTGATTTTTTAATTTCAACAATCAAATCCAACACAGAAACAACCGGCGTTGGAACTCTCATAGCAATCCCGTCTAGTTTATCGTTCAATTCCGGAATCATCTTTCCAATTGATTTGGCAGCTCCAGTTGAAGTCGGGATTATGTTTAAAGCTGCTGCCCTTGCCCTTCTTAAATCTTTGTGGGGCAAATCAAGAATTTTTTGGTCATTTGTGTAGCTGTGAACTGTCGTCATAAATCCTTTAACAATTCCAAATTCGTCATTTAAAACTTTGGCGATTGGAGCCAAACAATTGGTCGTGCAAGAACCCATATCCATCACATCAACTTTATCAGCGTCAAATGTATCGGCGTTAACTCCCAAAATAAATCCCGGCATATTTTTGCCCGGAGCTGAAATTATGACTTTTTTAGCGCCGGCTTTTATATGTTTCTTCGCGCTTTCATTATCTGTAAACAAGCCAGTGCACTCTAACACAATATCAACCCCCAAACTTTTCCATGGCAGGTTCTCCGGATTTTTTTCAGTCAAAATCTTGAATTTTTTCTTGCCTACGGTTATAGAATTTTCTCCGGCAAAAATTCCTTTGCCGTATTGGCCATAATTTGAGTCGTACTTTAAAAGATGAGCGAGAGTTTTTGTATCAGTTAGGTCGTTTATGGCTACAATTTCCAAATCATTATCCCCTTCCTCAATTATTTTAAATGCTTGACGGCCTATCCGCCCGAAACCGTTAATAGCGATTTTTACCATAAATTGCGCTTTAATTTTTTATTTTGAGAATATCATCTATTCTTCCTTTATCAAAACCTATTATAATTTCCCCGTCTATATCAACTACAGGGACTCCCATCTGTCCCGAATCTTTTATCATCTTCTGGAGCTGTTGTTCATCTTTTGATACATCAATATCCTCAAACTCAATTCCATTTTTCTTCAAATATCCTTTTAAAGTTTTGCAATATACGCATGTCGGCGTAGAATATATTTTTATCATGTAAATTAAAAAATTAAAATTATAAAATTATAAAAAATTAAAATAATTGGATTTTTATGTTTTTAGATTTTTAAATTTCTATTATTGAACAGGAGCGCAATTAGCGCCGGTACTGCCGGAGTTGCCGCTACCAGAACTTCCGGAAGAGTTATATGCGACAGAGAAAGAAGTTGCGGCCTCAGCAGTATTTAATTTTGATGAACAGAAGCTGGGTTCATTGTTGAAACCGGCGCATACCATTGATTTTACCCCGTCGGAAGACCTGCCGCCGTAAGAAGATTCACTAACCTGCGCCCCGTTTAAAATAAGTGTCGGAGAACCCTGTATATTATATTTACTGTCCAAATCAAAGTCTTTTTGGGCATAAGCTATTCCCCTGCTTGTATCCGCCGTGCAGGCGCTCAATTTAGCTGAATCTACTCCGGTCGAAGCTTCGCATCCTGCAGTGTCCCCAGATTTCATTTGGCAAGATACATAGTTCCAATATTTTGTCGGCTGTTCATCTCTGATGCAAATTTGCCTTAAATTTTCTGTAGCTTCAGCTGGGCCATGCATTGAAGTTATGGTGTTCCCTGAAACAGCGCCGATATATCTCACTTTTATGTATTGCGCTAAAGCGGACTGGTTTTTTACTGCATCGGCCATGGCTCTTTGCATTTGAAGACCATATGGACAACGAGCCACAACATATGCCTCTAAAACAGGGTTGTCACTTTTCTGCACTGTTGTGGGGGCTTGAGCTGGAGCATTATTTGCGCTTGCATTTGGTGATGTAGAGGCGCTAGTTTTTTTTGCGCTCATATCAAAAGCCTGCGGGAACAAAAATTTTCCGTCTTTCGTGGCATATGAATCAAACTGGTTTGAACCGATTTTAATTGTAACTTTTACCGTACCTGAGACTTCTGAAACGCTTACTAACTCTGCTGGAGTTGTTGAAAGCTGGTTGTCATTTATGTATTGCACGACGTTTTTGCCTATCTGATTATCAGATATTCCGAAAAAATTAGGCAATGTGAAGCCGCGGTTTGAATTGCCAAGAATTAATCCGCCGGTGATTATAATGCCTATTATGGCTATAGTTACAAAAACGGCATTCTTGTTCATACCCATAGCCTTTTTTTTGACCTCCCCTAAAATGTTTTTAAAATCAAACATTAAACTGATTTCTAATTTTAATTCCTAATTTTTATTAATTATTATCAATGAAAATTGAAAATTGAAAATTGAAAATTTATTTTATTCTTTTTATTTTAATAATAATTCTATTATAATATAAGCGAGGAAGAAATGTAAAGGTTTATCTTCGCGTTGCGACCGAGCGCAGTATTATATGAATAATTTTTTAAAATTATTCATATATTATAAAAAAATTTATCATTTATGCAAGTTTAACGTACTTGCCATTTTCAAAATCATACTTTATAAGCGCTCCGAATGGCAATTCCAAATCAATAATTTTTTCATCTGGTATATTTTCAATATATTTTACAATTGCCCTTAAACTGTTGTGACTGGCAACAACTAAAACATTCTTGCCGTCTTTCAAATCTTTTTCAATATATTTTTTGTAAAAAGGAACTGTTCTTTTATATACATCTTTTTCGCTTTCCCCTCCAGGAGGAGCCACATTATAACTTCTGCGCCATAAATAAACTTTTTCTTCTCCGTATTTTTTAATAGTATCTTCTTTATTTAAACCCTGTAAAGACCCGTAATATCTCTCGTTCAAATTTTCTGAAAGATAGGTCGGAATATCGTTATCGCTAATGTCTGTATAATTGCCCCACTTTTGTATTTTGCCGCCGTAAAGATGAATAAAAAAGGGGTATTTTTCCGGTAAACATTCTAAAATTTTTGCCACAGTATCCATATTTCTAAAAAGTGGCGAAGAATAAATTACATCAATTTTATTTTGAAATATTTTTTCCGCCAGTTCTCTTGCATCTTTGCCGTCACTTTTGGCTAAAGGCCCGTCTGTCCAGCCGGCAAATCTGTTTTCATCATTCCATTGCGATTTTAAATGCCTTAGTAAAAAAAGCTCCGCCATTTTTCAATTTTCAATTTTCAAATCCCAATTTTCAATCAATTAACTAATTTTCAATTTTCAAATAATGTCGACGCCGTTGAAAATTTACTTATTGAAAATTCATTGTAAATTGTAAATTGTAAATTGATAATTACTTTCGTAATTCTTGTTCAATTTCTAATAATCTACTATATTTTACCATTCTTTCGGGTTTTGCGGGAGAGCCTGCTTTCAAAAAGTCAGCTCCCAATCCAACAGCCAGATCAGCGATAAAATCATCCATCGTTTCGCCTGATCTGTGGCTGACAATTGTCTTCCAGCCGAATGATTTTGCCAAATTCGATGCTTTGATAGTTTCAGAAACCGTTCCTATCTGATTTAATTTTAAAATAACCCCATTGCAAGCTGATTTATTATGCGCGTCTTTTATTTTGTTAATGTTAGTAGTTGTTAAATCGTCGCCTATTATTAATAATTTTGATTTTTGATTTTTGATTTTTGAACTCATCATTTCCCACCCCTGCCAATCGTCTTCTGAAAACGGGTCTTCAATGGAAATTATAGGGAAATTATTCACAAGCTGCTCATAAAATTCCAGAAGCTCGATTTTAGTCAATTCTCTTTTTTCTATGTTATATTTCCCGTCTTTAAAAAATTGCGAAGCCGCCGCGTCTAAGGCAATCATAGAGCCGTCGTCGGATATAGAATTTTTCAAAAGATATAATGCCTGTTCTGTCTTATCAATTTGCGGGGCGAATCCCCCTTCGTCCCCTAGTTCCGTCGGACCGTAATTTTTTTCGATAAGCTTCTTTAAACTATGGAAAATTTTGTTGCAAGCAACTAAATTTTCTGCGAATGTCTTTTTTTGCGGAATTACCATAAATTCCTGAATATCTAGGTCGTTTTTCGTATGAGCTCCGCCTTCTAAAATATTAAACATGGAAAATGGAATCTTGAATTTGGAATCTTGAATTTGGAATCCGGATAGTTCTGCTATGTGGCTGTATAATGGAATTTTTTTGGAGCCAGCTCCGGCTCTGCACGTTGCAATTGAAACAGGTAGAATTGCATTGGCTCCCAGTTTCGATTTATTTTCTGTCCCATCCAACTCAATCATTATACCATCTATCTCATTTTGATTTAATATGTCCATGCCCTTGAGTTTCGGCGCTATTATTTTATTTACATTCTCTATTGCTTTTAATACGCCTTTTCCATCTTCATCGCGCAATTCCAATGCCTCGTTTACTCCGGTCGATGCTCCCGAAGGAACAGAAGCTTTAAAAATTCCAGAGTGCCCTCCGCCCGTTTCCAGCTCAACTTCAACTGTCGGATTCCCCCGCGAATCTTTAATCTCTCGAGCTGTTATTTTTATAATTTTAGACATTAATTTTTATTTCTTTGTAAATATTCGTATGCAGATAAAGCTGCTTTTGCTCCTTCGCCAGAAGCTACAATAATCTGCTTGTATTTTCCCTTATTGCAGTCTCCGGCAGAAAAAAGTCCTGGAGTTTTTGTGGTATAATTTTCCTGAGCAACAATAATCTCTCCGGTATCAGCCAAATCAACAAGGTCTTTTGCAAATTTAGTTTCAGAAGAATATCCTATTTCAACAAAAACTCCATCCACCTTCAACTGTCTCTCCTGCCCATCCTTTAAATCTTCATAAAAAATTGACTTTACAAATACTTCGCCTTCTATTCTTAAAACTTTTGCATTGGTTATTACCTCAATATGTTTGCTTTTTACAACCAACTCTTGATTTTCCTTATCGGCCTTGACCTGGTCTGAATATTCCAGTATATAAATTTTCTTAACATAATTAGACAAGAACAAAGCCGACTCAAAACCGTTGTTGCCTCCTCCCACCACGGCCACTGTTTTATCCTTAAATATCGGTCCGTCGCATAAAGAGCAGTAGCTAACCCCCTTTCCGGCAAATTCTTCCTCTCCGGGAACATTTAACATTTTAGATTTCGCTCCGGAAGCTATAATAACAGATATTGATTCATAACTTTCTCCCGAAGCAGTATAAACTAAAAACTTACCATCTTTTTTTTCAATGTTTATTGCCTCTCCATCGGTTACAGCAAGTCCATTGGCTTTTAACTGTTTAGAGTATAGGTCAACAAGATCCTGTCCGGAAATTTTGTCAAAGCCGGGATAATTCTCAATATCCACCGCTTTTTTGGCAACCTGACCGCCCATATCTTTTGAAATAACCAAAAGATTCATTCTTTGCCGGGCAGCATAAATTGCAGCTGAAACTCCGGCCGGTCCTGCTCCTATTATAATTAAATCGTATATCACGCCACTATATTTATTGGTTTATTTTTAATAAAAGATTGGATGTTTAAAATTGTCGTGTCTAATATTCTTACTATGGCTTCCTGCGAATTAAAAGCGTTGTGCGGAGTTACAACAACATTTTTATTATTTAATAAAATATGGTCTCGTAAAATAACCTTAAGGTCGCATGTCTTGGGAAACTCCTTGGATAGAAGCTGCGCCTCCTCTTTTATAAAACACTCCCCTTCAAGAACATCCAATCCAGCCCCAGCTATAGTCCCGTCAGATAAAGCCTTTAATAGCGCTTCTGTTTCAACAAGCGCTCCCCTTGCGGTATTTATAAAATAAGACCCTTTCTTAATCAAGCTTATATTTTCTGAATTGATGAGGTGGTGCGTGGCTTTATTGTATGGGGTGTGCAATGTTATTATATCAGATTCTACCATCAATTCTTCGAATCCAACGTAATCAAATCCTATCTTCTTTGCTATTTTTTTATCCTGCTTTAAGTCAAAAGCTAAAACTTTCATTTCAAAACCCTTAGCTATTCTCGCAACGTGTATGGCTATATGCCCCATTCCTATAATGCCCAATGTTTTATCTTTTAAATCAAACCCTCGAAGCCCGTCTAAGGAAAAATCGCCCCTTTTCGTTCTTTCTATTGATTCTGGCAATTTTCTGGACAAAGCTAAAATCAAGGCAAATGTATGCTCGGCAACTGTATTCTCTCCGTAAAATGGCACATTGCATACAGCAATCTTTTGCTCTTTTGCGAATTTCGTATCTATATGGTCAAAACCGGTTGAACGCGTTGCAATCATCTTTAAATTTGAAAGTTTCTGTAAAATATCCTTATCAACCTGAAAATAAATAAACGGGGAAATTATCTGGCATCCTTCAGCGGACCCTATATTCTGCAAAGATAATGGCTCTTCAAAAAAGACGAGGTTGTTTTTGCCGAGTTTTGCAGAAATATATTTTTTTTCCCATTCTTCTACTTCAAAAAATGCAATTTTCATCATTATTGTCATTTAGCCATTATATAATAAATCTAAAAAAAGCGAAACGACCGCCCTACGGCTGTTTTTTGTTGTTTTATCGTTTCAAGGTATTGCTTAAGTTCATTGCCGAACCTAGGGTCTTTAAGCGCCAGATAGAAAAATGATTTCAGCCATTTTAATTTGTCTCCGCATTCCAGCCATTCGCCTTTTAATTCATATCCATAAATAATTTTTCCGTCAGAAAGCATTTTATCAAAAACTTCAGCTAAAATTATTTCTCCTTTCTTTGACGGAGTTGCTTTTTTCAGATACTGGAAAACTTCCGGGGTCAGCACGTACTTGCCTACAATCACAAGGTTAGAAGGAATTTGCGACGGTTCGGGCTTTTCTATTATTTTTTTGATTTTATAAAGCCTGTTGGCGATTTTTTCTACGGCCACTGCTCCATATGCCGGGACTTTATCCATAGGAATCTGCTTTAAGGCGACGACTGGAGCCGAACATGTCCTAAAAATGCCCATAAGTTGGGAAATTGCCGGCTCTTCTGAATCAACAACATCATCCCCGAATAAAACAGCAACGGGCTCTTTGCCTATTTTCTTTCCTGCCTGTAAAATCGCGTGTCCATCGCCAAGTGGATTTTTCTGGACCGCATAGGAAAATTTTATTCCTTCAAAAACCTCTTCAAAATCTTTAAGCTCTTTTAATAAAGCATCTTTTTTTCTTTTAGTAAGCGCTTTTTCTAATTCCGGAGATTTTTGGAAATAATTCTGGATATTTTTCTGTCCCGGGCTTATCACAAAAACTATTTCCTTGATTCCTGATTTCTTAACTTCTTCAATTATATATTGTATAACCGGCTTATCAACCAAAGGGAAAAAATCTTTGGGCACCGTCTTGGACAGAGGCAAAAATCTTGTGCCCAATCCGGCAACAGGAATTATGACTTTCTTAATGTCTTCTGCCATATTTTATATGATTTTTATCCAGTCAAATAATTTTGCCTTTGGAAAAATTGACCGCGCTAACGGTCATTTGGCCGGGTAAATTTTACTTTTCTTAAAAATGCGGGAATTTCCCATTCCTTTTCCTGCGCCTGCCTCTTTTTCTCCTGCGCTTCTTCTGCTTTTCTTATTTCCAAACCGCTTCTCCTTATAGTTTTTTTGCCTGAATCTTGAACAAATTTTTCTATATCAATCCTCCTCTGCTCTAAAATCGGAACCGCGGGAGTAGGAACTTCAAAAACAGGGATAAATGAAACTCCGCCTTCTTCTTTAGATTTTGGCTTTGGAGGATGGACTTTCTTTTTATCTTGCTTTTTACTGTGTTTTTGCTGTTTTTTTTGTTTGGATTTTTTTTCTAATCTAGTTTTAGGCTTTTCTATTTTAATTTCCTTGTCTCCGGAAAATTTTTCAACGGACTCTGATTTTTCTACTTTTATCGGTATCTGTTTCTTTATCTCTATTTTAGACGATTCCTCTTTAATCTCGCCTCCAGTCATTAAAATAGTTGTTTTTATCTTATTTTTCAACTTGGAATTCTTGGAAATTCCGAATATTATTTTTGCATTTGGATTTACTCTATCAATGTAACTGCTGATTTTTTCAACTTCGAACATTGAAAGATTTTCAGCCCCCGCAATGTTAAACAGTATTTTCTCAGCCTTGAATCCGCTGTTCTGTAATAGAGGATTTTTGAAAATATTCTCGCAAGTTTTTTCAACCCTGTCCTTTCCGGATTCTTCAACGGTATTTAAAAATGCCGAATTGCCCCTGCCTCTTAAAATTGTGCGCAAGTCGGCAAAATCAATATTTATGATTCCGGGATTATAAATCAGGTCAATCAGACTTTCCAATGATTCAATAAGGCTTTTGTTCACGGTTGAAAACGCAGCGGTGATAGGAGTCGACTCTTCTATAATCTTGAAAATTCTCTCATTGGGAATAACCAAATAAACATTCAGAGACTGTTTTAAGGATTTCAAAGCGTTAAGGGCAACTCTTTGCTTATTTTTGCCTTCAAATTTAAATGGCATTGTAAATATGCCCAAAGTAATTCCGCCGAATTCCTTTGCTACTTCAGCAAAGACCTGTGTAGCCCCCGACCCCAATCCTCCTCCCAATGAAGCCACGAAAATTATAATATCCTGGTCTTTAAAATTAGCGCTTAATTTTTCTTTTGCTGATTCTGCTGCCTGCTTTGCCAGCTCAACATTAACTCCCGTCCCCAATCCATGCGTAAATTCTTCGCCGAACCAGAAATATTTTATGCCGTTTTTCTTTTTTAATGCCCTAAAATCAGTGTCGGCTATCATAAAGCTTGCTTTTTCCAAAGACCTGCCGATTTCAGAAACAATCGACCCCCCGCCTCCTCCGATTCCAATAACTTTAATTTTTGCTTTAAACAAGGATTCTGCCGGAAAACCTTCTGCTGGTTGCTGCGCTTTAAATTTTTTTACAGCCTGTTTTTTCTTTAAGCGCTTAATTTTAGGAGCAGATTTGTGTTTTACAAGACGTTTTATTGCTACTTTTTTTTTAACAACGTCTCTCTTTTTAGATTTTAAAACGGGCTTCTTCTTTTTAAAAACTTTTTTCGCCTTTAAGTTTTTCACTTTTACTTTCTGTTTTTTCGCTCTTTTCACGATTTTTTTATATTTTACGGGTTTAGCTAAAAATTTCCTTCGCTTTTTGGGCTTTAAGCTCTTTTTTATTTTCTTCCTTACCGCCAATTTCTTTTTCTTTAATAACGGTTTTTTCTTCTTGGTTTTAGCCATTGTTTTATTATATCTTATGTTAACCTCTTATAAAATAAAATCAAGTCTTTGTATAAAGCCACCCAATTTTGGACTCGCAAGGGAATTTAATTGTATGCGGAGCGATTTGATGCGCGAGCGCCTGTTCCTTTTGCCATTGTATCATAAATTGAACCGGAGAAAGTTTGTTTTGAAAAGCGTGATGGACTCTCTCTGTGTTGTAGAAAATAAGGTAAGACATGAGGTTGCGATTGAAAATATCCGGATCTATGAGATCTGAAAGATGCCAGTCAATCCAATCGTCTTGAATTGTTCTGTTAAAACGTTCTACATGAGCGTTCATCTTCGGTGTTTTAGGATAAGTGTGGAAGTGAGTCAAATGCAACTCACGGAGTTTTTCAGAGAAGTGTTTTTTGAATTCAGAACCATTGTCGGTTAAAACCCATAAGAAATTAAACGAATATGGGAATACTTTTAAGCAAAGCTCAAAGAATTCCTCAGCTGCTTTGGACGCGTGTGATTTGGTCGCCCATGCAAAGCTGAACCTCGTGTAAATATCTTCAAAGGTGATAACATACCGCCTGGTGCCGTTGATAAACTTTTCTATGGTGTCTAGGGCGATTAAATGGCCTGGATACTCGGGTTTTATGCCTTTTGGCTTGCGTAGTACCTTCTTCCTGTTTGCTTTGTATATTCTGCCGAAATGGGAAACCTTTTGTGGAAATATCCTCATCTTTTCGGGGTCGTCTGCAATAATGCGGGTAATGGTTTTAGGTTTTGGGCATTTAAGGGTTTGTTCTTTGCAGAATTTTAAAAGCA
>Ga0210057_1006397_pt1 | contig 14664 bp, 19 predicted proteins | sample CryGeyCG2114_010_2_FD_183968 | JGI IMG/M metagenome (GOLD analysis project Ga0210057, IMG submission 183968) | Groundwater microbial communities from aquifer - Crystal Geyser CG10_big_fil_rev_8/21/14_0.10 (SPAdes) (version 2) | ecosystem: Environmental > Aquatic > Deep subsurface > Groundwater ... | reverse complement strand
AACCAGAATACGATCTAAAATAATTTTATTGCTTCTTGAACTTGTGGATAATGTGCAGGTACTTTATACATTCGTCTAATATTCATGGCAAGATTTTCTGATTTTTTGCGCTCTCCATGATTAACTAATACACGACGAAGTTTTGGTCTCAGTTTTTGGACAAAAGACATTAGCTGGTTGTAATCACTATGACCACTAAAGCCATCAAGTTTTTCCACACCACAGTTAATTGATACAACTTCAACTTTACCTTCTTTACCTAACATTGTTGCTTGTTTTGAACCATCAAGAACTCGTCTTCCCAAAGTTCCATTAACTTGATACGAAACAAACAATACTTTATTCTTTTTATCAGGTGCTATATTTTTGAAATATTCTAAAACAGGTCCACCCTCTAACATTCCAGATGTTGCTAGAATAATACAGGGTGAATTATCTCTCATAGGTTCTTCCCTAGCATCTGCATGTTCTATGTTTGTAAAATACTCAGAATCAAATGGATTATCATCAGTTTCCAAAATCTTTTGTTTAAGCTCTCTTGCTAAATATTCAGGATATGATTCATGTATTGCAGATGCTTCAGAAATCATTCCTTCAGTAAAAACAGGTGCTTCAATCATTTCTCCTGACTTCATATAGTGATCAATTACCATCATAATTTCTTGTGCACGTCCAACTGCTGGAATAGGTATCAAAACTTTACCTCCATCGGCCAAAGTGTTGTTTACTGCATTGATGAAAGCAGATTCTACTTCTTGTCTTGTAGGTTGAATATCTTCTTTAAGACCATAGGTACTTTCAATCAACAATGTTTCTACTCTTGGAAAGTTCCAACTTGCAGCTTCAAACAAGATACTTTTACCAAATTTAATATCACCTGAATAAACAAAATTATGATCACCATTTCCAATATGAAAATGGCACAGTGCAGAACCTAATATGTGACCTGCGTTGGCAAAAACAAGTTTAATGTCAGGAGAAATATCAGTTACAGTTCCATAAGGTAAGGTAAGAGCTTGTTTCATAATTTGTTTCACATCTCGTTCAGCATAAATTGGTGTTCTGCCTTGAGCAGCTGCCACCTTGATTGCATCAAGTTGGATTAGATTCATCATTGGTAATGTTGGTTCTGTACAATAGATTGGGCCTTTGTATCCATATTTACATAATGTTGGTAAGAAACCAGTATGATCCAAGTGTGCATGTCCAATAACTATAGCATCAAGTTCATCTAATGTAATGTTAAGTGAATCTAGTCTTGGAAATGCGTCCATTGGTGAACGTGCACCGGGATTTATTCCACAGTCAATTAGGATCTTACTTTCAGGAGTAGATAATAATAATGAAGATCTTCCTACTTGACCAAATCCACCAAGAGTGTAAATAGATACTTCAGTTCGTTGTGACAATCTAGGCCTGAAAATTTCGTCTCCTATTTGTTTTAATTGTTTATTTCTTTCAGAAGAAGATTGTTTTAGAGTTGCATTAATTGTTTGAATGGTGCGTGAAGGTATTGTGGTAGCTTTTCTAATACGCAGTCTCCAACCTATTTTTTCTGTTACTTCAGCATGATTAAACTCAGCAGCGTTTCTTTGTAAAAGCCAAGGTCGTTTTGCTTCAATTGAAACTTCCCCAGTAGCTGTATCAAAAATAGTATTTTGTAGATTTGCTTCTTTTGGAACTAGGTCTGCTAAAATTTTTCTAGCTTCATCTTCAGGTTTTCTAATTGATTCATCAGTTCTAACAACAATTCTTTTTTTAATTATGTTGACAAGGTTTGATATGGTATCATTATTTTCCATCAAATAACGTGGAGAGTTTGTATAAAGTGCAATTCTTGGTCCTTCGTATTCTATTTTTGTAACACTTGCTTCTTTTGGTATACTTTGCAGTATGGTGGCCATTATATTCTGGCTAGTAGGAGGTAATTCTTTTTCTTGATATTTTCGTTGCATTAAATCACTAAAGTTTGATGACGGCTTTCTTTTGCTCATCAGTCAAAAGACGGAAACCATCTTTATCCATAACTGCGATGTTAATTCCATCGCCTGTACCAATGTTTCTAACTATTGCAGCTTTAACAGCTCGTAAAGCTACTTGTTTTGCTTGTTCAATTGTAAGGTCATCTCTATATTCTTCTTCTAGTAAACCATAAGCCACAGGAGAACCACTGCCAGTTGTAACATATGATTTCTCTTCAACTGAACCAAACATATCAACATTAAATAAAGAAGGACCATTTGCATCATAACCGCCAAGTAGGATATCAGCCATGAATGGGTAACCTCTGTTTTGATGAAATATCAACGAGCAGAGTCTTGCAAGTGAATGAATTGAGATTGGATCTTGTTTTTCAACTCTATGAAGATTAGAATGATATCGTAAAATATCAACAATGTTTTGTGCGTCTGCAACACCTCCAGCTAAGGTTAGTCCCGCATGCAAATCGATTTGTTGAATTTTCATAGTATTATTATTTGCGATAAAATAGCCTGCACTGGCCCTCATGTCGGCACACAATACGACACCGTCTTTTACCTTGATACCTACTGTGGTAGTCCCATGCAGAATTTTTTCTTCAACGTTATTTGACAAAATACACCTATTAAGATAAAGTAAATGGCATCTCACCCTTTTAAATAACTTTTTGATCCCTTGAAATCATAAATAATGACAAAAAATCAGGATCGCATGGATTCTCATAAAATGGAACTGCCTAGGCAGATTATAGTAGGTGAAAAGAACATCAATGAGTTTGGAGAATTTCTTCACAATCTAACTAAACCAAAAAAAGTATCTTTAATCGTTGGAATTCATGTAAAAAAAATTCTTAAACAAAGAATTGAAAAATCATTAAAAATCAAGAAAATCAAATTTGTTTGGCATATATCAAAAGACAATCAGATTAGCGATCTAAAAAAAATTCAGATAGATGTGAAAAAAGATCATAGTGACATAATTGCAGGTATTGGAGGAGGTCGCTCCGTAGATACTGCAAAATTAATTGCTTTCAATTTAGATATTCCATTTGTTAGTGTACCTACAGCAGCCTCTCATGATGGAATGGCTAGTCCGTTTGTTTCAATAAAGAGCGATAAACCACATTCAATTGTTGCTACTGCTCCTCTAGGAGTTTTTGTGGATATTGATATTATTAAAAAAGCGCCATCTAGATTACTTGCAAGTGGATGTGGAGATTTAGTAGCAAACATCAGTGCTGTAAAAGATTGGAAATTAGGGCGAGATAAGACAGGTGAGTATTATGGAAGATATTCAGCAAATTTGGCAATTATGAGTGCAAAGATTGTAATGGCAAAATCAAGTCAGTATGCCAAAAAAGGACTTGATGCAAGAGTTATAGTTGAAGCTCTCATTAGTGCTGGAGTTGCATCTTGTATAGCGGGTAGTAGTAGACCATGTTCTGGTGCTGAACATCTATTTTCACATGCGTTAGATAAAATTGCACCAGGGAAAGGACTGCACGGAGAAAAATGTGGGATAGGTGCAATAATGATTACAAAACTTCAAGGTCAAGATTGGAAGAAAATTGTCAAAACATTAAAAGATGTAGGAGCTCCTACAACTGCTAAACAAATTGGAATAACAGAAGAGCAAATTATTGATGCATTAATGATTGCACAGGATTTGAGACCTGAAAGATACACAATTTTAAAAGAAATACAGATGACAGAAAGAAGAGCAAAGAATCTTGCAAAGAGTACTAAAGTAATTTAATTTAAGCAGTTTTTTGTTCAGGTGCTTTTTCTTTGGTTTCAGGTTTCTTTTCCTGAGTTTGTTTGTTGATATGTGTTTCAACAAAACTAACTTTTTCCAAAGTTGGAACAAACTTGAAAATATCTAGTTGAATAAAATGCTTCATAATTTGTAAGCCATCTGCACGTAAAATTTCCTCAGGAATTGTAATACTTACTTCTTTGTCTTTTAAATCAAATCCAATTTTCGTATCTTCTACAGGTAATCTGTTTTTAAGAATTGAGTCAATTTTGTCATTTGGTGCTTCAAGGGACTTTATTACATTAACATCAAATAGAATTGTTTTTCCTGCATATCGATGATTGTAATCTACTTGAACTCTACCAGAACCAATAAAACGAATAATGCCTCGTTTATTATCAACTTCAATTGTATCACCTACTGATACTTTTTCCGCATCTTCGCCTAGTTTTCTAATAGGAATCATTCTAACTTTGCCAGAATCTCGTTCACCAAAACCTTTGTCTGGTGTTACTTCAACTGTGAGTTTGTCTCCAGCAGCTGTTTTAGCAAGTGCTTCATCCAAACCTTTGAGAACAGGATAAGAAACTTCGCCTATGGAAACTAACTTTGGTTGATACTTCACATTTTGTTCATGAATAGAATATTTTTTTGCATCTTCTTCAATAGTAGTATCAAAAACTTCTTCAGTGTCTTTTACTTTTGCAGTATAATCAACTAGAATCAGTGAACCTTTATTGAAAGTCAATGTGATCGGTCTCGAATTTCCTTATATTAAGTTAACAGGATTTAGAGGGCTTTTAGTTTTTCTTCTGCAGTTTTTAGTCCTGCTTGAGCATCTACATTATATCCCATCATTGCTAATGTAGATGAAATTGCAGAAATAGTTCTCATTACATGGTATGGACTTACTTCTCCCATGCATCCAACTCTGAATACTTTACCTTTAAGATTACCAAATCCGCCTGCAACTAACACTTTGAATTTATCAGCTAGTGTATTTCTAAAAGTTTTGTCTTCAAGTCCATTCAAGTAATTTAATGCAACAATTGAAATTGAACGATCTTCTTCTTTTGCAAATGGAGAAAGACCCATTGCACTTAATCCAGCGTATAATGAATCAGAACAAACTTTATGGCGTTTAAAGACATTTTGTAATCCCTCTTCCAACATTATTGTTAATGCTTCTCTATATGCATAGAGTAATGGTAATGCAGGAGTGAAAGGAGTGTGTTTTTCTTCATCATAATATTTGAAATATCTTGCTAAATTGAAATACATTGTAGATGGTGGGTTTTCAATCATGTATTTTTTGGCTTTGGCGCTAACTGATATTGGTGAAATTCCTGGAGGAGCAGCAATTGCTTTTTGAGCACCAGTCATACATACATCAATATTCCATTTATCAACTGGAAGTTGGGCACCACCAAGTAATGAAACAGAATCTACAACATAGAATGAATCATTTCGTGATGTCAAGTCAGACACTTTATCAAGATAATTTACCATTGTTCCCGTAGAAGTTTCGTTGTGAACAACATAGAATGCTTTTACATCCTTGTTATTGTCAAATGCTTCTTTAACTTGATCAAAAGTTGCATTTTGTCCTGGAGAAGTTTCAAGTTTTACTACATTAGCTCCTTGATTTTCAATTAGTTGTGCTAGTCTACCACTAAATTCTCCGTTTACAGGAATGATAATTTTATCACCTTTTTTAACCAAATTAATTACACCTGCTTCTACTGCACCAGTTCCAGATGCAGATAAAGCTACAATATCATTTTGTGTTTCAAATACTTGTTGAGTTTTAGCAACTACATCAGTGTACAGTTCAACAAAATCATCACTTCTGTGATTGATTATAGGTGCAAGCATTGCTCTCATTACTCTATTAGGTACATTTGTTGGACCAGGAAGCATTGAAAGATATTCCATATGTTATCTAACATTCGTTGTATTTTGGGGTTTATTTATAATTAGAGATTTTTTAAACGTTCTTTAGCATTAATGGTTGTTAAAAAATTTCGAGTACCTTGAGGTACAAGATCATCCCATTTTTGATCGCTAATTATTAGATCTCTTATTTTAGTACCAGACAAAGAATTTCTGTTCAAAAATGGAATGACAACTACCTGAATATTTCTTTTAGAATACAGGTGTTGAGTTAATTCATCATTTGAAAAAATTATATCAAATTTTGGAACAATAGTATCTATTTTTTCAATCCATTTAATATGATTGTCTAAATCTGGAATAAAATAAATCGAAATTCTTTCTTTCATTGAACCATCAACAGATGATAGAATCATCTGTTCTCGTTCCTCAGCTGAGAAGGGATTATTTTTTTCTATAGGTTTGTTAGAACTTCCTAGTCCTATCCATAATTTATCAACTTTTGATAGTGCAAATTTTAATGCTTCAAGATGACCCAAATGAAAAGGTTGGAATCTACCTATTAACAAACCATTCATACAAATCATAGAAAATTTCTTTTTAAAAAACTATCATAAAGAGTGTTAGTCAAAAAGGAACATGGATTTTCTAAAGATTAATGGGGGACATGGTGAAGGTGGAGGACAAATAATACGTTCAGCAATTACAATTTCATGTATTACAAAACAACCAATTCATGTAGAAAATATAAGAAACAATAGAAAAATTCCTGGGTTAAGACCTCAGCATCTTACAACGATAAATATTCTCAAAAAAATATCTAATGCTCAAGTTATTGGTGCAGAAATAGGATCAACTGAATTAAAGTTCATCCCAGGAAATATCGAAAATTGTGAATTAATTGAAGATGTTGGAACAGCTGGCAGTATTGCTTTAATTTTACAAGTTTTGATTCCAGTAATTGCAATTTCGCAAAAAAAACTATCATTGATAATTAAGGGAGGCACAGATGTTCTTTGGAGTCCTTCAATTGATTATACTCAATATGTTCTAAAAGAAGCATATTCAAGAATTGGAATAAAATTTGATCTTGAATTAACTAAACGTGGATATTATCCGAAAGGAGGTGGAGAAATTAAATTACAAGTCTACCCCAGTAAAATAAAATCAATAACTTTCTCAAAAAGAAAAACAAACAATGTGAAATTAATTTGTTCATATTCAAAATTACCATTTAAAGAAATTGATAATAAAATCAAAGAGGTTGTGAAAAAATTAACTGATGCAAATTTTATTGTCAACACAGAGATTAAGAATGAAGAAGCAATTGATTCAGGTGCATCTATGTTAATCTATAGTATAGATGAGAATTCAATAATAGGAATTGATGTATTGTATAATACTAAAACACAACAATTTGAATTAGATTTGAATAAATTCATTGAAAATTTTTCAATAGATGAAAATTTAGCAGATATGTTAGTAGTGCCTGCAAGTTTATGTGATGGAAAAACAAAATTTCAGACCAGAGAGATCACAAAACATTTAGAGACAAATTTGTTTGTTACATCAAAAATTACTGATTGTAAATACGGAATTGGAAAAATAAAAGAGGGATATGAGATAATAATTGAAGGAATATCAAACTCCAGCGTCAAGTAATGATGCAAAAAATAGAATCGCTATTGATAAAACCACTGTAATTTCTCCAAGAATAATGATTTTTTTTCGTAGTTTTTGAATTTCGGATTCTGGCATTTGGTTTGACATAATTTTTTCTTCAACATTCTTGCGAATTACTCTTACATGTACAGCATAAACGAAAATTAACATAATTACAAGAATTATTTTAATAATTAGATATGTTCCATAGCTTGTTGCAACAAGTAATTCAGGCCTACTAAGTAACACATGTGAAGTATACAAGCCAGTTAGCATTAGAATAATCAATGAGGGAACAGCAATTTTGTTGAATCTTCTTCCAACACGAATCATTATTTGCATTCTTTCTTCAACAGAATTTGTCATCGTTTTCAAAAGTGGAGAAAATACTATTCCAATGAATAGAGAACCACCTACCCATATTGCAGCAGCAACAAGATGAATCCATGTAATAATTGCTTGTTCTAAAGCAGTCATAGATTATGATGTTTTAAATCAAATATTATGTATTTGGATCTTGACAACCTTTTTTAGTTGTACAATCTGTTATCAATGAAATGGGACTTCAAAATAAGAAAACTGTCTATGCTGCAGTAGTTGGAGTTTTAGCTTTAATGGGAGGAATTGTATATTATGCTAGTTTAGATAATGCAGAACTTGATCAAGTTGAGATTAGATTGACAAATGTAGAATTAATGGACGTCAGTACAGTAAACAATCAGGCAAAATTTGAAGTAACATTCCTAATTAAAAATCCAAGTGATAAGACATTGACGGTAGCACTTATTGATTATCAATTGTATGGAGATGGTGTGTTATTAGGCTCAGGATTATATTCGACTGCAGATATTGCATTACCTGGAAGAGCATTATTTTACAGTGGTGCAGAAATTCCTTTAAAAAACACATTCGTATTAAGTAAATCTGAACTAAATTCAGAAAGTTATGAAAAAGCAATAAATGAAAAAATCACTAGTTTCAGTGCTGATGGAAAGATCGTTACTCAGACTTCATGGAGTGAAGTTGAGAAAGATTTCAAGACTGGTTATTAATTAAAGTGGGCCGAGTGAGATTCGAACTCACGATCACTGCCGTGTCGAGGCAGTATCCTAACCAGCTAGACTACCGGCCCATTGAAGTACAAGATTAGAGGCTGACATTATTAACGTTTAACAAAAGAATGAATACAAAGAATGAAGGCATAAAAGAAATGATAGATAATTTTACTGATGAAGAAAAGAGAGGCTTCTATAAGGCAATTTATTCAAGAAGAGATGTACGATCTCATTTTATCTCAAAGCCTATTGAAAACGATATTTTATCAAAAATTCTTCATGCTGCACACCATGCTCCATCAGTAGGATTTTCTCAACCATGGAATTTTATTTTAATTAAAGATAGCGATACAAAAATGAAAATTAAAGAATCTTTTGAGGAAGAAAAAAACAGGTCATCTCAGTTAGTTGAAGAACCAAAAAGAACAAAATATCTTTCATTCAAGCTAGAAGGAATTTTAGAATCACCCGTAAATCTTTGTGTAACTTATGATCCTACAAAATTTGGCCCATTTGTTATTGGAAGATCAAGTATTCCAGAAGCAGGTCTCTATAGTGTATGTTGTGCAATTCAAAACTTGTGGTTATCAGCTAGAACAGAGGGAGTAGGTCTTGGATGGGTAAGCATTTTATCAAATGAGATATTAAAAGAGACTTTAGAATTACCTGAACATGTTATTCCTGTTGCATACTTGTGTTTAGGATATGTGGATGAATTTGCAGAAAAGCCAGATCTTGAAACTAAAGGTTGGTTACCAAGACTTGAGTTGAAAGATGTAGTATATTTTGAAAAATGGAATGATAAAGAAAATGAAAATTGGGAAGTTATTCAAAATATGATCAAAGAAAATCTTGATTACGCTTAAATAATTAAGAATGTTTTTTTTGCTGGGCTTGTAGCGCAGAGTCAAATTGACGCGCAACATGGATAGCGCAGTAGCCTCCTAAGTTACAGGTCGAGGGATCGAAGCCCTCCAAGCCCGTTTAGTTGTAAATGTTTATTGCAAGTTAAATACAAAGATAAATGGTTGTAGATATGAAAATAGTTGTAATTTCTGGTAGTCCAAGAAAAAATGCAAACACGCAAGTGATAATGAAATATGTTTTTGAATATGCAAAATCAAAAAATCAAGATACAAAATTAATCAATCTTTCTGAAGGCAATATAGAGTGCTATAAAGGTCCAGAGGAGAAATATAACGAAGCAACACAAAATGCTACAACTGACATTATGGATGCAGATGTATGGTTAATTGGAACGCCAATTTATAATTCGTTTTTTAGTTCAGCACTAAAAAATCTATTTGAATATGTCAATTATAAAAAAACTGAAGGGAAAGTTGCAGGGATTACAATTATAGCTGCTGGAAATATTGGTTTTATTAATGTCCAGACATTAGTTACACAATTGTTATCATATTTTAGAGTAATAACAAACCCAAAAGCAGTTTTTCTAACTACAGAATCCATAACTGATGATGTTGTTTCAGATGTAGATACTCAGAATAAATTAAAACAAATGGTTGATGAGACTTTGGAAATTGCTTTAAAATTACTGCAAAATTAGCCTCAATTTGTACTAATGTGATTTGATATTCATTCCACACTCAATAACTATCATTAATGAAAATAGATCATCAATCAATGATTTATTAAATACTTTTCATTAAAAATATTATTAGAAACTAAATATCATAAAAAAACTCAATTATCTATTTCAATATTTTTTAATTAATAATATGATGTTGTAATTTGATGCTTATTCAAAATGATAAAACACAATAAGAATTATTTATTGAATAGTCCTATTTAGAAGATTAAGTTGTCATATAATGAATTTGTATTAAAAGATTCATTAGTTGATAATCACAGTATTTACAAAGATTACAATATAGCAAGAATATTTTCTTAAATTTGTAATAAATACAATATTTGATTGATTTAGGTTTAAAATGCAAAAGTCAAATATTAACATGATATAGAGATTATACTATGAGTCTAAAAAAAGATCCAACAGAATTATGTTCATGTAAATGTCATTTTGGAGGAGCAGTTAGTTGTCCTAGTTGTAAGAATAATCATGGCGTTGCATGTTGTCACTGCAAAGATTAATCTATTTGCTCTTAGTTTTTCTGTCAGAAGCTAACATTTTGAGATTAGCTAATTCAGTTTTTAGTGATTCAATTTGAACAAGAGTTTGTAGATTTGAAATCTCTTGGTTTAGTCTTTCAATTTCACTATCTTTGAGTTTTACAGATTCTTTTACATTGTTTAATTCAAGAGATAATTCATCTTGAATTTTTTTAATGTCTGAAAGACTTACTTGATTTCCTGTAGAAACAGATTCAATGGTTTGGGTATTACTCAAGCTTTTTTTTTCACTATGGGATGGTGTATGCTTATGCATATAGTCGGCACTTTTTTGAGAAATCCAACATGTAAATGTCAAAAACCATGTGATCGGTACTGCCATGATAAATACAAAATTCAGTATTGGGGCAAAGTCAACAAAATAAGGCCAAAGTCCAGTTAGCACTGCTGCAAAAACCCCTGTCACCAAAGTGGCTAAGTGATTACCAAAATATCCCATATGATTATTTGAAAAATTCATTATTTATAACGGTAATGCTAAAAACCAGAAAATAATATAATTAAAAAGAAAAAAGAGCCGAATTTATTCGTCTTCTTCAGAGGCAGCAGATGCTTTTGGCATATCAGATTGTAAGATTTGGATTTTTTGCAATAGCTCGGTTCTCAGATCTCTTGCTACTCTTCTTACAGTTGGTCTTGGAACTCCAAGTTCATCAACTACTTTGGTGTAGATATCCTGCTTGTCGGTTACCCCTTTGTCAAGATAAGAATTAATCGCTTCTTTAATTATCGTGCTTTGGTTTGTACGATTCAACGAATTTTAAATTTTATTTGTTCTATATAAGACTATAACTTTAGACTGGAAAAATTGTCACGTCCAATAAATTCAATCATGTAGACATTTTAAAAAATAAAAATCAAAGTCGGTATAGATTAATCAGCGAAAACCGTACTGATTATTATGAATTATTCAAAATTGTGAAAATATCTATAGGAATTTTTCAAGAGGATTTCGCAAAAGACTATTAAGATGTATTAGAAAAATTATTCCTATGAGTACAGTGAATATTCAAACTAATTTGGGAAACATATCATTTAAACTTCTACCTGAGTTAGCTCCTGAAACTGTTCGAAGTTTTGAGAAATTAGCTAAAGATGGGTTTTATGATGGAACACTTTTTCACAGGATTATTCCGGGATTTATGATTCAAGGAGGCGATCCTAATACAAAAACAGATAACAAAGGCTCTTGGGGAACGGGAGGTCCTGGATATAATATCAAGGCTGAATTTAGTTCAAGATCTCATTTAAGGGGAATAGTTTCGATGGCTAGAGCACAAGATCCAGATAGTGCAGGCTCACAATTTTTCATAGTTACTTCTGATAGCACATTTCTAGATAGACAATATACTGTTTTTGGTGAAGTAACTGAAGGCATGGATGTTGCAGATAAGATTGTTAAACAAGATAGAGATGGAAATGACTGTCCACTAGAAAAAATCCAAATGCTGCGTGTTACTGTGGAATAAATGAATTTCAATATCATTACATGTTTTTTAATATTATTACTTGTACTAGTTTTACCACAAGTTAATGCACAAACAGATTCTGTTAGTCCAGCTAGTCAGAAATTAGTTCAAGTTACAATTGATCGTGAAGGAAATGTAGAGGTAGTACATCAAATTAGAGATTCAAAAAATCCACAAGAATTAGAATTTATTAAAGGTACTGTTTCTAATGTAGAATTCATTGATAAAATAGGCAGACATGAATCAATGGATGTTGTAGAAGGAGCAAAACACATGGTAATTTTACCAAATCAAGGAGAATTGTTTGTCAAGTATGATCTTGATAACGCATTGATTCAAAAAGATGGTCTTTGGACATTAGATTTTAGATATCTTGAGACAACAACTTTTGTAATACCAGAAGAAATAAAATTATTTTTTGTAAATAACAGACCTGTTCTATTAGATGAGAAGAATGCTTTTACATGTCATGGATGTCAAATGATTTTAGAATATTCACTTGATGAGCCAAAAACTATCGAATATGTTAATTGGGAAGATAAGAAATTTGAAGTTGAGATGATATCATTTGCTGAAATAGAAAATTTTGAATTTAGTCAACCAACAAAAAAAATTAGTTTCAAAGTAAATGACGGTAAGCAGTTTGTCACTGCTGTTATACCTTTAGAATTATTGTGGGGACCATATGCGGTGTTTCAAGACGATGAAAAAATCTATTTTCATGAATACATCAACAATGGAACTCATGTTTGGCTAAACATGCGACCAGATACTGCTGGAAACATTACAATAATAGGCACCACAGTAGTTCCTGAATTTCCAATTATTGCGCCCTTGGCAGTTGGATTTTTAATGATTCTTGTTGTTCCATTAATAAGAAAATTTAATCTCCACTAGAACCACAGGAACAAAATCCATATTCGTCGATTCTAACATTACAAATTACACATTTTTCACCATAATCTACTTCCCATGGTTCTTTTCCAAAAAGCTTAAAATGATCATCAATTTCTAATGGTATTTCCCTTTTCTTGTCCAATGATTTGTATATGCATTTCAACTATACATACATTATCGGAGAAAAATTATGAAGATTGAATGTGGTTGTCATTGTATAAAATGCAAAAGCATAGATCTAGAAGCAAACAGAATTGGGGAGATTGAAAAGGACGGATATTCTGACATGCATCACACATGTAAACAATGTAATACACATTTTGATCATTTAGATGGAGAAATTTTTCTTGATTGTGAAAAATGTGGTTATTGCTCTAGTTAATTATTAATGATTCTTGGGTATAATATTGAGTTCTACTTTGCTCAGAACTTTTCATAATTTCTTTGTTAGAAGCCATTTTTGCTAAAGTTTTTGATACATCTAATGGACTAGCAGCCCAACCATATTCTCTAAGTTGTTGAACAGTTTCAGTTACTGTTCTCGGAAATTCAAAAAACTTACTTGTTTCTAAAATTCTTAATTTTGATTTAATTTCATGTGCAGTAATATATTTTGGTTCATTAAATTCAGGCTCATATGTTTCAGCATCAGCAAGATATTCTAAACCAAATTGAGCTGGATGTACATCTTCTGACGATTTTGGAACAGATTCAGTTTCATATACAATTTTTGCTTGATTATCTGGTAAATGCTGTGAAAGATTATCAATAATTTCTCCTAATGTCTGGTTATCAACATAAAAGTCTCTAGAGTCAACCTCAATTTCATTTTCTCCTATTTTGAGTTTAATTCTTGCCATGCTAAATAATCATGTAATTTTGATTTATTCTGTTAGCTCTAAGGAGCTTTAAGATTAGATCAAAACTTTTACACAATCTATTGGTATTTTTTTCCTTTTGAGTTAAAATGCGATTTTGTAAGTATTAGTCATGAAAACAGCCAAAAAAGGAGGCATAATTATTCTACTTTTGCTATGTATGAGTATTTTTGGTTATTCACAATATGCATCTGCATCACAAATAGGAATTAGTATTAATCAAAGTGAATTATTAGATGAAAACGAAAATGGTTCAAACTATAACGTAGAATTACAATTTGAGAATCCTTCATTATTGTTGCTAACTGCAGGTGAAACCGAATTCTTTGTGATTGCCAATGATGAGATAATTGGGAAAGGCAAATTAGAACCATTTACACTTTATCCATTAGATAGCAGTTATGTCAAAGGTACATTCCACACTGATTCAAATACCAATGATGAATCAGTGTCAATCAGGATTTCAGGTGTGACAAAATATGATGTATTTGTGACATCATTAGATGTACCATTTGTGTTTTATCCAACAGAAGAACAAGCAAGAGAATTTATACATCAAGATTAATTTTTTGTCAAATGCTTACTGTTTTTGGTTCTACAGCATTAGATACTATTAGAACTCCAAAAAAAACATTAAAAAATGTTTTAGGTGGTGCAGCTACATTTGCAGCAATTTCAGCAAGTAATTTTGTAGATACAGGATTGATTGCCGTAGTAGGAAAAGATTTTCCAAAACAACATCATAAAATTTTATCAAAATATCTCAATTTAGAAGGATTGACTATAAAAAATGGTAAAACATTCCGTTATGATGGACGTTATGACGATACATTAAGTACAAGATCAACTTTAAAAACTGAATTAAACGTACTTGCAGACTTTAAACCAATTGTACCTGAATCATATAAAAGATCTCAATTTGTA
>Ga0210057_1006395_pt1 | contig 14665 bp, 12 predicted proteins | sample CryGeyCG2114_010_2_FD_183968 | JGI IMG/M metagenome (GOLD analysis project Ga0210057, IMG submission 183968) | Groundwater microbial communities from aquifer - Crystal Geyser CG10_big_fil_rev_8/21/14_0.10 (SPAdes) (version 2) | ecosystem: Environmental > Aquatic > Deep subsurface > Groundwater ... | reverse complement strand
CTCATTTTGCTCATCATATGGTTAATTGCCGGTTAGTTGCTTAGACAGGCAATTATTCCACACTATGGTTAGATTTTAAATGAGCTAACGAAATGATCTTGGGTCAGATTTTTCGTGATCTAATTCGCGGCTTTTATTTTTCCCTAAAATTTGATATAGTTAGGATGTAGATAAATCACGCTTTAGTGGTTATTTTTTCGTATAATGTTTAACAGAAAAAAACGAAAATATACGCGCCATTATGACCGCTTGAACGCGGCTTCGGCTTTTAATTTAAGTCCGGAGGTGAAAAAAAGCATTTTTATTATTTTTCTAGTCGCTTTGGGCGGCGTGAGCTTGTTAAGTTTGTTCAGTTTAGCCGGATTTTTAGGAGAATACGTTAATTCCGGGCTGATAGCGTTGTTCGGCTGGGGCCGGATTATTTTTCCGGCGTTAATTTTGGGCTTTGCCTTTTTATTATACAACGAAGCCAAAGAATGGGTACACGGCTATATTTATGTAGGCCTGTTTTTTTTCCTGCTAAGTTTTCAGTCGCTTCTGCACATTTTTTTTCAAGCTAACCCGGAAGCGGCCGTAACGGCGGGCAAAGGGGGCGGCTATGTTGGTTTGTTTTTAGCCAAAATTTTTGTGAGCGTGATAGGTTTTTGGGCGTCGTTGCTGGTATTATTTTGTTTATTGGCTATTTCGCTCGTTTTAATTTTTGACACTTCCATTTCCGGCATCTTCGGCGAGAGCGGATTTTTTGGGCGCTTATTCGCCCCTTTTTATTGGTTGTTTAATAAAATGCGCGGCCGGCAAAGCGCTGGCGAGGAAGGCGAGGAAGACGAGGGAATGGAGGAATTGATTGCGGAAGAAGAAATGGAGTTTTCCGAAAACAAAGAGGGGGCGGATTTCAATTCGCATAAAGTAGCGGAGGCAAACGGTACTCTCAGACAACTGGAACTCGCGCGCGAAGAAGAACGGCCGACGCGGTTAAGCCGCAGTAACATCAGAATAAATTTGCCGCTTGATTTGTTAAGCGATAAAGTAGGCCGGCCTTCCGGCGCGGACATAAAAATATCCAACGAAGTTATCAAACGCACCTTGGAAAATTTTGGCATTCCGGTGGAAATGGGAGAAATCAGCGTCGGGCCGACGGTTACGCAGTATACTTTTAAGCCGGCCGAAGGCATAAAATTAACGCGCATCACTACCTTGAGCAATGATTTGGCGCTGGCGCTCGCGACGCATCCGATTCGCATTGAAGCGCCGATTCCGGGAAAATCATTAGTCGGCGTAGAGGTGCCCAACCGCGTTATCGCCCGCGTGGGTTTACGGGAAATTTTGGATACGCGCGAATTCCGCGAGCGCAAATATAATACCATGATTTCTTTAGGAAAAGACGTGGCCGGGCAAGCGTGGCTCGCGAATTTGGCCAAGATGCCGCACCTGCTCGTTGCCGGCGCGACCGGTTCGGGAAAGTCCGTTTGTTTGAATTCAATTATTGTTAGTTTGCTTTATCAAAACAATCCGGATGATCTAAAGTTTATTTTAGTTGACCCCAAACGCGTGGAATTTCCGGTTTATAACGGCATCCCGTATTTATTGACACCGGTTATTACCGACGTGCCAAAAACGATTAACGCGCTGAAATGGTGCTTAAACGAAATGGACCGGCGTTTTGACGTTTTAGCCGCCGCGGGCAAGCGCAATATTGACAGTTATAACGCGACGGCGAAAGAACGGATGCCGGCGATAATATTTATTATTGACGAATTGGCTGATTTAATGGTTACCGCGGCGCGCGACGTGGAAGGAGCGATAATCCGCCTGTCGCAGATGGCGCGCGCGGTCGGCATTCATTTGATACTTGCGACGCAGCGGCCGTCAGTTGACGTTATTACCGGTTTAATCAAAGCTAACATTCCGGCGCGCATCGCGTTTGCGGTGTCAAGCTCCATTGATTCGCGCACGATACTGGATTCGCAGGGCGCGGAAAAACTGCTCGGCCGCGGCGACATGCTGTTTGTGACGGCAGAACTTTCCAAGCCAAAAAGAATCCAAGGCGCCTATGTTGACGACCATGAAATCAAGCGGATAATTAATTACATCAAAGACCAAGCCGGAGAGGTGGAATATAACGAACAAATAACCGGCCGGCAGAAAGTGGGCGGGATTGCCGGAACCGGCTTTAACGACGGAGACGGCGATGATTTGTACGAAGAAGCCAAAGAAATCGTGATTAATTCCGGCAAGGCCTCCACTTCGTTTTTGCAGCGCCGTTTACGCGTCGGCTACGCCCGCGCCGCGCGCTTAATTGACTTATTGGAAGAGGGAGGCATAGTCGGTCCGGGCAACGGAGCCAAGGCGCGGGAGATCTTGATTAGCAAGGAACAATATGCTAAAGTAGCCGAGATAGGGACTGCGGGCGCGCCCTTGCATAACCGCGCCGAATCACGATTTAATGTAGAAGAGGTTTTGGGAGAATCCTCCTACGCTGAAGCTTCGGAGGACAAGGAAGAGACGCAGAAAGAAATAGAGGAGGATAGCGAGGAATTTGAAGAAAGCGAAAATGAAGACGAAGAGGGGAATATTATAGATGAAAATTTGGAAATAGATGCGGAAGAAGAATTGCCGCCGGTGGCGGAGGAGGAAGAACCATTAAAACATGAAAGAATCAAAACATTAAAACAAAAAAATCAAGAAAGTGAAGACGAAGAGACGGAGAAATTATACTCAAGATAGCCACGAATAGCCACAAAGTCATCACGAATCCCGAGTTCTCGGGACGAATTCGTGATTAGTGTTTATTCGTTTTAAATTAGTGTTAATTAGTGATAAATATGTACATCCAATATTTAGGCCATTCCTGTTTTAAATTAAGCGGCAAAGACGGCAAGGGCGAAGCCGTAAATGTCGTTATTGATCCGTTCGGCAAAGATTACGGGTTGAAAGTTCCGAGCGTGGAAGCGGATATTGTTGCCGTCAGCCACCAGCACAAGGACCATAATAATCTATCGGCGGTGCGCGGCAATCCTTATGTGATTGATACCGCCGGCGAGTACGAGGTCAAAGACGTGTTTATCCAAGGCATTGACTCGTTCCACGACGACAAAGAAGGCCGCGAGCGGGGCGGCAACATCATTTACCGCATCAGCATGGAAGACGCGGTGATAACGCATTTGGGCGATTTGGGACAGATATTAGACACTAAGCAAGTGGAAAAGCTGGAAGGAACTGACATTTTATTAATTCCGGTTGGCGGCAAATACACGCTGGACGCAAAAAAAGCGGTAGAGGTGATAAACCAAATTGAGCCGCGGATGGTAATCCCGATGCATTACAAGCAAGCCGGTTCAAATTTGGACGTGAATGGCGTTGAGTTATTCATTAAAGAAATCGGCATGAAGCCGCAATACGCGGAAGATAAGCTGAAAGTAAATAAAAAAGATTTGCCGCAAGAGGAGATGGAGTTGGTAATATTCAAATAGCCCTCACCCCCTGCCCCCTCTCCCAAGAGGGCGAGGGGGAATAAAAATATGGCAACAAAAAGGAGAACAATCAAAAAAATAGCGAGACGAACCAAAGAAACGCCGGTTATTTTGTCCAGTGAGCATCAAGCCAAATTAGAGCGGGAAAAAAAGCTGGCGATGTGGGCGGGAGTGGTGTTTTTTATGGTAGTGATTATTACCGTCTGGGTAATAAATTTTAAAAATAATGTCCGGGCAATCAGCAAAGAAGCCGTTAATTCTAACGCGGAGCTCGGAGACATCGCGGCTGATTTTAAAGACATTATCGCCGAGACCAGAAAGAATATGGATGAATTGGGCAATGTCATAAAAAATCAGGAGCAGGTTGCCGGAGAAAAACAAGCGCCGGCCGAAATGGAACAGCGGATTGAGTTGGAAAAATTATTGTTCAGTTTAAACGATAAACTGGCGGAAGCGACAAGCACCAGCGAAAATAAATAATTATCAAATTTCTAATTTCTAATTTTTAATTTCTAAATAATTTCCAAGAAAATTGTTTGAAAATTGTCCCGAGTTCTCGGGATTGAAAATTGAAAGTTATATAGCCTATGTCTAAAAAAGAAAAACCTAAAAAAATAGAGCCAGAACAAGAAGAGAGCAAAGGGCAGGCGGCCGAGCCGGCATTGCCGAGCCAGGTGGTAAAGGAAACGCAAAAAACCGAGTACGGTTTAGTAACGCCGACATCGCTTGCGACTGAAATGCGCAGTTCGTATCTGGATTACGCAATGTCCGTTATTGTGGCGCGCGCTTTGCCTGACGTGCGCGACGGGATGAAACCGGTGCATCGCCGGATTCTATACGCCATGTGGTCGCTGGGCTTGAGAGCGGGCGGAAAGTTCAGAAAATCAGCAACCGTCGTCGGTGAAGTTTTGGGCAAATATCATCCGCACGGCGATACGGCCGTGTACGAGTCTATGGTGCGCATGGCGCAGGATTTTTCCATGCGCTACATGCTGGTTAAAGGCCAGGGAAACTTTGGTTCCATGGACGGCGACAGTGCGGCCGCGATGCGCTATACCGAGGCGAAACTCTCCGCGATTTCGGAAGAACTGATAAGCGATTTGGAAAAAAATACGGTTGATTTTATTCCCAATTACGACGGCAGCCAAAAAGAGCCGGTAGTATTTCCGGCCAAACTGCCGAATTTGTTGTTAAACGGCGCGCTGGGGATTGCGGTCGGTATGGCGACCAACATTCCGCCGCATAATTTGACCGAATTGTGCCAGGGAATAAATTATTTAATTGACCATCCGGACGCGTCCGTTGATGAACTGATGGAATTCGTGAAAGGCCCGGATTTTCCGACCGGCGGCATTATTTACGACGCGTCCGAAATTAAAAAAGCGTACGCGACGGGCAAAGGCGCGATTGTGATGCGCGCCAAAGCGGACATTACGGAAGACAAAGCCGGCGCCGCTAAAATCATCGTTTCGGAAATACCGTATCAGGTCAACAAAGCGGAGCTGGTGGAAAAAATCGCCGATTTGGTAAAAGACAAAAAAATAGAAGGGATAAAAGATTTGCGCGACGAGTCCAACAAAGACGGCGTGCGCGTCGTCATTGAATTAAAAAGAGACACTTATCCGAAGAAAATTTTAAACAGTTTGTTTAAGCATACCTCGCTTCAGACGACTTTTCACGTTAATTTAATCGCGCTCGTGGACGGCATTCAGCCGAAATTGTTAAATTTAAAAATGGCGCTGGACGAATACCTGAAGCACCGCACCGAAGTAGTCCGGCGCCGCACTCAGTTTGAATTGGACAAAGCCAAGGCGCGCGCTCATATTTTGGAAGGTTTGATGATTGCGCTCAAAAATATTGACGCGGTAATCAAAGTAATCAAAGCGTCCAAAGACAAAGATATTGCCCGCGTTAATTTAATGAAGCGTTTTAAATTAACCGAAATTCAAGCCGTGGCGATTTTGGAAATGCGCCTGCAGAATTTAGCCAACCTGGAACAGCAAAAAGTCGCGGACGAACTGGGAGAAAAGCGCAAGTTGATCAAAGAGTTGGAAGAAATTTTAAAGTCAAAAGTTAAAATAGCCAAAATCATCAAAGACGATCTGCAAGGTTTAATTGATAAATACGGCGACGAGCGTAGAACCAAAATCATCGCGTCATCCGTTAAAGAGTTCAAGCAGGAGGATTTGGTGCCGAACGAACCGACGGTCGTAATTATGACGCGCGACGGCTACATCAAACGGGTGCCGCCGGAAACTTTCAAAGTGCAGGGCCGCGGCGGCAAAGGCGTGATGGGACTGTCAACCAAAGAAGAAGACATCGTGGAGTTTTTCTTTACCACCATGACGCACAGCGACATTTTATTTTTTACTACCCGCGGACGGGTTTTTCAGCTAAAAGTCTATGATGTGCCCGTTGCCTCCCGCACTTCCAAGGGTCAAGCGATAGTGAATTTTTTGCAGCTGTTAAGCACGGAAAAAGTCACCACAATTTTACCGCTGGATAAATTAACCAAAACCGACGCCAAATTTTTATTCATGGCGACCGAAAAGGGTTTGGTAAAAAAAGTGGAACTGGACGCTTTTAATAACGTGCGCCGCAGCGGATTAATCGCGATTAAAGTAAAAGACGACGACCGCCTGATTTGGACCAAACCAACCAGCGGCAAAGACCAAGTAATACTCATTACCGCCAAAGGCCAATCCATCCGCTTTAAAGAAACCGACGTGCGCGTCATGGGCCGGAACGCGAGCGGCGTATTTGGCATTCGGATTAAAAAAGACGACCGCGTCATTGGCATGGGCATAATTAAAAGCGAGCCGATGAACGCCAAATTATATCAGCTGTTAGTCGCGAGCGAATTCGGTTTTGGCAAACGCTCGGCTTTGGGATTTTATAAAGTGCAGGCGCGCGCCGGCAGCGGCATTAAGACTTTTAAAGTAACGGGCAAAACCGGACAATTAGTCAACGCTTATGTGGCGAACAGCGCCAACATGAAAGACAAAGATCTGATTATTATTTCGGAAAAAGGACAAGTAATCCGCCTGCCGTTTAATTCGGTACCGACTTTGGGCCGCGACACTCAAGGCGTGCGCTTAATGCGCTTTAAAGAAAATGAAGATAAAATAGCGAATGTCACTTGGATATAAGTTAGTTAAAAGTTAGAAAGTTTTAAAGTTAAAAAGTTATTTTATAAAGTAAAGGGCTGTTTTAATTACAGTCCTTTATTTTTTAGCGTTTGATTATTAAATCCGTCATTGCAACTATTTTATATTTTGTTTATATTATAGTTGTAGACTTTATAAATTTTCTAACTTTTAACTTTATAACTAATTTATGCCTTATCTCGTTGACGCCAACAATTTAGCCGGGCGCTTAAAGCTTTTGCGCGAACCGGATTTTGACCAAACATTAATTGAGTTGGTACAGGATTACGGCGAGCGCACCGGCAAAAAATTCATTTTGGTGTTTGACAGCAATGACCCGCTAGGCGACCGCTATACCGAAGGCAATGTCACGGTAATTTACACGCCGCGCGACGCGGTTTATAATAACGCCGACGATAAAATAATTGAACTGATGCAAAGCGAAAAGCGGCCCGAGGATTGGATTGTAATAACCGACGACATGAATATTATCGAAGAAGCTCGGGACTTGGACATCGAAAACATTTCCACGCGGGAATTTGCGGCAGAATTGATGCCGGTTGGAAATTTAGCCGAAGACAGCGAGGAAGAAGACGAATTGTCGGAAACGGAGCAGGGAGAGATAAGCGATGAATTAATGGGAGAATGGGGGGAGGAAAGTTAGAAATAAAAAATTAAAAGCAAAAGATTGATTTTTTATTCAAGATTTGATAATCTATATCAATATTACGGCTGGGTAGCTCAGTTGGTTAGAGCGAGGGAATCATAACCCCTAGGTCGTGAGTTCGATCCTCACCCCAGCTACAAAGTAAAAGTTTCAAACAACAAATATCAAACGCCAAATAAATTTTAAGTTCCAAAAATTAAAATAACGCATTTATTTGAAAATCCTTGCCTTTATTGCTTGAATAGAAAGTCCGTCCATATTTGCTCTCATAGCTCAACTGGATAGAGCGTCTGGCTTCGGACCAGAAGGTTGGGGGTTCAAATCCCTCTGGGAGCACCAAATAATTTTAGATTATAGATTGATGATTTTTAAATACGGGTCCAGATTACATGGGTTAAATCTAAAATTTAAAATCTAAAATTGAATATCGCGCTCATAGCTCAGCTGGTAGAGCAGTTGCCTCTTAAGCAAACGGTCGCAGGTTCGAATCCTGCTGGGCGCACCAAACAAAAAAACAAGGTTTTTATTCACCTTGTTTTTTGTTTTTATTTCTTCAGCGCGTCTTTCAGAGTTTTTCCGGCTTTGAATTTCGGTACGACGACCTCCGGAATCTGAATGCGCTCCGTCGGCTTTTGCGGATTGACGCCGCCGCGCGCGTGGCGCTTGCGCGGAGAAAAAGTGCCGAAGCCGACGATAGTTACCGAGTTGCCCGTTTTAAGTTCGCTGATAATAATTTTAACCAACGATTCCAGCGAGCATTCCGCGTCTTTTTTGGAAAGGTTAGCTTCAGCCGCGAGTTTTTCAATTAAAGATTCTTTGTTCATAAGTTTGTAGTTAATTAGTTACTTGGTTAATTAGTTAATCAGTCCAACAAGGATAAATTCTAATAAACTAAGTAACTAATCAACTAAGCAACTAACTTATTTTTGTCGTTTCTATTATTCGTTTTATGCTCGTCGCTTTCTTATTATCAGTATCAATTGTTAGAAGTACGGCATTTAATAAACAGCGTCCTGTTTTAGGCGGTTCAAAAGCGATTGTTTCCTGATTTAAAAAATTATGGATAATGGTTTTTTTATCAACTCCAATCACCGAATCAGCCGCGCCGACCATGCCGGCATCCGAGATATAAGCCGTGCCTCCGCTTAAAATTTCTTCATCCGCGGTCTGCACGTGCGTATGCGTGCCGAGCACAGCCGTTACGCGGCCGTCCAAATAATGGCCGAGCGCTTTTTTTTCACTCGTCGCTTCGGCGTGGAAATCAACTATCACCGCGTCAATTTTTTTTGATTCGTATTTTTTTAAAATGGCGTCAGCGGCGCGGAAAGGGCAGTTGAATTGTCCTTCAATAAAAACCCTTCCCATTAAGTTTAGCAAAAGAATGGAATATTGGCTAATGTTGATAACTCTTTCACCTACTCCGTCAGAACCGAGCGGATAATTAGCCGGACGCAATAAACGCCATTTTTCTTCATTTAATAACTTTTCGTTGCCCGGACGATCAAAAATATGGTTGCCGCTGGTAAAATAATCAACGCCCGCGTTCAGCACTTCTTGCAATGTGCCTTCGGTAACGCCAAGACCGTGCGCGAGATTTTCCGCGTTGGCAATCGTTAAATCCGGCTGATATTTTTTCTTTAATTTCGGTAAAAGTTTCGCCACTCCTTTGCGGCCGATGGAGCCGATAATATCACCTATAAATAGTATTTTGAGCATAGTCCTTGTTTTTTTTAGTTTTGTAATTTTAAGTTGATTAAAATGGCTTTAAACCCAAATGTCAAAATTCAAATGTCAAATCAATATCAAATGTCAAAATCTAAAAAAATTAATAATTTGTCATTAGGGTTTTTAACGTTGATTTGATATTTGGCATTTGATATTCGTCATTTACCAGTATACTCCAACTAAAAAAGCGGGCAACTATATGTATACTATATAAAGTTTGACAGTCCTTTGTTTAACAGATAAGCTATAAATAATAGTTTCATCGTTCATTCTGCTTAAGGAGGAAGAAATAATGGTTACCGCCAACTCATCAGAACAAATAGGTACTCCGCTAATTTTTGCATTGGTTGAGTACCAAACGGATGAAGAACTCACCTTATCTTTTGATGACGCTGATTTAGGTTATATGCTGTTGGATATAAAAAAAACAGCCGATACGCCTGAAATTCAAAGTAAAAGCAAAGTGGTGTTGCAACGAGTTATTGAAGAAAACGGCGATATTAATTATATTCTTTTGCCACAAACCGTTTTACCCCCTGACCCGGCGGATGACATTTTAGCGGATTTAAAACTAACATTTCCGAAGCAGCCTGATAATTATGACGACCCGCAACAGTTAAAGAGGAATACAAGTGAGCTGAAAAAGGCATTTGGAAAATAAAAGTCAATTGAAATTTTCTAATCCGCCCCCCTTAGCAAAAGCTAATGGGGATTTTTTTATCTAAGATGGGTGGTTTAACAATTTAGCAATGTAACAATTTAACAATATCAAGAAAACAAAAAAACCTGCCCATTTTAACGGCGCAAGTTTTTTTTAGAATTAACATGTCAAATTTATCTCGCGTATTCCACTATTCTCATCTCCCGAATGACGTTAACTTTAATTTCACCCGGATATTTTAATTCGGCTTCTATTTTTTTGGCGATATTTTTTGCCAAGTTATAAGCGGCCAAGTCGTCGATTTTAGTCGGTTCAACAAAGACGCGCACTTCGCGGCCGGCTTGGATGGCGTAAGCTTTTTCCACTCCCTCAAAGCCGGTAGCCACTTTTTCCAGTTCTTCCAGTCTTTGCAAATATTGTTCCAGCGAATCTTTGCGCGCTCCCGGACGGGCGCCGGAAATCGCGTCCGCGACTTTAACAATTACCGAAATCAAATCCGCCGGCTTGTCGTCGTGATGGGTGGCGATTGGATTTATAATTTCAATCGGCAAGTTGAATTTTTGGCCGATGTTTTTGCCGATTTCCGGATGCGTGCCCCGCACTTCGTGGTCAACCGCTTTGCCGATATCGTGCAAAAGCCCGGCTTTCTTGGCAATCGTTACGTCAGCGCCCAGTTGGTCCGCAAGCAAAGCCGACAAATGCGCGACTTGAACCGAATGGCTTAAAATATTTTGGCCGTAACTCGTGCGGTATTTTAAGCGGCCAAGAATTTGCACGAGCTTGGGGTCAAAGCCGGTAACGCCCACATCGTACATCGCCTCTTCGCCCGCTTTTTTAATGTCCAGCGCCAGGTCTTTTTTGGCTTCTTCAATCGCGTCCTCAATTTTGGTCGGGTGAATCCGGCCGTCCGAGATCAGTTTTTCCAGCGCGCGTTTGGCCAAATGCCGGCGAATCATGGAGAAGCCGGAAATGGTAATGACGTTAGGCGTGTCGTCAACGATAATTTCCACGCCGGTCAAACTTTCAATGGTGCGGATATTGCGCCCTTCGCGGCCGATGATGCGGCCTTTCATTTCATCGTTAGGCAAATCCACCGAAGTCGTGGTTACTTCCGTCGTGAAAGTTGAGGCGAGCCGCTGCATGGTTACCGCGAGCATCGCCTTGGCTTTGGTTTCCAGTTCATCGGTCGATTCCTGCTCGACTTTGCGAATGCGCGACAGAAGCGCGTCTTTTATTTCTCCCTCCGCGTTTTTCATTAATATTTCTTTCGCCTCGTCTTTGTTCAGTTTGGCGATTTTTTCCAATTTTTCCAATTGCTCTTTACGCAGTTCAATGATTTTTTCCTTGGCCTCTTCCACTTGATTTATTTTGTCATAGAGCTTTTGCTGCTTGTCCTGCAATTCCAGCAGCTTTTGAGAAAAAGTGGTTTCGCGTTTTTCCAAACGTTTTTGAAAATCGCTTGATTCTTTGTAGCGGCGCGCCTCTTCTCTTTTGGCTTCCTCAATGATATTAAGCGCTTTTTCCTGCGCTTTCAAGACCATTTCTTTTTCCGCCGTTTTAGCCTCGCCGATTATTTTTTGCGCTTTGGCCTCAGCCGAGTTTATTTCACTTAAGGCCTTTTGTTTTCGGATGTAATAGCCCAAGGCTATGCCGAAAATAAGGCCCAGAGCGGCCATGATAATTTCTAAGCCGGCAAACATAAATTTAAGCTTCACTAAAAGCTTTTTTGCCGGTTAAAACAGTTTTAAGACAAACAAGAGTAAAATTAAACGACAGGCATTAATTAATGTCCGTTGAAGGAAGAATAGCTAATGATTCGCCAATTTGAGAGTAAAAACTAATTGCGCGATATGGGGAATTTATTTTAAAGTTAGCCATGTTCTTTCATTTCGCTTGCCTTTTACTGCCAGCAAACAAAGCAATATTCGCGAAGAAATTAATAATTAAATTGATGTTCATATTCTAGCACGGAGAGTTGGTTTTGGCAATGGCCGCAATTTGCTATGGATTTTTGGCTTTTTGGCGTGGAGGGGCTTGTGAGAAGAGACGATTGTTGATAAGATGGAATTATAGAAAGGATCAATTACTAATTCCTAATTTCTAATCAATGTTTAATGCATAAATGTCTAATGTCAAATCGTCATTAGGTCATTAGTCATTGGGGTTTGATTAGTAATTAGATATTAGTAAATAGAAATTTATGAATAAAGTAATTTTTTCCGGCGTCCAGCCGTCCGGCAATTTGCATTTGGGAAATTATTTAGGCGCGCTTAAAAATTGGGTGGCCCTGCAAAACGAATACCAGTGCGTTTTTTGCGTGGTGGATTATCACGCGATTACGGTTAAACAAGAGCCGAAAATTTTACGGGAAAAGATTTTGGAAATCGCGAAACTGTATCTCGCGGCCGGAATCAATCCGGAAACCGCGGTTATTTTCCAGCAGTCGCGGGTAAGCGCGCACACGGAACTGGCGTGGATTTTAAATACGATTACCAAAATCGCGGAACTGGAACGAATGACGCAGTTTAAGGACAAAGCCCGCGAGCATAAAGAAAACATCAATTTGGGTTTGTTTGATTATCCGGTTTTAATGGCGGCGGATATTTTACTGTACGATACGGATTTGGTGCCGGTCGGCGACGACCAAACGCAACACGTGGAATTAACGCGCGTTTTGGCGCGGCGATTTAACCAGCAATTCGCGGAGGTGTTCAAAATTCCCGAGCCGTACATTCAAAAGCAAGGCGCGCGCATCATGGGACTGGATAATCCGGCGAAAAAAATGAGCAAAAGCGCGGGGAGCGAATTAAATTACATCGCTTTGTTGGACAAGCCGGAAACGGCGCGCAAAAAAATAATGAAAGCGGTTACGGACAGCGGCTCGGATATTAAATTTGACCCAAAAAATAAGCCGGCAATTTCTAACCTCTTAATTATCTATTCGCTGTTAGCCGAGGCGAGCGTTAAAGAACTGGAAGCGCGCTATAACGGCCGCGGTCCCGCCTACGCAAGCGCTACGGCGGGCAAGTACGGCGAATTTAAAAGAGATTTGGCCGAGGTGGCGGCAAAATTTTTGGAAGATTTTCAACAAAAATACAATAGTTTTGACGATAAATTTATTGAAGATGTTTTAGAAAAAGGGAAAATAAGGGCGGAGGCGATAGCGGAAGAAACCTTGAAAAAAGTAAAAAAAGCGGTGGGACTTGCGTAAAAACAATACTTGTTGACGATAAAAATAGTTTGCGTTATTATAATCATATCCGCGAATTAAAATAAATTTATGGAAAATCAAGAGCCAACCAATGGTGAAATTTTAGAAGCTATTAATAATTTTGCCAATAACAATGAACAAAGGTTGCAAAGTATTGAAACTGACATCGTCGAATTGAATCAAGGAGCCGCTAAAATAGAGGCGACGATGGTTACTAAAGATTATTTGGACGACAAGCTTTCTGATTTAAAGGGGGATTTAATAGTAGTAATGCGCAAAGAAGACGCCAAATTGCAGGCGCTGGTGGATGTTTTGCAAAAACGCCACGTCATTACCGATGAGGATGTAAAAAATATTTTATCCCTGCAGCCGTTTCCGCAAATTTACGCGTAATTTTTTTATAAAGCAGTTGATTTCGCTTCGCCGCGGTTTCCAACAAGGGATCGCGGTTTTTTTATTTTTACGCGCCAAACGCCGCCGCAATCCGCCAGAATTATTTCAACACAAATCAACGGATTTGAAAACCATTGACATCGCTTAAGATTAGTAGTTAAGTGACAGTGAGCTTAATAAACATTAACTTTAAAATTATGACGCAGACGCCAATGTTTAACCCGGCCGGTTTGGCCAAAAAAACCAAACAAGAGATTATTGACGAGTACCAAAAATTGCTCGCCAATCTGCCGGAAGCCAAAGAAACGGCCAAAGAAGCGCATAGCGCTTTAAATCAAGAGGCGACGGAGAAAGCCAAAGAGCAAACTATGGAAAATATTACTCAAACCGCGGTCAACATCAAAGCGGCGGTCAATAACCAATTGAACGAACTGGCGCTGAAGTTTGCCGATAGCTTGCGTAAGTTGCTCCAGCAGTTTTCCGACAAAGTGGAGGAGTATAACGGCTTGCAAGTTGCCGTTGATATTTCCAAAAAGAAATTGCAAAATCAGTATCATCTGGAAGTGGCGGCGGAAGCGCTGGAGAATTTAGTCGCCGAATACGGCCAAAAGCAAAAAGAGCTGGAGCAAGAACTGAAAAGCAAAAAAGAAAATTTGGAATTAGAAATTGCCGCGGCAAAGCGCGCTTGGGAGCGGGAGCAAGAGGAGTACGCTTACGCGGTTAAAATACAAAGGCAAAGGGAAGCAGAAAAATTTTCAGAAGAGACAAGCAGTAAAGAAAAGTTATTGGCCGAACGCGAAGAAAGAATTAAACAAAGCGAAGCCGAGTTGACTGATTTGCGCCAAGCCGCGGCCGGCATGCCGGAAGCGATTAAGCTGGCGGCCGACCAGCGCGAGCGGGAAGCGGCGGCGCGCCTGCAAAAAGAACATAAAGATAACGCCGAGCGCGAGCGGCAAACTTGGGAAGCGGCCAAAGATTTATTAGAAATGAAAATAAAAAATTTAGAGGAGCAAAGAAAAGCGCAGGACGCGGAAATTACTATTTTAAAGAAAGAAGCCGAAGCGGCCAACAAAAAAGCGCAGGAACTGGCGGTAAAAGTAATAGAAAGCGGCGCGAAAAACTGGAGCGAGGGCGGGAAAGCGGAAAAAGCGTCGGTAGTTTAATATTATTTTTTGCGTAATATTTTTCGCCATAGAATACGGCCATAGAATACAGGTTTAACGGATTAAACGCCCGTCTGTTTTCTATCAGCCCAGTGATGAATCACTGGGCTTGGTTTCAAACCCGCTTAAGCGGGTTTGGTTTTAGCCCCGCCATTCATGGCTGGGGCTTTTAAATTATTATTTTATTTTTTGCCGTCCCCGCCCGCGGCGCGAGAGTGCGGCGGGGGGG
>Ga0210057_1006394_pt1 | contig 14667 bp, 13 predicted proteins | sample CryGeyCG2114_010_2_FD_183968 | JGI IMG/M metagenome (GOLD analysis project Ga0210057, IMG submission 183968) | Groundwater microbial communities from aquifer - Crystal Geyser CG10_big_fil_rev_8/21/14_0.10 (SPAdes) (version 2) | ecosystem: Environmental > Aquatic > Deep subsurface > Groundwater ... | reverse complement strand
CAATTAATTATTTAAAAAGAACCGGAAAATCAAAATTCAGACCGATTAAAGACACTCTAAACTTTTTCCAATTAATGATTAGAACTGTATTATATTTCAATCCCCTAAAAATATTTATTCCTCTCAGCATAATTCTCTTCTTTTCAGGAGCAGTTGTCTTTCTTTGGAGTTATTTCTTTGCGCCGAAAGTATTAGATACTACCACAGCTATATTTATAATTTCTTCTATCCAAATATTAGCAATTGGAATGCTGGCCGATTTAATAACAAAAAGTCGAAAATAATTATGGAACTAGATGAAGCAATAAAAACTAGACGAAGTATCAGAAAGTTTTCTAACAAGAAACTAGAAAATGGCATTTTAGAAAAAATTTTAGGGGCAGGAAATTATGCGCCCAGCCACTGCAATACGCAGGGCTGGAAATTTATTTTTATTGACGATCCAAATATTAAAAATAAAATTTTTGAAAATGGTGGGTCACCTACTATTAAAAATGCTCCTTATGGAATACTAACTCTTTACAATACTGCCTCAAGTGACAATATAGAATATAAAGATTGGATATTAAGCGGCGCTGTTGCTATGCAAAATATGCTTCTAACCATCCGTGATCTTGGTTTAGGCGGCTGCTTAATCTGCCATCTCCCCAGAAAAAAAACTTTAAATAAAATCCTAAACATTCAAAAACCATATTCAATTATCGGATATATAGCTTTTGGTTATCCCGAGGGAAAGCCCATCACAATACCAAGACAAAACAAACTCAATGAAATTTACGCTGTTAATAAATTTATCTGGCCCCAAGAAAAAACTTCTTTAAATATTCGTTGCAGAAGAATGGCAAGAAAGATATATTTCCGACTCCCCTTATTTATTAAAAAAATAATTTCTCCTTTAGTTGATAAATTTGTTAAAAAATTTGAGAACTAAATGAAAATTTTACTTATTAATCCGCCGGCGGAAAATGAAATTTTAAGCTGCAACCCAGAAATTATAAAATCAGAACGAGGATTCGATCCACCCCTCGGTCTTTTATATTTGGCAGGATATTTAAAAAAATATTCTGACCACGAAATAAAAATAATTGATGCCCAAGTAGAAAGATTTGATTATTTAAAACTACGAGATGAAATAAAAAAATTCTCTCCCGATATAATTGGCATAACAGCAATGACCTTTACCTTGTTGGATGTCTTGAAAACAACCGAAATTTCCAAAGAATGTTGTCCAAAATCAAAAATTGTAATTGGCGGACCCCATGTTCAAATCTACCCCGAAGAAACAGCCAGTCTAAAAAATATCGATTATGTTGTTCTGGGCGAGGGTGAAAAAATATTTCTGGAATTAATAAAGAACATTAACAATCCGGAAAAATTGAAATTAATCAAGGGATTAGTATTTAAAGAAAATGATAAGATAATTAATACTGGCCGGCCAGATTACTTTAACAATCTAGACGAAATTCCCTTCCCCCCCAGAGAAATTCTGCCCTATAAAAAATATTTTTCCCTGTTAGCCAAGGAAAAAACAATAACCACAATGTTTACGAGTCGAGGATGCCCATTCCAATGCGCCTTTTGCGATAGGCCGGCAATGGGTAGAAATTTTCGAGCACGATCAGCAAAAAATGTCGTGGATGAAATTGAAAAATGCCTTAATCTCGGAATTAAAGAAATTTTTATTTACGACGATACTTTTACGGTCGACCGAAAAAGAGTTATGAACATCTGCAATGAAATCATAAATAGAAATTTAAAATTTACTTGGGATATAAGGGCCAGAGTAAACACCGTAGATGAAGAAATGCTCATTCTTCTGAAAAGGGCCGGATGCGAAAGAATACATTACGGGGTTGAAGCCGGAACAGAAAAAATACTTAAAGTTTTGAATAAACAAATCACACTAGATCAAACGCTAAAGACCTTCAAATTGACGAGAAAATTTAAAATACAAACATTGGCATATTTTATGATAGGCGCACCCACAGAAACCAAAGAAGACATAATGGCAACAATTGATTTTATGAAAAAACTAAATCCCGATTTTGTACAGATAACTCTTCTAACTCCCTTTCCAGGGACTAAAGTATATCAATGGGCACTGGAACAAAAAATATTTAACGATTATTGGAAAGATTTCGCTAAAAATCCACAAGCTGGATTTAAAACAAAATATTGGACAAAAGAATTATCCAAAGAAGAACTGGAAAAACTTTTAATAATCGCATATAAAAAATTCTACATCCGACCCAGTTATATAATTAGAAAAATAGCAAAAATAAAATCATTTTCAGAGCTTGCAAGAAAACTAGAAGCCGGATTAAAAGTAATTAAAATGAAAAATGCAATATAATTTTTTTAAGAGATTATCCAATGAAATAAAATATATAGCAGGCATTAATTGGAATTTTCAATCTGTTGAAAAACACTGGGACGAAACAACAGATTACGATGATATCAACAAAAGAACATATACTTATTTCAGAAGATTTATCGATGCCTACAATCTTTTCGATATTCCAGAAAAAAAATACACCCTCGATATTTGTTCTCGCACAGGAAACGGCAGTTTATATTTCTGGCAAAAAAATAAAATCTCTAAAGTTGTTTGCGCCGATGTAACAAAAAAAATGCAAGAAATATGCTCTGCTAATCTTGAAAAATATCCCATTGAATTTAAAACTGCATTCTTTAACAGCTATCCCCTGCCTTTTAACGACAACGAATTTGAAACAATTTTAAGTTTTGAAAGTGTGGAGCATTTGCCTAATCCCAAAATATTTATCAAAGAGTTATTTAGGATTTTAAAACCTGGAGGATACATGGTTTTAACAATGCCGAATGTTTTATGGGAGCCAATTCATTGGCTTGCAGCCATTTTTAATATACATCACAGCGAGGGCCCACATCGTTTTATAAGACATAGAAAAATGAAATACTGGCTTAAAAAAGCCGGCTTTCAAATAATAAAACAAAAAACTTTTATTCTAATCCCTGGAGGACCAAAATTTTTAAAAAAATTTGGAGAGCAATTAGAAAAAGCTCTGCCAAATTTTATTATAACCCTCCTCGGCTTAAGAAGAACTTATATCTGCAAGAAATAAAAAGATTTTATTTCTTTATATTTAAAAATAATTTTATTCCGTTGAAAATATTCAAAAAATCAACCAGTCTTCTCATGTGGAATAGTTTCATCAAGATATAGCTTGGCCGCCAATAATAAGATTTTAATGCCCACCTATGAAGCTTTAAAACCTCTGCCGGAGGAAGTGAGGGCAAATTTAATAAGGGCAACGCATTAGATAATGGAGAAAAATCCTTCCACTGCCAATCTTTTCTAATTAGTCCTCTTTTTATTGCCTCATCATAAAGCTCTGTGCCGGGATAAGGAGAGGCAACAAAAAATGCTGCTATATCTAAATTTAGCTCTTTGGCGAATTCGACTGTATCTTTAACTGTTTTTTCGGTTTCACCAATATTGCCTATTATGAAACTACCATGGGTTCTTATGCCTGCTTTTTTGACCAACCTGATAGAATTGCGAACATCATTAAGAAGTATATCTTTATGAATTGAATCCAAGATTTTCTGATCGCCCGACTCTATACCAAAGCTAATTTCTCTACAACCTGCTTTTTTCATTTTTTCCAAAAGTTCTGAAGTAACAAGACCTGCCCGACTAGAACAAACCCATGCTATTTTAAGCTTTCTTTTGATAATTTCGTTACAGACGGCCAAGGCTCTCTGATAATCAGCTGTAAATAACTCATCTGTAAAAGAAAATTCTCTCATCTCGTAATTATTAATACAATATTCGATTTCATCTACAAACTTTTTTGGATCGCGACCCCTGTAACGCCTAGTCCACACTATCCCAGCGCAACAAAAAGAACATCTAAACGGACAGCCTCTTCCTGAAGTTATCGATGTTGGTTTGTAAGTGCTGACTCGTTTGGTTGGCGGCGGACCATATAAATCGTTTGGCAGTAAGTCTCTGGCAGGATAAGGCAATTGATTTATGTCATCTATTAGGGGTCTTGATGGATTTTCTTTGATTTTCCCATTTTCTTTATAAAATAAACCTAAGACATCTTGAAACTTCATTGATCCATCAAGCGCTTTAATAAGCTCAAAAAAGGTTATCTCTCCTTCTCCCTTAACTACATAATCTACATTAAGATCCCTAACGGTCTCTCTTGGAAGCGCCGAGGGATGTGCTCCGCCCATTACTACTTTTATGTTTTGCGATATATCCTTGGCTATTTCGGCAATTTTTAATGCATAATAAAAACAAGGGGTGGTAGAGGTAATACCAACAACCTGAGGCCTGGCTTCGGCAATGCGACTCCTTACATCGTCCAGCTTCAAACCCAGAGCTTCTGCGTCCAAAATAGAAATATCAATATTTCTTTTCTTTTCTCCTAAATAGGCGGCTATATAAGCTAAGCCTAAAGGAGGTGCGCTACCTCCCATTCCTTTAATGCCGCCATAAACTACATACATCGGATTAATTAATAGTATTTTCATCTTTTTAACTGCTAATTATATATTAATTATTATATTATTCTGTAGTAATTTATGCAAGAAATGTATCAGATTAAAAAATATTCTTTTATTTTGGGTTTGATTATTTTTGCCATTATCCTTTCCAAAACTAATCTCGGAGAGATTTTTCAAAATATAAAAAATATTAACCCCCTTTATTTAATCCTGGCTATGCTGATGACTATCCCGATGCTCTTTAATAAAACCCTCTGTTGGAATTACATTAAAAAACAACAAGGAATAAAATATAGTTTAAAAGATTCTTTTTTAATGTATTGCAGCGGAATATATGTTGGCCTGATGACGCCGGGCAAAATGGGGGAAATAGCAAAGGCCCTTTATTTAAAAAAAGATGGCTACTCAATGGGGAAATCTTTAGTTAGCGCCATCCTGGATCGCCTTACTGACTTTGCTTTTCTTTTAATATTTCTTCTCTTTGGATCTTTATTTTTTCTCACTATTTTTCAAAAACAAATCTTAATTCTAATCTTGGGTATAATAATTTCTATTTTTTTATTTGTAATATTTCTAAAAATCGGCTTAACTAAATGGGCTCTAAATAAAATATTTCAGATTTTTATCCCTGATAAATATCAAAAGTCCTGGAAAATCAACTTTCAGGACTTTATTAATGATTTAAAAATTTATAAATTAAAACACTATTTAGTTGTTTTCCTTATCACTACCTTTTCTTGGGTTTTTTACTACTTGCAAATGTATATTCTGGCAAAAGAGGTTAATCTTAATATTCCATTTTTATATCTGGCTGTCTCGGTTACTATTGCGGGATTTATAACTCTTATCCCAATATCCATTTCTGGCGTTGGGACGCGGGATGCTGCCCTGATTATACTTTTCTCGCCTTTTTTAATAGCTAAAGAGCAAATTATTGCCTTTTCTGCTTTAATTCTTTTAATGGTTATTTGGGGGGCGTTAATAGGATTAATTTGCTGGCTGATAAAACCAATTAAGCCCTAAATACTTTTTACGTTCGTCGCCTTGATAATTTCACTGGTTAAATCTTTGTCATAACCAATAATCTTGGTTACCCCAAATTGGTCAAATGCCCATTGCAGCTTACTTTCTTTTAACAACTTTTTGACGGTATCGGGAGCAAAATAAACACAACTAAAATCAGTATACCAATTAAGAGTATTAACTGCTGAATTGCTTAGACCAACCGCAATTATATCTGTTTTTTTATTAATACCATCTTTGGCATCCTCAATTGGTTTAACTAAATCGAGGATTTTTTCTGTATTAGAATACAAATAATTTTCGTGAAACATCCATTTGTCCGATTGAATTAAATGAATAAAAAGAGTGAAAATAAATCCAAAAATTAAAAGATATTTAAGGTGAAATTTTATGTCCTGTTTTTTGACTAATTGGATTAACCAATGTATTCCTAAAGAAATCAACAGAAAAAGAGGCAATTGCAAGGATATAAAATGTCCCCAATGATTACTTTTTACAATAATTAAAAATAAGTATAAAAATCCAGCCCAGAGAATAAATAGTTGTAAAAGTTTTTTCTTGGTTTTATATAAATAAAACCCACCCAAAATCAAAAGAAAAACTAAAAAAGGACCGCCAATAGTTGTTTGGGCAACAAGCCCTTTGGGATAAGATGCGATTGATGCCCAGTACATCAAAATTTTATTTTTCAACGAAACCGGATAGCCGTATTTTAATAAAAATTGATTATAGTCATAATTAGTTGTTCCTTTCATGCTCTCAGCGTAAGCATCTCTTTCAAAATGCCAAGTATAAGGGTCTGGAAAAAGATGCATATAGGCGGTGGTGGTTTCGCGGGAATCTATATAAGCATTATCGATTGTGCCGCTTTTTATAAATGACGGCCCTAGATACACACCCCACAAAATTATCATTGGCAAGATAAAAACAATCGCTCTTTTTATAGATTTATTCTTCCAAAATTCATAAATCAAAAAAGCAAAAGGAAGAATTAAAAAAGAATTTCTTGCCAAAGAAGCCAGAGCAAAAAATAAGCCAGAAAATATTAATTTCAAAACATTCGGTTTTTCTTTCCAAAGATAAAAAATTAAGGCAATAACAACAAAAAGGACCGCCCATTCATAAGTGCTCGGACGTATTGCGTATTGGAGAACAAGCGGAGAAAAAATGTCAATAAAAACAAATATTAAAGCAATCTGGATATTAAACAATTTTAAAACGAGTAAAAAAAGCAAAACACTAACAATTCCATATAAAAACAAGGGGACATACAAAGGGATATTTTGGTTAAAACCAAAAATTTTAAATAGTCCAGCATACAAAATCGCGTTTAATTTATTGCCAAATCTGGATAAAATTCCTTTCTCTTTCACTATCTCTGAAGACAATAAAACATTTTTCTCGTTATCTAATTTATACTCTCCTGTTAAACTTAGATTGCGCGCCAATATTAAATCACTGGCTGGAACACCATAGGAAAAACCTTTATGAAAAATTGGCCAGTATCTAACAAGCGCAGAAACAATAAATATTAAAATAATTACTACCAACAAATATTTCTTTTTCATGTTTAACAATTTAATTTTTATTAAACTTTTTAAGGGCCAATTTAAAAATTGATTTTGGTATACTATAAATTATAGCCCAAAAGAAAATCGGAGTTAAGATAAAGATAAATTTTATAAAAAATACAAACTTTAATCTCTTGGGCAGATAGCGGTTAAAAAAGATAAATTTGTTCTTGTGGCGTCTGAATTCTTTTTGCAAATCCCGCCAAAAATAATTCAGAGCCAACCACAAATAATTTTTTTCTTTTTCTCTGCCAAAAAAAATCTTTCCAGCAGTTGCTGATTTATGATGCCAAACTCCGCCAAATGGAACATAAATAATCTTATACCCCGCTTTTTTTGCCTTCTGACACCAATCTGCATCTTCATAAAAAGCAAAGAATTTCTCATCCAGCAAACCGATTTTATTTATAATTTCCTTCTTTATCATTAGGGCACAGCCACTTATAAAATCAACTTTTTTCTCATTGTCTTGCCAATTTTTGTCATTAACATTTCTTCCTAGGTGATATGTTTCTTGTTTTACCCAATTAATCATTCCTCCGGCAAACCAAATTTTCTCTGGCTCGTCCCTGTAATAAATTTTAGGACCAACAATGCCGATGTCAGCCGAACTCATAAGTTCTTTAACTAAAACAGAAATGAGCTTTGGGTGAATAATTATATCGTCATTTAATAAAAATACAACCTCTCCACTGCTTTTTTTAATACCCTGATTGTTTGCCTTGGCAAAGCCAAGATTTTTTTTATTTAAAACAGAAATTACTTGAGGAAATTTTTGCTTTATAATCTCGTAAGAACTGTCTTTATTACCATTAAAAACCACAATTACCTCAAAATTGGGATAATCGGACTTAAAAACCGAACCAAGGCAATCAATTATATAATCTATGCCAAAAAAATGGATAATAATTATAGAAATTTTAGGAGTGTTTTTCATGGCTTAAAACAAGTTTATAGGCATTATGTAATTTTTCTGCCACCACCTCCCAAGAAAAATTTTTAACTGCTCTTTCTCTTGCTTCTTTGCCCATTTCCGTGATTAGTTCCGGCGATTCTAAAAATTTCTTCATTGCCAAATACAATTCATTAGAATTTGCCGGCTCAATCAACAAACCGGTTTTCCCATCAACTACCACATCAACTATTCCCCCGACTTTAGTACTAATAACTGGCTTTCCGCAGGCCATTGCTTCTAAATTAGCGATGCCAAACCCCTCACTCAAAGAAGGCATTACAAAAACATCACAAGAAATATAATAATTTTTAATTTCATTGACTGGTTTCTTCCCCAGAAAATAAATCCTTTTATTATCTTTCGCCTTGTCTTTTATGTCTTCTACCGTCGATGGAGCACCATCACCAACTAAAATCAAATCAACCGATTCATATTCTCTGCTTAATTTATTAAACGCATCTATTAAATACAGAGTTCCTTTTGTTTTTGTTAATTTACCAAGAAAAAGAAAAATAAATTTATCTTTTTTAAAAATCGGCGGAACTTCGGGGTTAAAAATTGCTGTATTCACGCCATTGGGCACATAAGCCAGTTTTGCTTTGTGTTTTTGTTTTCCCAAGTAATCAATAACCGCGCTGGCGCGACAGGCAAAAAGGTCAACGCCCCGAGGATAAGCCTCTTCCAATTTAAAAGCCCCATAGAACCAATTTGTCATTCTATCAAAAATCTTTTCAAAAAAACTGGGATTATAATTAATGCCTTCTGCCTCTTCCTTTTTTAATCTATCCTCCCACAACTCTTTTTTAATCTTTGGATTGTTATAATCGTGGAAAATGTCTGCACTTTCAACAAATGGCCGACCGAACTTAAATCTGGAAAAGGGACATGGCCCATTGCTGGAAATTAAATGAATGATGTCTATTTTTTTAAAAAAAATAATCGGCAAAGAATATAAAAACATTCTTAACATATTCGAGGCATCCAGGCCCGGAGATGGATGACAAAAAGGGACCTTATAAACTTTAAGATTCGCGGGCAATTTATCTGCAATGCCCTTTTCTACATACGACGAAACGACAAAAATATTTAATCCCCTTTTTGCCAAAACCAAAGGAAGTTCCCAACATATTCTTGCTTCACCACCAATAATTTTATCGGAAAAAGTATGAGTTAAAAGTAAAATATTCATTTTTTAAAAATCTTTTCTAATTTTAATTTTATTTTTTGATTTAATGTTAAGGATAAAAATTTTTTTGCTTTTTTTTGAAGTTTTTGACGTTTCTTCTCGCTTTTTATTTCTTTTAATTTAAAATTTAATAAATCGTAAACTGCATCATCTAAGGATAAAATTAATTTTTCGCGATATTTAAAATCGTTGTTCCAAAAAAATTCTAAATTACGAAAAGCAACATTTTTAATCTGAAAATCTTTTAAAACATGAATTAAAGAATTTTTAGTTGTAAAAATTAATTCACCATCAACTACCTCAACAAACCACGAATGATTAAAATAGCCGGCTAATTTTCTGGGAAACTTTAATGTCCCGCCCACACCCCTCTTAGATTCTATCCAGCGCGATGGTGTTTCAATATACCCTCTTTTACCAATCCTGATCATTTCTGAACAAACCCAAACCGGATCCTTTAAATCTTCTAATGTATGGCTGCAAAAAACAAAATCAAATTGTTTGTCCTTAAATGGAAATGGCTTACGACTACAGATATCATGAATAATCCAAGTATCTTTATTAAATTTTTCTGACCCATCACCGATTAAACCCATTTTGCCCCTAGTTTCGTAGGGGTTAAAATCTAAAACGTAATTAGCTCTCGCCAAAGGTTTTGTCCACCCCCCAATATCTAATACCAAATCATTTTTCTTAATTTTACTTAATACTTTATTGATGTCTCCCTGCATAATGCTATTTAACTAAATAATTTTAGTGTTTCTTTTAGACTTCCCCCCATCGTTTTTATAAAATAAGGTATGAATTTTACAAAATTAATTATCTCCCATTTTGAAAGTTTATTTTTGGTTCGGTAGGCATAATCAAAAATCTTCAAAGTCAATTTACTGTGTTCTAAAGTATAAACTTTATAAGGTTTATTACTTAACCAAAAATCATCATTAATAAATCCCGCTTTTTTACACTCAAAATAAAGCTTGGTGCCCGGTAAAATCCAAAGCCCGCCGACACTGCCAATCTCATCAGATTGCACCTGAACTTCTTTTAAAAAATCTATTGTCTGATTGACGGTTTCTATGTTTTCTCCTACATTTCCGGCTATTAATAAAACCGTAACTTCAATTCCAGATTTTTTAGTTAAATTTATAGCCCTTTTAGAAGTCTCTACATCTATTCTTTTTCCCATTTCTTCAAGAAGCCTTGAAGAAGCAGTTTCTATACCGTAGGCAACATTATAACAACCGGCTTTTCTTAATTTATTTAACATTTCTTCATCAACACAATCTACTCGAGTAGTAATGTGAAAGGCAATTTTTAGTCCTCGATTAATAATTTCATCACATAAATCTAAAGTAGCTTGTCTATCAACCGTCAACGTATCGTCAGAAAAACAAAAATGTGAAATTCTGAATTTCCCGTTAAGCATTTCTAGCTCATCGACCATATTTTTAGCTGAACGGTGACGCCATCCCCTCCAAATCCACCAAGTAGAACAGAAACTGCAACGACCCACACAACCGCGAGAAAATATCACAGAAATTCGCGGCTCTTGTGAAAGATTAACACCATTAAAAACTTCCTTACCTCTTGCTGAATATTTCTGTAAATCAATCAGATGCCAAGCTGGAAAAGGTATTTCGTCCAAATTTTCCACATACTTTCTTGGTGATGTTAGTAAAATTTCCTTTCCTTTCTTGAAAGCTATCCCGTTTATTTCTAATAAATCTTTACCTTTAACAATTTCAAGTAAGGTTTGCTCCCCTTCTCCTAATGCGCAAATATCAACAAATGGATAATTCTCTAATAGCTGTCGGTACATAATTGTCGGATGAACCCCTCCCATAATAACTAAAATATTTTTATTAATTTTTTTTGCTATTTCGGCAACTTTCAGGGCTTTTTTTCGACCAGGAGTTAAACAAGTAATGCCAATGATGTCTGGTTTGTATGTTCCGATTTTTTGTTTAATTTTCTTCCAACCATTCAAACAACCATCTATTATTTCCACGTCAATGTTTTCTTTTAAAAGAGATCCGGCTAAATAAAGCAATCCCAAAGGAGGACCAGAAAAATTTCCCTGTTCCGTTTCTGGTGGATTAATTAATAAAACTTTTTTGTGGCTAATCATTTTTAATCGCTACTATATACATATTATCGCCCAAGCCGAATAATCCAAGGGCCCAGTTTAAAATACCCATTAAAAAATCTTTTGGCAAAAATCCTTCTGGGAAAAACATTATTGATTTTGGATTCTTCGAATATGTTTTTTTTATTTTTATAATCCTGAATCCGGATGTTTTAAGAATTTTTTTAATAGTTTTTGGTTCAAATTGCCAAATATGCTCATTGGGTCTTAGCCCGGGCCAATTCTTTCCTGTAATTTTTCTAAAAACTCCATTAAAATTTGGGGCTCCTATAAAAATTATTCCGTCTTTTTTTAAAATATTTTTTATTTTGGACAATATACCACCCAAATCTGAAATGTGCTCTAAAACATGATTCATTACCACGACATCAAAATATCCATTAGGAAAATCGGCTTCTGCAAATAAACAATTCTTAATAATTCCCCTGCCTATGCTTTTTTCTGCGACTTCAATTGCTTCCTTACTTGGTTCCACCCCACTTATTTCAAAATTCTTATCTCTGGCCAAGCCCAAAAGACATCCGATGCTTGATCCTATTTCCAAAAATCGGCCATTTGCTTTAAACTTTATTATCTCTTTCAAAATTCTTTTCATTTCGCCAATAAGAATCTCTTTATTTTTTACATAGTTTAGGGCGCCATAATTTGAATATCTTTGTTCGGAGTAATCGGGAATCGGGAACGTACGAACCAAGCCGCACCCCAAACACCTCAAAATCTTAAAATTCCGAGGCAAACTGCTTCCAATTACAATCTTATAACGATTATCTTTACACCAACAAAATAAATTATCTTCCTTAAGCATTTTTTTTAAAAATTTTTCCCAAAATATAAAAATGAATAAATAAGAATATAACCGCAGAAAGAGTTAAAGACAAAACCACAGATAACAAAGGAGGAAATATTTTTACCAGAACCACGATTAACAATACCATTAATATTGTCTGAATAATAACGGTTGCGATGGCAATTTTCATCTTATCCAGTGTCCTGTAAATCGGCCCCAAACCAACGCCGATGCTAGAAACAAAACCGAAAACAGACAATCCATAAACCAACTTCATGCTTTCTATGTATTCTACCCCATAAAAAAACCTGATTAAAAACGGACCCATAACCACAAAAATAACCATTAAAAAAAAAGAAATCAATCCCGACCCAAAAGAAACCCTATAGAAGTGTCTCCTAAGCGTTTCGATCCCATAGGTTTTGGACTTAGGCAATTGAACGCCCAAAAGTCTTGAAACCGGATTCAAAACCATAAGAGGAATTCCAATATAGCCAAAGGCAACTTTAAAATAAGCTATATCGCTGCTCATGGTCAAAATACCTAAAATAATAACCGGCAATAACGAAAATAAAGTTCCTATATTTTTATTTATTGCAATTAAAAAACCAAAATTAAAATATTTTTTAAAATCAATTTTTTTAAAATTGGAAAAAATTTCTTTAAAATCAATTGATAATTCTTCTTTCTTTGACAAAAAGCGTAAAACCAACAAAGAAATGCACAAAAATATCAAAGCGGAAACAAAATAACCCCAAACCAAACCCGATAACCCTAAACCCAGTAAAACAAAAATTATGGGTAATAACGTGAATATAAACTTATTGAAAACCTCTAATACAACCAATTGTTTAATCTTCCTGCTTGCCTGCAAAATCATATTTAACATATTGTAGACAACACTAAAACAAATCCCAATTAAAACAATTCTTCCCCAACCGCCTATCTGACTGTTATGATACATCAATTGAGTTATTAGGGGGCTGAAGATAATTCCCAACACTCCCACGACCAAAATCACAAATAAAGTAAGTTTTATATAATAAGCCAAAATGTTGATAATTTCTTCTCTGTCTTTTTTGGCATAGGCTTCGGCCAATAGGGTTAAGCCGGCATAATCAGCTCCCCAATTCATAAAAATTCCAATTACACCAACAAAAGCAAAAATTAAACCATAAACCCCATACATTTCAGGATGCAATAAACGCGCTAAAATAATCGAACTTATTGCCCCAACAAAAATTGAAAAAAAATTGCTAATTTGTAAAAGACTAACGTCTTTAACAAAAGAGGTTTTGATAAGTCCTTTAAGCTTAAATACTGTTTTGTTAATTAGATTCATAAATCTCGATGTATTTTTTAGCCACATTATTCCAACTCATTTCCCAAGCTCTATTTCTGCCGTTTTCTCCCAATTTTTTAGCTAATTCTGGGTTATCTAATAATTTTAAGACTGCTTCTGCGGTTTTTTTAATATCTTTCTGCGGGATAAGAATGCCCGTTTCATTATTAATAATCGCATCTTCCGCGCCTGAACCATATGCGCCGATTACCGGCTTCCCGCAGGCTCCGGCTTCTAAATAAACCAAGCCAAAACCCTCAAAATCATTATCATTAATCGTAACGGGTGTCAGTAAAAAAATGTCTGATTGATGGTATAATTCAATTAATTTTTCATCAGACAAACCTTGTAAAAATTCAACGTTTTTTTCTAAATTCAAATTCTTTACTAAATCAGAATACATTTTCTGCGGCTTACCACCGACAATATAATATTTTATCTGCGGATATTTTTTTCTGACTTCGGCAATCGCTGGAATAGATATATAATATCCTTTTCTCGGTTTTAGGACTCCGACACTCAAAATAATTTTCTCTGAATGATTATGTTTTGCTACTGTATTTTTTTGAAATTTATCATAATCAACTCCCAAATTTATAACTTCTATATTATTTAATTTGATTCTTTTCAATATCTGATCTTTTGTATATTTACTAATACATAAAATTTTATCCGCTCTCTTATATGCCCACCTTAAAAAATATCTTTTTATGAACTTATCTAGGGGCAAAATAGAATATGTCCCAACGCCATTAATAATTAACCTTTTATTTAATCCAATATTGACCAAAGACGCAATTACTCCATAGGGATAAGCATCTAAGGCATGTATAATATCACAATTTTTTATGTATTTTCTTGCCTTAATAGCATTAATAAATATGTTTAAAAAATTACGCAAAAGATAAGATTTATTTAAAATTGGCTTTTCTAACCCATGATTACTTTTAGTTTCAACTAAAACTATAACTTCAATACCTTTTTGTCTTGAAATGTTTTCAACTACTTCATAACCATACCTTCCTAATCCTGTATTTATATTTAAATTTTGATTTAAAAAACAAATTTTCATTTCTTTTTTAAGATAAAATGAAAAGAATTATTAAAAAACGTATACATCGTATATAAAATAAAACTTAACCTTGCTCTTTTAAAAA
>Ga0210057_1006388_pt1 | contig 14678 bp, 14 predicted proteins | sample CryGeyCG2114_010_2_FD_183968 | JGI IMG/M metagenome (GOLD analysis project Ga0210057, IMG submission 183968) | Groundwater microbial communities from aquifer - Crystal Geyser CG10_big_fil_rev_8/21/14_0.10 (SPAdes) (version 2) | ecosystem: Environmental > Aquatic > Deep subsurface > Groundwater ... | reverse complement strand
CGCAGCTTTAATCCATAACTCTGTTTCTTTGATATAAGCTTGCATTTTGTCATTAAAAGTAATTGCCATTTCTGCCATACTTGACATATTTCTTGCTGCTTCCAAAAACATATTTTTAGCTTCATACAATCTAGCAAGTTCAGAATGACAGAATTTTTTTGCTTCTATGCTGTTTGTATTTTTTATGCATGCTTCTAAATACTCCATTTTTAAGAAATCACTCATACCAGAAGCTTTAGCTTCTATTTCTTGCCTTGTTTTCTCTTTTATCTGCATAAATATATTTACAAGCAGATATATTTAAAGATTTGTATATTTAACATTATGCATATCTAAATATTTTTTCATTTCTTCTATAGTAAGTGGCTTTGAATTATTAGAATCATATTTTATTCCTAATTCTCTATATACTTCACTCATTGCAGTTTTAGTAACTAATTCTTCTAATCTTTTTCTTTCTCTTTTTTCTCTTTCACAGCTATCATTAAGATAAAGTAAACTGATAATTACCCCTGCCATGACTCCAATTTCCAAAATTCTCTTAATTTTTCCTGCTCTTGACATTTTAGTTAGTTATTTAGAAATTTTATTTTCTTCCCACTCAAGATTGTGGGGGCACTTTCTAACAAGAATCATCTAGAATTGTTAAGTTCTTCTACCAATCTCAAAACCAGTCAAAATTTGTCCAAGTCCGTCGATTGCTCTTCTTCTTGCTCTTTGAGTTCCAGTGATACTTAAATAAGCATATATAGGTTCAAGTTCTACACGAATTGAACAGCCCCTATAGTGATATATATGTTCCCATTGATTGTCTAATACTGGAACAACCTCCTTAGACCTTTCTCTAAATCTTGTAACTACACGCTCAACAAAAGCGTTTTTTATTAAACACTCAAGTATTTGATATTTATCTGTTTCTATATTCATATTTGTTTAGAATTCTAAGGCGATTCTTTACCACCACCCCCAAATAAACTTATTTCTTCTCAACTAAATCAATGCAAATTCCAGCAGCTACAGTAGCTCCTGCATCTCTAATAGCAAATCTAGCCATATGCGGATTATCTTTTTGTCTTTCCAAAACCATATTTCCAATTGGTTTTATTTTTACTATAGCAACATCTCCATTTTTCAAGAAATCAGGATTTTCTTGGCTAACCTGTCCTGTTTTTGGGTCTAATTTTTTTTGCAACTCAATAAACTGGCAAGGAACTTGAGCAGTATGTACATGGAAAACAGGTGTATATCCTTTTGCAATTACAGTAGGATGATTTATAACAGCAACTTGGGCTGTAAATTCAGAAACAACAGTTGCTGGTTTAGCAGCATCACATATGACATCTCCTCTTGCAATATCTTTTTTTCCAACTCCTCTTATGTTAACTCCTACATTATCTCCTGCAATTGCTTCTGGCAGTTGTTCATGATGCATTTCAATAGTTTTAATTTCTCCTTCAATTCCTTTTCCGCTTCTTCCTGGTAAAATTAAAACTTTTTGTCCTGGCTTCATTTTTCCTGTTTCTATTTTTCCAACAGGAACAGTTCCTATTCCTGTAATTTCATAAACATCTTGAATAGGCATTCTCAAAGGCAACTCAACAGGTTTTTGTGGCTCACCAAATAAATCAAATTGCTCTAGAACAGTAGGCCCTTTATACCAACTCATTTTTCCAGACTTTTTAGCAACATTATCTCCATTCAATCCAGATACAGCTAAAAAAGTAATTTTTTCTGGATTTATACCAACTGCTCTTAATACACTAGAAACATCTGCTTTAACTTTATTGAATTTTTCTTCATCAAAATTTACAGTATCCATTTGGTTTATAATTACGGCAATCTGGTCTACTCCCATTGTTCTTAATAACCATAAATGTTCTTTTGTCTGGGGCATTACTCCATGCTGAACAGCTACAACAAGAAATGCAGCATCTGCTTGGCTTGCACCAGTAATCATATTTTTAACAAAATCTTTATGTCCTGGAGCATCAATAATTGTAACCTCAAACTTATTAGTAACTAATTTTTTATAAGATAAATCAATAGTCAAACCCCTTTCTCTTTCTTCTTTAAACTTATCCATAACAAAAGCAAACTCAAATCCAACTTTTCCATGTTTTGCAGCTTCATCTTTTAATTTTACTAGTTCTTGTTCAGGCAATAAACCAGCATCATACATAAGTCTGCCTATAGTTGTAGATTTTCCATGGTCGACATGTCCTACAAAAACCACATTCATATTAGGTTTTGCTCTTGCCATTTTATTATTAATTTTCCTCTTTAAATCTGTTGAGATTTAGCTTTTTAAATCTTTCGAAATTTCTGTTTTAAGATTCATAAATATTTTTTCCGAGGAAAAATTTTTAGATTAATCAGGGGACTGAAGATAACTGCTTCCATCCCGAGATTTGATAATTGATAAAAAATTTTTATCTAAAAAATCTTTGCCAATAAAACATGGAATTTGTTGAGTTAATATTTGATTATGTTTCAAACTTATTGGAACACCGACATAAATCTGTTGTTTAAATACAACAGATTCATTTTCACAATCTTTCAGAAATAGCTCACACTCACCTAAATCTCTTAATTCAAATAATATTCCCCCAAGCCAAACCTGTTTATGATGAACTACCTTTTCTTTATAAGGTATTCTTGTTTTCTTTATTACACTCTCACTTATAACACAAAAAGGACAACCTGTATCTACAATAGCAGTAGCATAAAAATTTGGGAGAGAACTATATTTTACAGAAAAGGAGACCATATCTCTTTCATACCCCAAGCTTATAGCTTTAATTAAAGGAATTCTAATCATTTTAAACTTAAACAATAACTTTTATTTCTTTTTCAGAAACAAACTCTATAACTGTTCCAGACGGATCAATTCCCCTTGAGGTCAATTCTTCTTTTATGTCCTCCACAGTTGGACCAGAAGAAACAAGGCAGTTATCTTTAAAAGCTACAAATTGATTAGGTTTAGTTTCCCTTAATTTTGGCAACTCTCTTTGAAAAGATAGAAAGTCCTGCTCATACCTCACTAAACTCAAGCTTATAATATTTTCCATTTTTTAATTTTTATCTCTTATATATTTAAAGATTTTCCCTATTTAAATCTGTCTTTTTTAGATACTGTTAAGCTAACAGGTGATGAAGCAATAATTTTCCGTATTTTTACCTCGACAATTAACTAATTCTAAATTTCTATTAAAAAATTTTATTTTTAATTTATCACTAATTAAAAATTCCTCGATAAATTAATGATTTAGCAAGATTTATCACCTTTTAAGTTAAGAAAAACCTTTTTTATAAATCTTTTACTGATGTTCAGCCAGCCCTTTTCTATCTCTTATTTTTCTAATTGTTTCTATCTGCAACTCTTTAGGCATCTGCTCAAATTTCTGGTCTGATAAACTTGCAACTCCTCTGCCTTCTGTTGCTGACCTTAAATCACTTGACCAGCCAATCATTTCAGCAACAGGCAATTTTGCTTTTATTATAGCTTGAAACTCATCTTGTTTCATATCAAGTAACTGCCCTCTTTTGCTTGTAATTAGTTTAGTAACAGCAGATAAGAAACTTGAAGGAACTTCAATTAAATAAATTTGTATAGGCTCAAATAAGCAAGCAGAAGCATCTTTCATTGCAGAATACAAAGCATCTCTTATAGCAGGATACACTTGAGCAGGTCCTCTATGTATGGCATCTTCATGTAATTTAGTATCTTCAAGACAAACTTTCATTTTCATGCATTTTTCTCTTGCTAATGGTCCTGCATCTACTACTTGCTCAAAAGCATCTAAAATCAAGTCTATAACTTCTCCTAACTGAACAATTCCTCTTGTTCTGTCCTCAAATACACAACCTTTGTAAACATCTCTATACTGCCTTATCTCTTCATTATCTATATCCAGCTCTCTTAACTTCTTAATTAAAACATCATCTTTTTTCTTTATTCTTCTTTCTGAAATTTCTCCTGCCTTAATTGCTTCATAAACTTCTTGTTCTAGAGGCTCAACTTTTATAAAAAAATCATTATGCTTATTTGGACTTCTACCAACATGAACTCTAGACTCTTTCAATATTGTCTCTCTAAAAACAACTATAGGAGAAGAAGTAACTACATCAACTCCTTTTTCTGTTTTAATTCTATTTTCAATTATCTCAAGATGCAACTCTCCCATTCCAGAAAATAAATTCTCTCCTGTTTCTTCATTAATTTCAACTCTAATACTAGGATCTTCTTTTGCTACTTTTCTTAAAACCTCAATTAATTTTGGCAAGTCAGCTGGTTTTTTTACTTCAATTGATTTAGTAATAACTGGCTCAAAAATATGTTTTAATTCTTCAAAAGCTTTTTCTGGCTCTAAAGTTATAGTTTCTCCTGCTTCTCCTGTAACTCCTGATATAGCAAGCACATTTCCAGCAGGAATTTCCTCTATTTGTTCTGGTCTAATTCCATTATAAATTAAAACCTGCTGAATTTTTTCTCTTTTTTTAGCAAGATTCAAATAAACTTCTGTTCCTGGTTTTAAAGTTCCAGAAAATAATCTGCCTGCAGAAATTTCCTTGCCAGATTTTGGTTCTATTACTACTCGAGTAATTACAAAAGCTAGCTTTCCATTTGGGTTACAAGATAATAAGCTTTTTCCAAATTCTGTATCAAGATCTCCATGCCAAATTTTAGGAACTCTATATTTCTGAGCTTCTAATGGATTTGGCAAATGCTTTACCACCATATCTAAAATAACTTCATACAAAGGAGCATTTTTCCATGTCCATTCTTTTCTTTCTTCTTCTGTCATAGAATAAATTTTTAAAATATCTTTAAAACTAATCCCTTTCTTTTTCATAAAAGGAATTGATAAAGCCCAGTTATCTCTAGCAGAACCAAAAGCTACACTTCCTTCATTTATATCAACAAGCCATTTATCTTTGTACTCTTTTTCTGCTATTCTGTGTATAAGCTCATTAAACTCTTTATAGATTTTTAAAAATCTTTCTTGTATTTGTTCAGGATTTAGTTTTAATTCCTTAATTAGTCTATCAACTTTATTTATGAATAGTACTGGACGAACTCTTTCTCTCAAAGCTTGTTTCAATACTGTTTCTGTCTGAGGCATTATCCCTTCACTAGCACAAACTAAAACTATAGTTCCGTCTATAGCTCTCATTGCTCTTGTAACATTACCAGAGAAATCAACATGTCCTGGTGTGTCAATTAAATTAATCAAATATTCTTTTCCATGAAAATTATGCACCATAGAAACATTTGCTGCATCTACTGTCAATAATCTTTCTTGCTCGTCTGCATGCTGCCATGTCGCCATTCCTTGTTCTAAATCTCCTGCATATTTTTCAGCCATCTGTCCTGCAGCAGCAAGCAAGTTGTCAGTAAAAGCTGTATTGTGTATTATCAAGCCCTCAGAAACAAAATTATGGTTTTCAGGAATTGTAAAATCATAAACAACATCCTGAAAACTTTCCTCTATTTTGCTTACTTCTACAAATGCTAAATCCTCATAAGGATTTTTCAATAATTGAATTAATTTTTTATTTCTATTACTAACTAAAATTTTAATGTAGTCATATTCTTCTTTTTTTGTTTGTTTTTCTTTCCAGAAAAAATCTAAATTTTTTGCGCAAACAATTAAATCATCAATTTTTAATTCATAAGCAGGTTTTTCGATAAATCTATTATTCTTAAAAATTATATATTTATGTTCTGGGGTAGTTTCAATTTCAAAGCCATTTCTTAACTTTATTTTTATTGTTTTTCCTCCTATAAGCCTCCAGGCATGTTGTATTTCTTTTCTTTCAATTTTCCCTGTTTGCTTGTTTAAAGAAAAAATTTCTATTTTTTTATTAGGGGAATAAACAACATGTTCGTCTTTTTCTTCTACAACCTCTCCTTCTTTTACAATCTCTTCAAATATTTCTTTTGCTGTTTTTATTCTTCCATCAGCTAGCAAAATTCTTGAACTTCCAGCTATACATTTTCCATGATGTATATGAGCTGATGTGCAGATATTTCTAATCTGTTCTCTTATCTTACTTATCTTTCTTATTTTTTCAAATTGTGTTTCTTTTGTTACCATTTTTATACATAAGTTTATAGAAGATGATTTTTAAAGTTTATGATTATTGAAGAAAACATAAATCTATAAATAAAGACTAAATTTATTTTATATGATAATAGATTGTCATTTACATTTGCCTGTAATTAAAAAAGAGAATTTTGAGGATAAGAAAAAAAGGCTTATTTCTGAACTTGACAAAAATAAAGTGGATTATGCAATAGTTATTCCAGACAACGAAGAAAATTCTTTAATTGGAGATTTAAATATGGTATTAAGATTAACTGAAAATGAAAAAAGATTATTTATTTTAGGAACAATAGATATAAAAAAAGATACCAAGAAACATCTTAAACAACTTGAAAAACTTTTTAAAGAAAGTAAAATCCTAGGAATAAAAATTTTTCCAGGGCACGACCCAATTTATCCTACTGATAAACGATTAATTCCAGTGTATAAATTATGTTTAAAATATAATCTGCCAATAATGATTCATACAGGTTGGAATTCAAATAACCAAAAAGTTGCGAAGTATAATGACCCAAAATATATTACTGAAATAGCTAAAAATTTTCCAGAACTAAAAATTATAATTTCTCATTATTTCTGGCCAGAAATAGAATATTGTTATAATTTGACTAAATCTTTTAAAAATATTTATTTTGACACTTCTGCATTAGCAGATAAAGAAGTTATAATGGAAACTGGAAAAGAGAAAATTAAGAAAATTTTAGAGAAAACAGTAAAAGATAATAAAGAAAAAGTATTGTTTGGTTCAGATTATTCTTGTTGTGGAATTAAAGAGCACATAGATTTAGTAAATTCTTTATCTATATCAAAAGAAGAAAAAGAAAGAATATTTTCCAGAAATGCTATAAAATTGTTTAAACTTAAGAATATAATTATCTAGCACTATCAGCCTGCTTTTCTGCCTCTATTCTTTTTTGAACAGCAAAACTTTCATTGCTGTTTTCTGATGCTTTTATAATTTCTTCAGTAAAAGCTTCAAAAATTTTTTTATTTTTATTAAAAGACTTATCATAAGCTCCATGAACTAAATTTCTTATAGCTAAATTTAATCTTCTTAATGGAGAAACATCAACTGACTGGGGATATCTTGCACCTCCATATTCTATAGTTGTAACTTCATCAGAAGGAGCTGAATTTTCAATTGCCTTGACTAAAATTTGAATTGGATTAGCTTTTGTTTTTTGCTCTATCAACTTTAATGCCTCTAAAACATTTTTCATATTTTGAATATATTTTCCTGAACTCCAAGAAGTTTGAATTTTATGTTTTTTGCCTCTATGTCCAGGAACTCCTAGCAAACAAGCCAGTCTTTCAATTATATTTACATTTGTTTTTCCAAATTTTTCTACATGCCTGCCATGACTTTTCAAAACCAATCTCTCATTCAAGTTCAGATATTTTTTTAAACCTAAATCTTGAACTTGAACTTCTTTTGTCTCATATAAATCAAAAATTTTCATTTTAATTATTTTATGCTCCTAAAGATATAACCAGTTCAGAATCTTCTTGTTCTAGTCTCATTTTTTTAAATTCTTTAAAACTGCCTAAAGCATAAGCTAAATCAGGATTTCTTTTAAAATATATTTTTGAAATAGCTAATAAAATTGGAGAAAGCTGGCTACTATCTGAAATATAAGAAGCAGGCTCAATTGCTACTATTTTATCTTTAATTCTCCCACCACCATTAAGTTTCCAATCAACTTCATCTCCAACACCAAAAACTGCCTGAACTTGAACTTTTACTTCTGCAATCATCTTCTACCCTTCTCTATCTTTCCTTGCCATAACAAATGCAAAGGCTGGTCATTTACTTTAATAACTTGAAATCTGACACCAGGAATATCTCCTTTGCTTCTTCCTTGTTTTCCTCCTATTCTCTCTACTATTACCTCATCATGCTCATCTATATATTTTTGTGCTAGATTTCCAGGAATAAAAGCAGTTATTGTTTTTGCATTTTTAATTAATTGCACTTTGCAGCATTTCCGCATAGCAGAATTAGGCTGTTTTGCCTCTTTTTGCACTTTTTCTATTACAATGCCTTTTGCCTGGGCTTTCCCTTCTAAAGGGTCTGCCTTTGCATACAAATCAAGAGTTTTTCTTTTATATTTAATATCACTCCATCTAAATTTTCTTCTTCTTTTCATTAATTTTCTTGCATTCATCAATCCCATGTTATTATGTTATAGAGTATTTTTGTTTCTTTTTAGTAAAAAGAAGTGGGTTTTTAAAACTTATTAAACAATTTTCAAATTTTTTCCGAAAACTTCTTTCACAATTTTTTGCAGTTCCATTAATCTAACTTTATTTCTTCCGATTAAAGAAGCTTTATTCTGCCTGTTTGCAGAAATAATTATCTCTTCTCCAGAAATTCCAAAACTATTAAAACTAAGAGGAGAAACAACTTCAGAAATAAATTTTCTTGCATCTTTTATGCTTTCTGGCAAGCAAACTATTTTTATTTTTTTTCCTACAATGGGGACAAGTTTCTTTACATTTCTTCCTTCCTCGCCAATAGCTTTAGAAACAGAAAAAAAAGGGACAGCAAAAATAATAAAATTATTATAAAAAAAGCAGTTGTTAGTCCTGACTCTGGTTATTTTCTCAAACAAATTCAAATATCTTATTACTCTCATATCTAAAGTCTGTATCATTTTATTGTTTTGTTTCTTGTGTTTTCCTTGGTTTTATTAAATCTTAACTAATTTTAAAATATTATCTAATTATTTTTTAGTGTTTTATTATTATTTAATTATTTTATTCATTAAATGATTATTATTTATCTTTTATTTGTTTTATTATTAATTTAGTAAATCATAATAAATTTGAACATCAACAAGCTTTTCATTCTTTTTCCTTGCTCTTGGCCTTTTCCTCATTCTTCTCGCTTGCTTTTGTTAAAGGCCCTGTAACCTTAACTAATAAACCAGGCAAACCAGTTCCAACAGGAACAGGCTGGTTTAAAATTATATTTTCTATGACAGAAGCAAGATAATCTTTATTTCCTTTCACACTTGCATTAACAAACTGTTTTATAGGAGTTTCAAAACTTGCCCTAGCAAGAATGCTTGACTTCTCAGAAATAATACCCATCCTAGTTACTCCTTTAACATCTCCTTTGTAAGTCATTGCATCAGCAACAAGTTTAATATGTCTTGAATCAATATCTAACCCCTGTTGATTTATAACTTTCTTAACCTCATTTATTACAGCTTGACGAGCAGCTTCTATTCCCAAAACATCAGCTATTTCTATTATGTTATTAGTTGTTGTCTTGTCTTTATTTACCCCTTTAATTTCAAATATCTCTTTTAAATTGCTTCCTGCAGTTAAAATAACATAATCTCTTTCTCTTTTTACAACTAAAACTTGTTTAATACCTTTAAGTCCAGAAATTATAGATTCTTTCAATTTTTCTTTTAACTTATACAATTCTTTAAAATCAAGTTTCGAATTTATAGAATAAATAATATTTTCTTTGGATTTAACTTTGAAACCTTTTTCATTTAATCTGTCAGCAATTTTCTCTACAGAAGTATGTATTGATTTTACTGAATTATTATCCAAAATAATTTCTATTTTTTTATTTGAAAAATCAACTTTAATTTCGCTAGCAACCTCTCCAAATTTAATTTCTTTTATTTTTTCAGCTATAACCCTTGCATCTTTTTCATTATTGAATTCTTGTTCGAGATGAATTTCCATTAAAGGAGTACTAGGATTTTTCCTTGCGTCAAATATTTCTATTAATCTCGGTAATCCTAGAGTAATCTGCATCTCTTGAACTCCTGCAAAATGGAAAACATTTAAAGCCATTTGTGTACTTGGTTCTCCGAATGATTGTGCAGTAATTATCCCTACAGCCTCTCCAGGAGCAACTTTCTTTTTTAGATGTAAGCCAGAAACATCTAAACCATCATCTCCGTATTTGAACTGTACAATATTCTCAGAAGCATCTCTAACAGTTTCATCATATTCTACTTTTAAATCTTGCAAGGCATTTGCTAATCTTCTATATAAATATCCAGACTTAGGAGTTCTTAATGCAGTATCCATCATAGCGTCTCTTCCTGTCATGCTTCCAAAGAAAAACTCATATGGCTCTAAACCTTTTAAGTAGCTTGAATAAATAAAGCCTCTTGCCTTAGGAGACAAGTCATGTTCCTTGAACATAGACAAAGTTCTGTTTGTATAGCCAATTCCTATTCTTTTAGCCCATAAAGCCTGTTGTCCTACAGAACAAGCAATCTGGGTAATATTCAAAATATTGCCCCCTGCTCCTGATAAAATCATTATGTTTGCTGAACTGTCTTTAGAAAACTCTTCTTTAACAACTCTTCCAATTTTTGTTCTTGTCTCATTTAAAGTCTGCAAAATTTTTATTTCTCTGCTTTCTTCTTTTGTCTTGCCTGGAATATGTTCTAAACTATTATCATAATAAGATTCTATTATTTTTTCTGTTTTCTCTTCAGCTTCTTTTATTATTTTTCCAGATTCAGAAATAGTTTTTTCATTTACATCCAAGTCAGAAATAGCAACAGTAAATCCATTTCTTGTTAAGTAATTAGAACCCAAAGCAAAAACTTTTTTCAGTACATCCAAAGTCTTGTCTCTTCCTATTCCAAAATCCAAAACTTTTATTAATTCGCCATCCTCAGCCCCAAAAGCATTTTTGTCTATAACTCCTGAAATCAAGTTACCATCTTTAATGCTTAAATATGCCCCATACAGGCATTTTTCTTTTCTGCAGTTTTCATAATGCTGGCAGTCCTTGCCAAGACAAATTTTTGTTTTTGTTGAAAAATTTATTTTTGGCAAAATTTCAGAAATAATTTCTTTGCCTTCAACTTTCTTTTTGTTAAATTTTGATTCAACTCCTGCTTCAAACAAAAGTTGTATTGCAGAATCAAATGATAAATTGTCTATTCCTAAAAGATAATTTCCAGTAATTGCATCTGCAATGCATCCTAAAAGATTTGTATTGTTCTTGCTTGACATTAAATTTTTTTTAACATCCAGCAAAATTTTTGCCTCGCTTCTTGCTTCTTCTGTCTGAGGAGAATGAATATTCATTTCGTCACCATCAAAATCTGCATTATAAGGAGTTGTTGCAGCAGGATGTAGTCTAAAAGTTTTATAAGGCAAGATTCTTGCAAAATGAGCCATTAAACTTTGTTTATGCAAAGAAGGATATCTATTAAATAAAACAACATCCCCGTCTTGCAAATGTCTTTCTACTATATATCCTGGCTGTAATTCTTCTATAATTTCTTGTTTTAAATCACTAGTAATCTTCTTTCTTTTGCCATCTGGCCTAATAATATAATTAGCAGCAGGATATTTGTCACTTAGAATTAATTTTTTCAAAGTTTCTATGTTCAAGCTATTAACTCTTTCTGCAACAGTAATTATTTTTGCTATTTCTAAAGGAACCCCAACTTCATTTATCTCAAGAAAAGGGTCTGGACTTATTACACTTCTAGCAGAATAATTAACTCTTTTTCCAGCCAGATTATGCCTGATTCTTCCTTCTTTGCCTTTAATTCTTTCTGTTATTGTTTTTAGTGGTTGTCCTGAACGATGTCTTGCTGGAGGAATTCTTGTTAATGTGTTATCAAAAAAAGTTGTTGCATGATATTGCAATAATTCCCATAAATCCTCAATAATAACTTCTGGCGCGCCAGCATTTAAGTTTTCCCATAATCTTTGATTTGCTCTAATTATATCTCCTAATTTATGAGTTAAATCATCCTCACTTCTCTCTCCTGATTCTAAAGTTATGCTTGGACGAACTGTAACAGGAGGCACTAACAACAAAGTCAAGACAGCCCATTCTGGTCTGGCTGTTTTAGGATTTACACCAACTAATTTTAGTTGTTCATCAGGAATCCTTGCTAATCTTTCACGAATTTCAGTAGGAAATAATCTTCTTTTGCCTGCATAAAAACTAGTTGGCTTTTCAATTTTAATTTTTTCTTGCATTACATTACAATAAGGACATTTTTTTACATCCTTGGCTTTTTTTATTCTCTCTGCAATTTTATATTTTTTAATATCTTCCTCTTCAAGTAACAGCTTTCCACATGCCTCGCAAAATCTTCTTAAAAAAAGTTCAATTAATGGCACATACTTTACATGCAGCACTGATCTAGCTAACTCAATACTTCCTGAATGTCCTAAACATTCTTTTAATATTCCCCCACAAGTCCTGCATCTAACTCCTGGCTCTATAGCACCCATTCTTAAGTCCATTAATCCCCCATCTACTGGATAACCATCAACATCATAAAGTTCAGGAGTTACAATTCTAGCTGAAGAAATTTTCTTGATTTCTTCCGGGCTAAATAAGCTGAACGAAATTGCCTGAACTTGTTTTTTTATTATTTCTGTCATTTTTGTTGTTTTACTCCTAATCTATTTTCGCAATAATTTAATTGCCTATCTTTCTCTTTAAAATATTTATAATCTTCACAAGCATCTGTTTGCAAAAGAATTGTAGGTATAAAACAAGCAGTCATAACTACTCCACTTAGGGCAGTTACAATATGAGAATCATTTAATGCTCCTCCAACTAAACCACCCAATCCTGTTAATCCCACAACTGTAGTCACAGCAACAATCTTATTTCTTCTCTCATAATTTCTTATAAATTTTTCATCATAAGGTTTATTTTCTGTCATTTTTTTATTTATTGATTTTTACTTATTATATTAATTTAAATAAAACATACAATTTTGATATGAAATAATAGTTAAATCTTTTAAAATAGGTTTATAATTGCATAATTTTAATCTTGAACATTCTGTGCATACTGGTGCTAATGCTGTAGCTAATAATTCTACTGCTCTAGCTAGTGATTTTGCTCTTTCTCTTCCAATCTCATCTACTAAATTTGATTTTCCCATATTATTCATACTTATTTTTTAAATCAAATTTAGTTAGTATATGCAAACCTTGTAATTCTTCCAGCAATAACTTAAAAGCATAAGAAATTTCAACAGGCTCTGCTTCATTATTCCCACATAGAACACAAGTTATTTTGTTCTTGATATTATCTTTTATTGCTAAAGCCCCACATTTATCACAAACATAAACAATAACTTTATCAGAATCATATCTTTCTTTCAAAAGTAAGCTAGCTCCATGAGCAACTAAAGCTTCTTGTTCCATTTCTCCTAATCTTAATGCTCCTCCTCTTGCTCTTCCTTCAATTGGCTGTCTTGTCAACAAAGCAACTTTTCCTGATGCTCTTGCATGAATTTTATTAGAAACCATATATTTTAATTTTAAGTAGTACATACTGCCGACAAAAATTTTAGCTTTCAACATCTTGCCAGTTACAGGATCATACATTGTTTCTTTGCCATCAAATCTAAATCCAAGTTCTTTCAACTCTTTTTCAAGCTCTTGAACCCCAACACCAGAAAAAGCAGTTCCATCAATTTCTTTTCCTGCTACTCCTCCTACTTTTCCAGCTAATAACTCTAACAAATAACCAACAGACATTCTTGAAGGAATAGAATGAGGATTGAAAATTAAATCAGGTTTAATTCCTCTTGCTGAAAAAGGAATATCCTGTTCTGGAATTATTGCTCCAATAACTCCTTTTTGTCCATGAGGAGCAGAAAACTTATCCCCTAATTCAGGATTTCTTATGTCTCGAGTTCTAACTTGCACAATTTTATTTCCTTCATTATCTACTGTAATAAATGCCATATCTATAATCCCTTTTTCTTCTTGTCTTACAGTAGAAGAAGCTTCTTTTCTTGTTCTTATTGTTATATCTTTTGCTTCTGATAAAAATTTTGGGGGTGTTGTTTTTCCTATTACTACTTCGCCTTCATTTAAGCTAGCTTCTGGATAAACTACCCCATCATCCTCAAGATAACGATAAGATTCTTCTGTTTTATATCCAGAAACATCTTTTTCTGGAATACAAATTTCATCTTTTAAATTACCAGCATAATGCAATTCAACAGAAGTATAAGGCCTGAAATAAGTGCTTCTTCCTAAACCTCTGTCTATAGAAGCTTTATTTAAAACTATAGCATCTTCTAAATTATAACCTTCATAAGTCATTATAGCAACTGTAAAATTCTGTCCAGCAGGATACATATCTAAAGTATCATAAACAAAACTCCTGACAATTGGCTTCTGTGGATAGTGTAATATAGAAACATCAGTATCGACTCTAACAGGATAGTTTGCTGCATAAATTCCTAAACTCTGCTTTAAAGTTTTGCTTCCCCTTAATAATCTAGGAGGATGGTCATGGTTTGCATACGAGACAAGAGAAGTTATTATTCCTAGAGAAGCAACAGGATCTATTTCTAAATGTGTATGTTCTTTTGTCAAGTCTTCTTTTTTCAAGGCAATTAAAGCATTTTCTTCTTCTGCTGCATCTAAATATTCTACAATACCTTCTCTTATCAAATCATTCCAGCTTATTTTTTCTTCTTCTAATAATTTTTCATGAGTTTCTTTCAATTTAGTCTCTCCATTTTCTACAATTATTAAAGGCCTAAGAACTCTGCCTACTTCACTAGAAATATAAATTGTATTAGTAATTTT
>Ga0210057_1006387_pt1 | contig 14683 bp, 20 predicted proteins | sample CryGeyCG2114_010_2_FD_183968 | JGI IMG/M metagenome (GOLD analysis project Ga0210057, IMG submission 183968) | Groundwater microbial communities from aquifer - Crystal Geyser CG10_big_fil_rev_8/21/14_0.10 (SPAdes) (version 2) | ecosystem: Environmental > Aquatic > Deep subsurface > Groundwater ... | reverse complement strand
ATCCAAATATATCGATGCGTATGACATATTATGGAAAACCCGCGTCAAAAGAGAGCCTATGTCCAAAAGCGCCTGAATCATGCGTTGCTCAAGATGTATCATCGGAGATTACGATTCCAAAAGGACAATCGACGGTTCCAACGCTCCATTGGACGTGGAACGGAGCTCCGGGTGTCATGCGCATAGTCTTTATCGACGAAGATATACACGGTGACCCAGTCCCGTATACTAACGATGATGATTCAAGTATCGTTATTGATGAAAGCACACAGCCGCCAGGCTATACTAGTGAAAGGGCGTTATCACGTGCAACGACTAATAACTATACCATCCGTTTCCGACCTCTCGGAGGTGAACTACTTTATTATTGGATAACGTATGGATCTGATGATACAGCATCAATGATTAACACGGGCAGAACATCAATCGATGTTACAGGAACATTTAAAGGAGTTAAGCGTCAATTGCATGCAACACTCGACAATACAGGCAACAACTCCCGCATCGGTCTCAACGGACTCTTTGACTACACAATTTTAAGCGAACAGGACATCAACTAACACAATCGAGCAATACCTCTAACTGTCATTGCGAGCCCCGCTCAAAACGGGATAAACTGCGACAAACCTGTCACCTTTGGCAGGATGGGCAATCTGTTCGTCATTGCGAGGAGTAATACGACGAAGCAATCTATAAATTAGGCGTAATGTTAAATTCGGGTTGCTGTTAAGATAAATTATTAGTTAATTAAATTTGTCATTCCGAATGAAATTGAGGAATCCCTTGGTTAGGTTATTAAGGGATCCCTCCACTGCGGTCGGGATGACAAAGGGTTGGGTTGGAATGACGGGGGTATAAACTTAGTTTCTTTGAGTTTTACATTATTAAATCACCAAACCCTGACCTCGTAGGTCAGGGTTTGGCGGTAAACCTAAAGATAGATTGCCACTCCGCCAAAGTCGGATCGCAATAACTATTTTGATAGGTTTTTCAACGGTCTCTTTGCGTAACGTTTGACCTCACTCCAATTTTTGCTATACTACCATTATGGCAGAAATGATCTATGTCTATACCGATGGCGGGTCACGGGGCAACCCCGGTCCTGCCGGGTGTGGTGTTGTTATCCAGAAATGTATCGATGGGAAATGTGCGACAATCGGTGAATATCACCGCTACATCGGCGAGACAACCAACAACCAGGCAGAATACCAAGCGCTCTTGCTTGCACTGGATGAACTATCTAAACTCAATCCAACACAAAAAGTATTGTTTCACCTCGATTCGCGGCTTGTCGTAGAACAGATTAAAGGCACGTATAAGATGAAAAACGCAGGGCTCAAACCACTTTTTGACAGAGTCAAACAACAACTCGATACGTTTCATGGCGGATATCAGTTCGAATATATACCACGCGAACGTAACGCGCACGCAGACCGTCTTGCAAATAAAGCGATGGATGAGGGGATGCGTTCGACAAACGAGCAGGTGCTCTAGCCCATGCAGCGCGTCGGTCAACTTTTTAAAACAATCGATTGGGTGCTTATTCTCGCAACCATCCTTCTTGTGGTCGGAGGCATTACAATTGTATTTTCTCTTACCCATGGCACTGATAGTCATATTTATACAAACCAAATCATCTACGCCATCATAGGGAGTATCGGCGCTCTGTTTATGACATTTATCGATTATCGCACATGGCGCAGTATCAGTTGGTGGTTGTATGGTCTCACCATCATCGCACTCGGGGCAGTTAGTGTGATTGGGTCAAAAGTTTTTGGGGCAACACGTTGGATCGATTTTGGCGTCTTCCAGTTCCAACCTTCGGAACTTGCCAAACTTGTCTTGATAATCGCTCTTGCCCGCTATCTTGTTGATCAGCGGTCAATAGGTATACGACAGATTATTGTTACCACAGTGCTTACCGCACTCCCTGTTGGGTTAATACTTATACAGCCCGATTTGGGGAGCGCATCGGTTCTTGTTGTCATCGCCATCGTTTTACTTCTCGCGGCGCGTATTCCCAAAATTGCGATCGGTGTGACTGCAGTAGCGCTTCTTCTCACAATGGGGATCGGCTTTACCCAGTTAGCACCATATCAACGTCAACGGATAGAAGTATTTTTTAACCAGAGTATTGACCCTGCGGGAATTGGGTATAATATTACACAGAGTAAAATAGCCATCGGGTCGGGCGGTGTGTTTGGGAGAGGTTTGGGGCAGGGGTCGCAATCTCAACTACAATTTTTACCCGTTGCACACACCGATTTTATCTTTGCTGTCACCGCAGAAGCTACGGGGTTTGTCGGGTCGATAGTCCTGCTACTTCTTATGGCAACAGTAATTGTGCGAGCATATTCTATAGCACGGGTATCACAAGATTCATTTGGGCTCTACTGTGCACTCGGAGTCGCGACACTTTTTGTCTATCAAACTTTGGTCAATGTTGGCGGTAATTTGGGGCTTGTTCCGGTAACCGGAATTCCACTCCCACTCGTATCATCGGGTGGGACAACCACCATTGTCATGCTCGCCTGCATCGGATTACTGCAATCTATCTACCTGCGTCATAAAAAAATACGCTTCACCTAATACCTTAGATAACCGTTGCTGTCCACCGCGCCCGCCTGCCACTGCGAGGCACGAGCGGGCAGGTAGGTGGACAGTAGGTGACTCGACAGTTGTCAACTGTAGGAAGGGGTGTGTCATCTGGAATAGAAGAAGTTGATGCATATTATTGACAGATATATAGAGGTGTGATACAGTATAAAAAACCATACATGGGGTAAATTTTATTATGCCAAAAAAACAAGAAGCAGTAGCGAAAAGCAAAAGGGTTAAAGCATCGGAAAGTGCTGGAGTGATCACAAAAGAAACTCCGCAGAAAGTTGATGGAGCGGTACAAACCGCTCAAGTTGTCGTTGCAAAAAAAGCCGAAGCACCCAAGCAAGCATCAACACCGGCAGTTGTAGTTCTCGGGTCTAAACAGTTCGTCGTCAAAGGTGGGGAAGAGCTTATTGTAGAAAAACTGTCACACAAAGACGGCGATATATTTGTCACGGAAGATATATTGCATGGCAAAAAAGTAACATGCACCGTTGCCGGACCGGTTGCAGGACCAAAAATTGATATTCTTAAATTCAAAAACAAAACCCGCTACTTACGTCATATGGGGCATCGTCAAAAGTATACCAAAGTAATCGTAACATCAATCGCATGAACATACTTTCAACAAGCATATCCTATTTTCATGGTGTCATAGCAGAACTTAAAAAAGTTACCTTTCCGTCGCGACGCCAAGTGATTGTTGGCACTATCCTTGTTATTGCGGCGATTATGCTCGCAACGCTGGTTATTGGGGGGGTAGATACCGGGCTCGCACAGTTAGTCCGGATCTTTATCATCGAACGTGGAGGTGTTAAATGACCGATTCACATGTAACAGATACAACAAGCACAGACGATATTAAGCAGGATCTCATCATGCCAGACGTAGAAGAAAAGATTATACCTATTGAAGAAGAACCAAAAGATGATTCGAACGATTCAACCCAAGCCGAGTCTCTCGCTGACGATAGTCAAGAAAAAGTAGCACATGACGAAGAAGAAAAGCCACCTTCAGCAGATCTTCATGAAGATACACCCACTAAACCATCGGGCGAGCCAACACCGTCACGGATGCTTGGGTCCACCCATCGTCAATCGGGGGAACGTAATTGGTATGTTATCCACACCTATTCAGGATACGAAGATCAGGTTTCAGAAAGTTTGATACAACGTATCGATTCGTTTGGGATGAAAGATAAGATCTTCGATGTCATCGTGCCAAAAGAAAAACAGATAGAGATTAAGGGTGGTAAACGTAAAGTTGTCGAAAAGCGGATCTTCCCGGGGTATGTTCTTGTCGATATGGTCGTCACCGATGAATCGTGGTTTGTTGTCCGCAATACTCCCAATGTCACCGGCTTTATCGGCTTTGGTGTCAAACCTACGCCGATGAGCAATCAAGAGGTCGATCGTATTAAAAAACGTATGGGTGTAGAAGAACCAAAATACAAAATAGAACTTAAAATTGATGATTTAGTGCGGGTGAACGACGGACCGCTTAAAGGGTTCGAGGGCAAGGTTACCGATATCGACGAAGATAAAGGTCGGGTAAAGGTATTGGTATCGATGTTTGGTCGTGAAACGCCAGTAACACTTGATTATCTACAAGTTAAATCAGTGTAATATCAATACATTACGTAGGTTTGTAATATTTTGTAATTTGTTTTTTGTAATTTAGAATTTTCCTGAAAGGACATTATGGCAAAAAAAATAAAAGCAATCGTTAAAGTGCAATGTCCGGGTGGACAGGCAACCCCGGCGCCTCCTGTTGGTCCAGCACTTGGTCAACACGGGGTTAATATCGTTGAATTTACCCAAAAATTCAACGAACAAACCCGCGATCAACAGGGTATTATTCTCCCTGTTATTATTACTGTCTACGAAGACAGGTCGTTTGATTTTAAAATAAAAACACCTCCCGCAGCATATCTGCTCAAAAAAGCTGCAGGTGTAGAAAAAGGGTCGGGGACACCACCAAAGGTAAAAGTTGGTGAAGTTACCAAAGATCAGATTCGTGCGATCGCTGACCAAAAAATGCCCGATCTTTCTGCGGATACACAGGAAGAAGCGATGAAAATAATAGAAGGAACAGCACGCAGTATGGGTCTCTCAATTAAAAAGTAATACTACCGATAGAAACTAAAAATCCCTCGCATAAAGCGGGGGATTTTTAGTAGTAAAGATGATTCTCGCGACAAGCCTCGGTGTAAGGAGGGGAAATCACCGGTGAGCATGTCACGAGAATCATCTCGGCTACGCATTGGCGTTTACTCTGTTACTTACCTGTAACTCCTTTTTTAATGACAAAAATAAGTATATCATATTAGTATAGATTTGTCAAGGATTTTATACCTCCTTGCGTCATAGATGCATTCCGTTCTATACTAACAATAATGGATATTGCAAAAATAGTTCAGCGGTCGTGGGAGATAACCAAAACCCATCATTATATGTGGTGGTTGGGGATTTTAGCGCTCTTTACCCAAGGGGCTGGGCTCAATATGTTTTCTGTAAACGATGTATCGGAAAAAAAGTTAGATATCAATAGTTTCACGAGTGCGCGTCTCATGAGTGCCTTTGACCGATTACAAAACTACAATGTCGAACACGTGCGTCTGATAACACTTATTACACTTACTCTTTTACTTATCTGTATTGTCATTATGTATATCTCATATTGTGCACGTGCGGGGTTGATACTCGCGGCGAACGATACAGAGGAAAAACTCAACAATAGAAGTAAAAACTATTTTCTTAAGGGAGCGGCATTTGGATGGCGTTTGTTTGGACTGTAGGTAACGGTGGGTCTCTTTATCTTCGCAGTGCTTATTGCATTCGGTTTGCCCGCATATATCATGTGGATATATATGCCAAGTAATAATGCAAAACTTATATTCTTTTGTGCGTATGGTTTCGTCACGCTCGTGGTCTATGTCATGTGTTCTGTGTATGCGTCTTTATTTATGCCGATAGCATCGCGTGCAATTGTTTTACATCATAGACGCATCCAACTTGCTTCGCATGATGCATATCATCTTATTCGATATCACAAAATGACCGCTGTAACAACGTGGGCGATATCGTTACTCATCGGGTTAGTCTATAGTTTTGCGCACGCGGGGATTCTCCTTGCCATCGTTCTTATCGGCGGTCTTTTCGCATTACAGATCTATTCTGTTGGTGGAGCTGGGGGTACACTGTTACTTATCGCACCGGCGCTCGTTATCATCGTGTGTCTGTTTGCCGTTATCGGTGGCGCCTACCAAGCGTTTCTTTCGACCTACTGGATACTTTCATATAGAGTGTTATACTCTATGTATACACACAAAACATAAGGAGGCATATGAAAACATCATCAGAAGTCCCAACACACACACCACAAGCATCGACGCCAGAGAAACAACCGGTTCAATCGGTGCCCAAAGAGGCGCAACTGTCCACACCTCAACCGGCACCACAACCAACCGTTCCCACGGGTATACCAGCGACAGGGGGCATGAGTATCAACGGTCCATTCCCTCAAGAACTCAATGGGTGGAACTGGGGAGCGTTTTTACTCAACTGGATGTGGGCAATAGGCAATAGCGTGTGGATAGGGTTGCTTATGTTCGTTCCTTTTGTCAATATCATTATGCCGTTTTATCTTGGTGCAAAGGGAAACGAACTCGCGTGGGAACATAGAAAGTTTGCATCGGTCGAGCAGTATAAAGATGTGCAAAATGCGTGGAAAAGTTGGGGATTTATTCTCATTATTCTGCAAATTGCACTTGTCGCAACATTTATTCTTATGATAATGAAATATATGAATGATGTACCGGTTGATGAATCAGATTATGAAGTGTGGGGAGGGGAAGATATGATGCCATACCCGAGCACCGACCAACCACCAACAGACACTACACCTGCACCTCCTGCGTTTACGTTCTAACGATTTCGTCAGCTCTATTGCCAAGCAAACCACATATATATGAACGATCGCGATGGTGCACTCGCATTAAGCCAAAATATAACCATCGGTGCGCGGACGTGTGTCAAATTGCGGGCACTCGGCAAGATCGGCACCGTAATTTCTTTGTCGGCTCAAAAATTGCATAGCATTGGGTTTACCACTGATGTTGCACGCAGTATCGCCGATGCACACTTGATAGATATTGATGCTGTTAAAAAACAGTTACAACGGTTTTCCATTAACTACGCCGTTTTTGGAGACAGAGAGTATCCGTCGTTACTCGCCGAGCTGCCCGACCCACCTTCTGTTTTGTATTACAAGGGGACACTTGCGTCACTCGCGCACCCAACGGTTGCACTCGTCGGATCACGTAAGGCGTCGACGTATGGAACTTTTATTACAAAAAAGTTAGTTGATGGGCTCTGCCAAAAAGGTATCACCATCGTGTCGGGGCTTGCACTTGGCATTGACGCAGTTGCGCATCGGAGCGCGGTTGACGCCGAGGGGCTCACCGTTGCCGTTCTCGGTAACGGTCTCGACACAATCTATCCGTCATCGCACACACGACTTGCACAGTCGATTATTGAGAGTGGGGGATGCATACTAAGCGAATATCCTGTAGGGACGCCATCGTATCCAGCGCATTTTCCCGTGAGAAACCGTATTATAGCAGGACTATCTCTGGGAACAGTGGTTGTTGAGGCGGCGCACCAGTCGGGGTCACTGCATACCGCTCATGCGGCGCTCGATTACAATAGAGATGTTATGGCGGTTCCCCACGCGCTGGCAACAGCGGGAGGCGAAGGTCCACATAGTCTTATCCGCGCGGGTGCAACACTTGTGCGCACATATAATGATATACTTGATGTGCTGGGGATTGCAGATACACCGCAGCAACCGCACGTCAGTTCCATTCCACTGTCACAGACAGATTCTGCTATTCTCTCACTCTTGACAAAAGAACCTCTGCATATTGATGATATTGTGGTAACATCGGAATATGCAATTGGGGATGTTAGCGCATCGCTCGCCGTGTTAGAGATGAGTGGGCATGTGCGCCATATCGGCGGAAAACGGTATAGTAAAGTTTGGTAGAAACGTGCGAAGTACAATAATATCTCTTGACAACACATAAAAAGTATGGGACAAATAACATTTACCCACAAAGAGCCTTTTTAATAACTTATTGAGAAGCAAAAAATAGGGTATTTTGAGCGAACAGTGAGAATTATGAGGAAGCATAGCCACAGTTATGGTGACGAGTAATTCTTAATGTGTAGCCAAATATACACATTGTGCAGTTATCCAATACGTTATTAAACAGGCTCTGAGGTAATGAAAGGATGTAGTATGCAGGAAAATCAAGATACGAAACGCCACGATGTTCGAGTTAAGATACTCGATGTTAATCCAAAAGAGATCGACGAGCGGCTCTGCAAAAAGGGTGCACGTAAAATATTTGACCGGCTGATGACGCGGACGTTGATGTTCGATCACCCCACACTTCGTTTGCGAAACACGGGGCGTGTGCTCCGGTTGCGCCAAGTGGGTAAGAAAGTATTTTTATCGATAAAATCGGGTGGCGATGGCGCACCGGACAGCAGGTTTCAAAAAGTGTATGAAAGTGAACTCGAACTCAACGATTTTAACCAAGCATTTTCTATGTTCGAAAGTCTGGGGTTTACGGCGTTTCGTTATCAGGAAAAAATGCGCACCGGTTATACCACATCCCAGGGTGTGCATATAGAGCTCGATGAATTTCCTAAAATCCCTAGTTATATAGAGATAGAAGGTCCAACCGATGAACTTGTAAACGATTTTGTCACGCAGCTCGGATATTCATCTGCCGATACTGTGCGCATGTCTGCTACAGAAGTGTTACGCCATTATGGTGTCAAAGATGTGGATATTGTCCGATTTCCCAACAACGAACAATCGGAAGGTATTATCGAATGAGTGATGCCGTTGTTATTGTAGAATCTCCGGCAAAAAGTAAAACGATCCAAGGATATCTTGGGGCGGGGTTTCGTGTTGTTGCGTCGTATGGGCATGTCCGCGATCTCCCTAAAAATGATCTCGGTGTTGACGTGGACCATAATTTTACGCCAACGTATGTTATCCCGACAAAAGCACGTAAAACGATTGCGATGCTTAAAAAAGAATGCGACAGGGCATCTGCAGTGTATCTTGCAACTGACTACGATAGAGAAGGAGAAGCGATAGCGTGGCACGTTGCCCAAGCTGTTGGAATACAAAGTCAAAATCCTGTCCCGAGCGCAACCGAGGGATCAAAAGTCAAAAGTCAAAAAGTAAAGAAAATATACCGAATAACGTTTCATGAGATAACCAAAGAGGCGCTCAAACAGGCGATAGAACATTCACGTGATATAGACCAAAATCTCGTTGATGCACAGCAGGCGCGTCGTGTGCTCGATAGGTTAGTCGGTTATAAATTATCACCATTTTTATGGAAAAAAGTATATAAGGGTCTTTCTGCAGGGCGCGTGCAGTCTGTTGCGGTCCGTCTTATCGTGGACAGAGAACGGGAGATAGAAGCGTTTACTCCACAAGAGTATTGGTCGATTGTCGCAGACTTTTTAGCACATACGAAGTCATTTACTGCGTCACTTATTAAACTTGACGGTAAACCGATAGAGAAATTAACGCTTACCAATACACGCGATGCAGACGCTGCTATCACAGCACTCAAGGAAGATGAATATCACGTCGCATCACTTGACACAACACACGAACAAAAATATCCTTATGCGCCATATACAACGTCGACCTTGCAGCAAGATGCGAGCAAACGGTTATACTTTTCCAGTAAACAAACCATGAAGCTCGCCCAAGATTTATACGAAGCTGGGTTAATCACCTACATGAGGACAGATTCGACAAACGTATCAACCCAAGCGGTCAACGCTTTTAGAAAATATATTAGCGCTACCTATTCAGAAAAATACCTATCTCCCAAACCAAAAGTGTTTATCACAAAATCAAAGGGTGCACAAGAAGCGCACGAGGCGATTCGTCCTACAAACCCAGATACTAATCCCGATACGCTGGGCGCGTCGTGGTCTGATAAACATACCAAATTGTATACTTTGATTTGGCGTCGGAGTATCGCGAGTCAAATGGCAGATGCACGAATCGACAGACAGTCACTTGTCGTTAACGGCAAAAAAAGTAAGTCGCTTTTTAAGACAACAGGGCAAAAAGTTGTATTTGACGGTTTTATGAAGGTCTATCCGATTGTTATAGAAGAAAAAACATTGCCACAACTTACAGTCGATGAAGGAGTCGATTGCACCAAACTGACCCCCGAACAACATTTTACCCAACCACCGGGTCGGTTTACCGAAGCCTCTCTTGTCAAAGAATTAGAAAATCTTGGGATCGGCAGACCATCAACCTATGTTCCCACTATCTCTACCATCGTTGATCGTGGATATGTGCGTGTTGAAAATCGCACATTTTATCCAAACGAAGTTGGATGTATTGTTATCGATCTTCTCAAGGAACATTTTCCCAATATCGTTGATGCAACATTTACCGCAACTATGGAAGATAATCTCGATAGTATCGCTGATGGGAAACAATCATGGACTAAACCCATTGCAGCATTTTGGGGACCGTTTGAAACGCTCCTTGCCGCTAAAACAAAAAATGTGGAAAAGCTTGATATGACCAAAGAAATTAATGAAAAATGTCCCACATGTGGAAAACAGCTCATTGAACGATTAGGAAAATTTGGTACATTTATTGCGTGCAGCGGTTTTCCGCAGTGTAAGTATACGCGTCAGATACAAGTAGAAACGGGCTTATCATGCCCCGAATGTAAAGAAGGCAACGTTATTGAGCGCCACACACGCAAAAGAAATCGATTGTTTTGGGGGTGTGACCATTATCCAAAATGCACCTATGCGACGTGGGATAATCCAACGAAACTCAAATCTCAAAACTCAAATCTCAAAACTTCAACTCAAGACCAGAAAATATAATAACTTATGTATAATTTTGAGCTTTGACATTTAAAATTTAAGATACTATTATGTCTATTCTTCCAAAATCAATAATTCGTGTTATCGATGAGTTTGCTAAGTTACCGGGGATCGGTCCTAAAACAGCAAGCCGTCTTGTATTTTACCTTTTAACGCAACCCGCCACTGATGTCGAGAATTTTAGCGCTGCACTTGGAGAGCTACGCCGATCGTTAGTCACATGTAAAAAATGTTATTCAATAAGCGAACATGAGATGTGTGATATCTGCGAAGATCAACGAAGAGATGTAACCACCATAATGATCGTTGAGGAACCACTCGATACCGTCGCACTAGAAAAGACGGGATACACCGGCTTGTATCATGTTTTAGGTGGGGTCATCTCTCCCATTGATGGTATCGGTCCGGATAATCTGCGTATTAAAGAGTTGATAGATCGCCTCAAAGATCCAACATCGGTTATTGCGGAATGTATCCTCGCAACAGATCCATCTTTGGAGGGAGAGGCGACAGCTCTTTACATATCAACGCTTATCAATCAAGCTAGTATAAAGGGTGATATACCATCATCTGTGAATATTACCAGAATTGCTCTGGGGCTACCGGTGGGAGGCGACCTTGAATATGCAGATGAGGTCACGCTTCGCCGTGCGCTTGAAGGACGAGCAAAAGCTGCGTAAAGGAGGACCAATGCCAAAAGAAAAAAGTTATTTTTGTCCGGATTGTGGGTGGGAAGGGGAAGAAACGCTGTGCGCCATCTGTGGATCGCCAACGGAATCGTTGTCTGTTGACCAGACGACTGGCAAAGTTGTCGACGACGATACTCTTTCTGATGATCTTGGTGACGAATTCGATGATGATTTTGATGACGAAGACGAGATCGATTTAATAGGAGAAGACAGTGAGCCAAAACACGCCGATTAGATTGTATAATACGCTGGGTAGAACGAGAGAACCATTTACGCCACTCCGCGCTGGCACAGTGGGTGTGTATGCCTGTGGACCGACTGTCTACGACAGTGTCCATATTGGCAATTTACGAGCATATATATTTGTTGACACGCTCCATCGGATGCTCCGCGCCAACCAGTATGACGTGCAATTAGTCATGAATATTACTGATGTTGATGATAAAACTATCACAAAGTCAGGTGGCGATAAAGCAGTGTTTACCGAGCTTACTAAGCGCTATGAAGAAAAGTTTTGGCACGATTTAGATGGGCTAAACATCTTGCGACCGGACAGCGTTACTCATGCGACGGACTATATTAATAAAATAGTATCTTTTATCGAAGAGTTAAAAGAAAAAGGATTTGCGTATACCCCGAGCGATGGGTCAACGTATTTTTCGATAGAAAAGTTCAAAACATATGGGTCACTTGCGCGCATCGACCCGAGCGGACTAAAAATAGGCGTGCGCGTTAATCAAGATGAATATACAAAAGAAAACCTGACCGATTTTGCGCTCTGGAAGGCGTGGGACGCATCCGATGGAGATATATTTTGGGAGACGAGTTTGGGTAAGGGGAGACCGGGGTGGAGTATCGAATGTTCGGCGATGTCTCAAGATGTGCTTGGTGATACGATTGATATTCACACCGGTGGGGTCGATCTTGTCTTTCCCCATCATGAAAACGAAATTGCACAATCGGAAGCACGGACAGGAAAAAAATTTGTCAATTATTGGCTTCATAATGAACATCTCTTAGTTGATGGCACAAAAATGGCAAAATCAGCAGGGAATTTCTATATACTACAGGACATTATCGATAAAGGTTTTGACCCCCGTGCGTTTCGTCATCTCTGTTTGGGCGCTCACTACAGAGATACACTCAACTTTACATGGGAGTCACTCGCCGCATCACAGACTGCCGTAAAAAGGATCGATACGCTGGTGAGTAAAGTAGGCAAAAAAGATGACGATGCAAAAAAACGAGCGATCGAAATCATTTCAGATGATTTAGCGTCTCCAAAGATGTTGGCATTTTTAGAAAAAGAAAATAACCCGTGGTTGTGGAGAGAACTCGAAGGGGTGCATGGGATATCACTCGGGACGATAAAAAAAGAATTAACCGAAGAACAACAAAAACTCATCGCCCTGCGCACACAGTTACGCAGTGAAAAAAAATTCAAAGAAGCCGATGCACTGCGATCGCAATTATTAGAAGAGGGGATCGACGTTGAAGATTCTAAACTCTAAACTACCTCTTGTGTAAACCCGTTGACATTTTGTCGCAATCTTGATACTATATAATCGTATGTTGACTATCAGATTACGCCGAGCCGGAAAAAAGAATTATGCTACCTATCGGATTGTGGTTGCGCAAAGCACTGCTCCCATACAAGGCAAGTTCATGCAGCGGTTAGGTCATTACAATCCACACACTAAAGAGATAGTTTTAGATAAAGACCAGCTTCTTGCCTGGATTGATAAGGGTGCACAACCGTCAAACACGGTTGCTAAGCTTATGGAACGAGAAAAGATTACACATAAACGTATCAGTGTTCGAATCACGCCAAAACGCGCACCGCGCAGTGAGAAAAAAAAAGAAAAACCTGTCGCAAAAGCCCAAGAGCCTGATTCACCAGAAAAAGAGGGCGCAGACGTAGCCAGCGAACCGCCACAAGAATCGAGTCAAGAAGAAATATCAGATCACAAAGAAGAAAGCCAAGAGAGCGCAGAAGAAAATGTCACCAAAGAAAATAAAGATACACAAGCATAAATAACTTCAGGATTCATTGCCTGAAGACCGACAATCGTCGGAAAGGAGTTGTATGGCAGTTGAAAAAGATCAAGCATTTGTCGAAATGGTCGTTAAAGCAGTCGTTGATTATCCGGATGATGTCAAAGTAGAGCGATCACTCGATGAACGAGGGGTATTTCTCCAACTTTCAATCAACCCAGAGGATATGGGCAAAATTATCGGGAAAGAAGGTCGCACCGCAAAAGCGATAAGGACACTTCTTCGCATCGTCGGTGCAAAAGAAAACGAACGCGTAAACTTAAAAATTATGGAACCGGAAGGATATGAACGCCCGGAACGTCCTCGCGACGATGAACAACCTCAACCCCAAGAGAGCACCGAAGAAACTCCAACTTCAACAGACGACAAACCGGTAGAAAAATCAGACGACGATACAGATACGGTGCCGATAGAAGAAGAAAAAGCAACAGAGATAGTGTGATACGAATAAAATCAAATCAAAACGAATTATTTCGAATTTTAAACAATACAAAAACTATATTTGTGTGTATTTGTTATTATTAGAGTGTATTAGTGATGCTACGTATTGATATTCTCACTCTTTTTCCGCAGATGTTTGATTCGTTTATCTCTACGAGTCTCATTGCTCGTGGTATAGAAAAAAAGATATTTACCATCAACACGTTTGATATCAGATCGGTTGCAACCGATACTCATAAAACGGTCGATGGCAGACCATACGGCGGTGGGGCAGGCATGGTTTTGCGTGTTGATATTGTCGATGCAGCGCTCAAAGCGGTTCTCAAAAAATGTTCCATCAAACGCAGCAAGACAAAAATTATCTTACTCACCCCCCAAGGTGTGGTTTTTAATCATACCATGAGCCATAACCTCTCAACTATACACCGCCATATTTATATCTGTGGACATTACGAAGGGTTCGATGAACGGGTACGCGATCTCGTTGACGCGGAGATCTCCCTTGGTGATTTTGTCGTCACGGGTGGCGAGTTCCCTGCGATGGTTATGATCGATGCAATCGCACGCAATCTCCCTGGGTTTTTAGGAAAAGAATCATCACTACATGAAGAATCCTTTTCGATGAATTTCCGACCTCCAACCTCCGACGTTCGACCTCTATTATTAGAGTATCCCCACTATACTCGTCCAGAAATATATAACGGGAAAAAGGTTCCAGCGGTATTACTCACAGGGGATCATCAAAAAATAGCGACGTGGCGCATGCAACAATCACTATCGCGCACAAAGAAGCGTCGACCCGACCTTAGCGCTGATGCGTAGGTCCAGACACATCGTGGACACTTAGCCAATCCAGTAGTATGCTGGTTGGTCAACAAAGAAAGGTGTCTACATATGAAAGGATCAATCGGTGTTTCTACCAAGTTACGCTATGTTTTACCC
>Ga0210057_1006385_pt1 | contig 14686 bp, 14 predicted proteins | sample CryGeyCG2114_010_2_FD_183968 | JGI IMG/M metagenome (GOLD analysis project Ga0210057, IMG submission 183968) | Groundwater microbial communities from aquifer - Crystal Geyser CG10_big_fil_rev_8/21/14_0.10 (SPAdes) (version 2) | ecosystem: Environmental > Aquatic > Deep subsurface > Groundwater ... | reverse complement strand
AGCGACGATGAATCAACAGTTACCACTATAATTAATTTTATACTTTCTAAACCTTATCTATTAAATGTTACGGCTAATATTGCTGCATCATCGGTTAATGCTGTTTATGGGGTTAATTATAGCTTGGAAACAAATTCAATAACAATTTCTGCAAGAGCGACGACTGCCTCAATTACATTTAATAATATAAACGATAATGTTTCGGGGATTGATAAAACCGTAACCACTTACATTCTTTGATATTATTAATGCTATTGCTGGCGCAGTGTCTTCCCATATACACATAATAGTAGAAGTAGTTTTAAACACTCCTCCTCAATTTAATTTGGTTTGTGTATCACAACCATCAACTGGAATATATGTCAATAAAGTAGTTATTTCATTTAGCATAAGTGATATAGAAAATTCTTTAGTTTTCGCGATTGGAATGTTTAATGCCATGATTGTAAGTTTTTTGGAAAGAATTTATGAAGTTGGAATTATGAAATCATTGGGCGCGACAGATAGAGATATTAAAAAATTATTTTTAATTAAATTGTTCATTATGGGTTTTTTAGGTGGAAGTACTGGAGTTGCAATTGGAGCTGGGTTTGGAATGTTAGCTAATTTTGGATTGAGTTTATTTGCCAGTCATTTTGGCAGAAAAGCATTTACATTATTTATTACTCTGCTTTGGTGTGTTGGACTTGCTGTAGCGTCGGTCTTTACTTATTGGAATAATTTCTGGATTTTGGCCAGCAGTTAGAGCTTCTTATCTTTCTCTGAAAGAGGTATTTAAGAATAGATAAATTTAATTTTCAATTTTAAAGGTGCACAAAATGTGGATATCTTAAGGCATATAAGTTAAAATAATTCAATAAATAAAAGATTTTTCAGTCGCTATGGGCGGCATTTTTGTTTGTTGACTAAATATATAAGTGGGTTGATAATGAATAAAAGTGGTGGATTGTGGGGAATTATGTGGATAATGGTAATCTATACATTATTAGTAAATAAAATAAAATAAAATGTTTATCGGAGAATTTAAACACAATTTAGATGTAAAAGGTAGGATGGCTGTTCCTGCAAAATTCAGAAATAAACTTGGAGTAAATGCAATTATAACGCGTGGATTAGACCACTGCCTTTTTATTTTTAATAGTAAAGAGTGGGAAATTTTAGCGCAAAAATTAATTTCTCTTCCATTGGCTCAAGCGAATTCACGTGCATTTGTAAGATTAATGCTTGCTGGGGCTGTTGATGCTGAAGTTGATAAACAAGGAAGAATTTTAATTCCAGATTATTTAAGAGAATATGCAGGTTTAAAAAAAGAAACAATAGTAACAGGTTTATATAATAGGATTGAAGTTTGGGATAGTAATATATGGAAGCAATATAAAATAAAAACTGAAGCTTCTTCAGAAGAAATTGCAGAGAAGCTTGGTGAGTTGTGAATATGACACAGGAGAGCGTGGATTATGAATTAAGGCCCGACCTCCTTAATTCATGGTCTATGCAGGAATAAAATTAATTTTAAATAATGCACATCCCAGTTCTTTTAAATGAAGTATTAGAAAATTTAGATCCAAAACCAGGAGAATTTTTTATTGATGGCACAATTAATGGAGGAGGACATGCAAAAGAAATTTTAAAAAAAATTGAGCCAAATGGAATTCTACTAGGTACAGATTTAGATGAAGAAATAATTAAAAAATCTAATGATAGTATTGAAAGTAAAAAAGCAAAAGTAATTTTAGTTCATAGTAATTATGCAGACTTATTGAAGGTTTTAAAAAAAGAAAAACTACCACAGGCTGACGGATTGCTTTTAGATTTAGGTTTTTCTTCTGAGCAATTAGAATCGCCAAATAAAGGATTTAGTTTTTTAAAAGATGAGGTTTTAGATATGCGATATGACACAGAAATGAGAAATGAAAAATTAGAAAATAGGCAGATAACGGCGGCTGAGGTTGTAAATAGTTATAGCGAAAAGGATTTAGCGGATATTTTTTATAAATATGGAGAAGAAAGATTATCTCGGAGAATAGCAAAAGTAATTATTGAAGAGAGGAGGAAAAAAAGAATCTTAACCACCTTAGAATTTGCTGAAATTATTAAAAAGGCTGTGCCTAAAAGTTATGAAAGGGGAAGAATTCATCCCGCAACAAGGACTTTCCAAGCATTAAGGATTTATATAAATCAAGAATTAGAGAATTTACAAAGAATTTTAGGAGATTTAGATAAAATTATTAAACCAAATGGTATAGTTGCAATCATTTCATTTCATTCATTAGAAGATAGGATAGTAAAACATTTTTTTAAACAAATAGAAAAAGAGAAAAAAGGAAAAATTATAACAAAAAAGCCAATTATAGCTAAAAATGAAGAAATAAAAATTAATCCAAGAAGTAGGTCGGCAAAGCTAAGAGTTATACAAATAAAGAGTTTTATGTGAGGCGTAGCCGAATTTACAAAACCTTTGTCCTATTAGATAAAAATAATGGGTTCAGTAAATATAAACATAAAAGCATAAAATAAGTATTTATAATTAAATTTAATATTATCTAACGGGGCGCTCCCCGATATGAAAACCTTGTTTCATACGGGGCAGGCAATTTTAAATTTTGCTCCGCTCAAATAAAATTGGCATGACAATTATTCGTCCACGAAAAGAGAATTATGTGTTAAAATATTTATTAGGAGGATTAGTATCCACTTTTATTTTAGTTTCAATTTGTGGGGTGTTTTTTTATAATAAATTTGTAAGCAATAGGCATGAAGTGAGTCGTTATAAGACCATAGTTCGAGAGGTAGAAATAAAAAATGCGGAATTAAAAGATAATTATTATAAACTTACTAATTCTGAAAAAATAAACGAAATATATAATTCGTCAGGATTATTTATAGAAAAAAATCCTGAGTATGTTAAAAAACAACAAATGGTTATGAATAATCAGTAGGTTTGTTATGAAAAGATTAATTAAAAAATTTTTTAGCGGCTGGAGAATAATCGCCGTTATTTTTACTTTTGCGTTGGCTTATTTTGGGCTAATATTTAATTTGTATAATGTACAATTTAATAAAAGAGCAATTTATAAATCACAGGCTGAATCTCAACAAAAGGCTACTGGGGTTTTAGATCCTATGCGCGGAGAAATATTTTTTACTGATAAAAATAATAATTCTACGGCAGTTGCTTTAAATAAAGAATTCCCATATATTTTTGCAGTTCCAGAAGAAATCAAAAATCCTAAGGGTGTTGCAATTACTATTGGTAAAATTTTAAATTTATCTGCCGATGAATTAGAAAAGAAATTTAATAAACCAAACGATTCTTTTGAATTAATATTATTAAAAGCCACGCAAGAGCAAGTTGGCGAAGTTAAGGATTTAAATATTAAAGGGATTTATATTAAAAATCAAATCAGTAGATTTTATCCTTTTGAAACATTGGCAAGCCACTTGATTGGGTTTGTCGGTCTTAATAATGAAAAAAGTTTAGATACACTTACTAATGCAGAAGGAAAATATGGAGTTGAATCTTTTTTTAATGATATTTTATTTGGTGTAGCTGGTAAATTAACGGGCAGTAAGGTAATTGATGGAGAAAATATTCAACTTACTATTGATAGAAATATTCAAGCGCAGTCCGAGCAAATTTTAAAAAAACTCGTAATTGATAAAGGCGCGGCTGGCGGGAGTATTATAGTTCAAGATCCTAAGAGCGGTAAAATTCTTACAATGGCAAGCTATCCGGATTTTAATCCAAATGATTATTCTAAATATGATATAAAAAACTTTTTAAATCCCGTAGTGCAAGCTGTTTATGAACCAGGGTCAGTTTTTAAAATCATTACTATGTCTGCTGGTATTGATAGCGGGAAAATAACTCCAGATACAAGTTATGTTGATACTGGATATGCGATTATAAATGGAAGAAGAATAGAAAATTGGGATCATAAGGCGCATGGTAGATTAACTATGACAGATGTCATTAAACAATCCATAAATACTGGAACTATTTTTGCTGAAAAACAAACAGGACATGAAATTTTTAAAAGCTATCTTAAAAATTTTGGTTTAGATGTGTTAACTGGCATAAAACTACCAGGAGAAGTGAGGGGAAATCTTTCTAATTTAAATAATGGCAGAGAAGTTAATTATGCTACAGCTTCTTATGGGCAAGGAGTTGCTGTTACTCCAATTGAAATGATAAATGCTGCTTCTGCGATTGCTAATGGTGGAGTTTTAATGAAGCCTATTTTATTAGCAGATGATAAGCCAGAAGTTGTTCGAAGAGTAATTTCAGAAGATACAGCTAGAAAGGTAACTCAGATGATGGTTTCAGCGGTAATAGCTAATAAAATTGCCAATGTTCCAAATTATAATGTAGCTGGTAAAACTGGTACGGCTTTTATACCTGACTTTGGGCGTAATGGTTATACAGATCAAGTTATTAGTACTTATATAGGATACGCTCCTGCGTTTGATCCTAAATTTATTGCTTTAATAAAATTAGAAAGAGCTAAAGATGCGCCATTAGCTGGGACAACTGTTGTGCCGGCATTTAGAGAATTGGCAGGGTATATTTTGAATTATTATAATGTAGCGCCAGATAAGATTTAAAGGATAGAATGCGCTGGATATTATGAGACAGTTTTTGATAAAAATTTTAAGAAAGATAACTAAAGGGATAATTAATAAATATAATCCTAATGTAGTTATTATTTTAGGTGAAGAAAAAGGTAGATTAGAAAAAGAAATTATTTCTGCTGTTTTTTCTAAAGCGAATGATGTTGATTCTAAATTTATTAAAATTTTAGAAAATAATTCAGGCAATGAAGATGTTTTGTTGTTAGGTATTCTTGGTTATTCTAAAAAATTAAAAGGGCAGAAATTAAAAAGTAATTTTTTGTTTTTGCGAGCTATTATTTTTGGATTTTTTAAAGTTGTTTTTGGAAGCGCAAATGATTACCCGAAGAATTTTATTTTAAGCTACAGCGATAATATTTTAGGAGACGCTAAGATTTTACATCGAGTTTTAAAACCTAAGATTTTAATTGTAAATTGTGAAAATGCCACAGAAGATATTATTAAAGAGGACTCAAGGTTTTTAGATTTACTTTCAACAAAAAGTAATGTTATCTTAAATTTTGATGATAATATTGCAATGAGTTTGCGAGATAAGACAAGAGCGAATATTTTAACATATGGCTTTAGTGACGGAGCAGATATAAAAATATCTAAATTTGAAAATTTATTAGACGGAGAAAAATTAATCGGCATATCATTTAGAATAGAATATGGTGGGAGTTTTATCCCCGTTGTTTTGAATAATGTTTTTGATAAACAAAAATCACTTAGCGTTGCTGTTGGGTTCGCGGCGGGAATAATTAATGGAATGAATTTAGTTGAAATATCTGAATTGGTAGAGAAAATAAATTTCACTTTATAAATATGTTGGGTATCTGTAAAAGGTTGTTAATTCTGTTAGAATTAGTATTATGCAAGGCAAAAGCTTAATTATTGACGGAATCCTCGTAAATTACTTCCAAGAAGGCGATATAACAGATAATATGCCTATTTTTTTGCATGGCTGGGGCTCTCAGGCGCTTCATTTTAAGAATATATTGGATAAGTGTAGTAATTTTATTGCAATTGATTTGCCTGGTTTTGGAAAAAGTAATGTACCTAAAAAACCATTTACAATTGAAGATTATTCCGTATTTTTAAAGGAGTTTTTTAGTAAATTAGGAATAAGGGAGCCGATTTTAATAGGGCATTCTTTAGGTGGAAGTATTGCTATAAAATATGTTGTTAAATTCGGTAATGTTAAAAAAATAATTCTTATTTCAAGCGCTGGTATAAGAAGGAAAAACTTTAAGGTTTATTTGTATTTGGTAATAACAAAAATTTTAAAGTTTATATTTTATATTCCAGGATTAAATTATTTAAGGGTGTCAGCGCGAAAAAAGTATTATGATTTAATTGGAGCGCAAGATTATATTGAAGCCGGAGAATTAACAGATAGTTTTAAAAATATTATTAAAGAAGATTTGAGTGATGATATGCGAAAAGTTAATATTGAAACGGTATTAATTTGGGGAGATAATGATAAAGATACGCCGATTAAAATGGGCGAGTTAATACATTCATTAATAAAAAATTCTAAGTTTTTTATTATTAAAAATGCTGGGCATTTTCCTTTTATAGACCAACCTAGTGAATTTAATGCAATATTTTTTAAAGAATTTAAGAATGAAATTTAAAAATGATTACTAAAAATCTTCTTTACATACTTCAAATAGAAAACTATAGTTTAGGCGCTTTTTTGAAATTTTCTTATTCACATTTTAATTGGTGTAATTTAGAAAAAAGATCTAAAATTGTTTGGACATTTAAAGCTAAATTGATTTATATTTTGGCTGGATTTTTATCTCTTGCAGTTATTACAGCTTCTTATGCGATTTTTGGATATATAGGCCTTATTTCCACTATAATTATTATTCCGTTTATTCCTCTAATTATTTCTTTGGCGCTGATTATTTGGTTGCCTTTAGATTTTTATCTTAAAAATAGGCTTATTGATAAAGCAAGAAAAATAATAAGCGAAAGAAAAAATAATCTGATTGTTATAGGAATAACAGGCAGTTATGGAAAAACTAGCGTAAAAGAAATTTTAGCGGCTATTTTAAAAGAGAAACTTAAGGTCGTTGTTCCTGATAAAAACATAAATACAGATACTGGTATTGCAGATTTTATAGTAAAAAATAAAGGGTCTATTAGCCAAAGTGATGTTTTTATAGTTGAAATGGGCGCTTTTAAACAAGGAGAAATAAAAAAAATATGCGATATTGTTTACCCAGATTATGGCATACTTACTGGAATTACAGATGCTCATTTAGAAAAATTTGGTAGTTTAGAAAATATTATTAAAACTAAATTTGAACTTTCAGAATTAACTAAAAATTTTATTGCATTGAATTTTGACGATGAAAATATAAAAAGTAATTATGAAAAATTTAAAATAAAAGATTTCACCGGTGTTTCATCTGTAGAAGTTGAAAATGTAAAGATTTTAGAAAATTTTAGCGGTATAGAATTTAAATTTAAAGGAGTTGAATTCCACACAAAACTTTTGGCGTTACATAATGTTTCTTTGATTTTACTTTGTATTGAAATCGCAAAAAAAATGGGAATGAGTTTAGCGGAAATTTCTAAAGGCGTTGAAAAAATAAATTATACTCAACATAGATTAGAGCCGATTTATAATAAACAAACTAATATATGGGTGATTGACGATAGTTATAATGGAAATTTTAAAGGCGTAAAAAGCGGTATTGAGGTGTTAGAAAGAACAGTGGGCAGAAAAGTAATTTTAACTCCAGGGTTAGTAGAGTTGGGAGAAAAATCTCGTGAAGTGCACAATAAAATAGGGCAGTTATATGAAGAATCAAAAGTTGATTTAATTTTACTTATTAAAAATAAAGCGACCAAATATATTATTGAAAAACTAAAAATAAAAAAATATAAAATTTATAATTCAACGATTGAGGCGCATAATGATTTAGTAAATGTGTTAAAGAGCGGGGACACAATAATTTTTCAAAACGATTTACCAGATAATTACTTTTAATTTTGCTTGCGACATGTAGGTTTTTTGATTATTATAAAGTTTATGAATATAGGAGTATTTTTTGGCGGAAAAAGTCCAGAACATGATGTCTCAATAATAACGGGGCTTTTTATAATATCTGAACTTAAAAAGATGCCAGAATATAAGTTTACTCCTATTTATATGGGGAAAGATGGAGAATGGTATATAAATGAAAAACTTGGGAAATTAAAATTTTTTAGAGAAAAAAATAGTAACGAACAGTTAAAAAAATTTAATAAATTTTATATTGACATTGAAGAATCAAGGGGCAAATTAGTTTTTAAGAAAAAAGGATTAGTTGGTGAAAAAGTGCAAATAGATTTAGCTATCCCAGCGTTTCATGGTGAAAACGGAGAAGATGGCACAATACAGGGATTATTTGAGATATTTAATATTCCATATACTGGATGTGATGTGGCGTCTTCTGCTATGACAATAGATAAGATTTTGACCAAATTATTTTATTTAGGAAATAATATTTTAACTTCTAAATTTGTATTTTTTAGTGGTTATGATTGGAATAGTGAAAAGGTAAATATTATAAATAGAATAAAAAATGAATTAAAATGGCCGATGTTTGTAAAACCTCCAAAGTTAGGATCTTCTATCGGAATTTCTAAAGTAAAAAACGAAAAAGAATTAGAATTTGCAGTTGAGGTTGCCCTGCATTATGGTGATAAGGTTTTAGTTGAAGAAAGTGTAGAAAATTTAAAAGATATTACTTGCGCAGTTTTAGGAGGTGATAATCCGATGGCATCATTAATACAAGAATCAAACTTTGAATCTGGATTTTTAAATTATGAGGACAAATATTTAAAAGATGGTGGAACACAAACTGGAAAGTCAGAAAAAAGCGTAATTATTCCAGCAAGATTAGACGAAAAAACTACTAAAGAAGCGCAGGAATTATCAGTAAAAATATTTAAATTATTTGGATGTTCTGGTATTGCAAGAATAGATTTTCTTTATGACTCAAAAGAAAATAAAATTTATGCAAATGAAATAAATACAATACCAGGAACACTTTATGAGCATTTATGGAAAGCTAGCGGAGTTGAGCTTGGTGAAATTATAAAAAAAATAATAGATGTTGCAGTGGAAAGACAGCATAGGAAAAAAGATATTACACATACATTTCAATCTGATTTACTTGCGCAAACTGATTCAATCAAGTTAAGCATTAAAGGAAAAGAATTATAATTTTATTAAGTATTATAAATTTGGTCTTATATTGTTTGGCCCTATCGTCCCTGCCTACCAATAGGCAGGTAGTGGTTAGGACGCCAGGTTTCCTGCTTGCTAAAGATATGCCGCTTTCGTCTAGTGGTTAGGACACGAGCTTCTCAAGTTCGGGACATGAGTTCGATTCTCGTAAGCGGCGCAAAATTTTAGATAGTGGTGTAGTTTGAAAAAAAGCGGAGGGTTGGCAGAGTGGTCTAATGCGCCGCACTCGAAATGCGGTTAGGGAGAAATCTCTTCATAGGTTCAAATCCTATACCCTCCGCTTTTTTTCAAACAGGTTTTTAACCCCTGCCTGCCATGTCTATCGGCAGGCAGGACTCAGCCACTTTTACTTTGTATTTATTTCTTTGCCTCTTTTTCTTTCTCCTCCTCTTTTATTATATCTATCGTTTCTTTTGTCTCTAAATCAGGATATTTAACAGTAGCTTTATTATTTTTCCTATTGGCACGCTAATATACTGTTTTCCGCCTATTTTTACATCTATCTCGTCTTTTTTATTATAAAATTTTTTTATCTTTACTGTGAATTATAAATTGATTTGAGTGTTTATCTACTAAGTTGTTTTATAGAATTACTTTATTAAATTTTTTTATTTGATCCGGTGTAAATTTATCTGGTAATTTATATTGTTCCATATGTGCCCCAGAGAGGAATCGAACCTCTATTTGCGCGTTAGGAGTGCGCAGTTCTATCCATTGAACTACCGGGGCTATTTTAATTATTTAATATAAGTATTGATTGATTTTAGTTTATAGATTTAAATTAAGAGTTGCAATAGTTTATAATTATTACACATAGAAAATCTCTATGGTACAATAAAGTAATGGACAATGATTTAAAAAATAAGGCAATTAAATTACGTAAAAGCGGCAAGACATTTTCGGAAATTAATAAAATACTTAAAGTGGATATTTCTAAAAGCACGATGTCTTATTGGTTTAAAGGCATTATATTTTCTAAAAAACAGAAAGAAAGAATTGAAAAAATTGTAATGAATAATGTAAAAAAGGGGCAAATAGCAGCATTGAAAGTAAATCGTTTAAGAATACTGGAATATTTAGATTCAATTGATAAAAGGGCGCAACATTTAAGTAGTTTGATGAATAATAAAGATGTTGCAAAAGTCTCTTTAGCCATGTTATATTTGGGCGAAGGCTCTAAAAAACAAAAAGGATAGTTGATGTTCGGAAATTCTGACCCCAATATTATTTATTTATTTCTAAAGTTATTGAGGTATTGTTATGATATAGATGAAAATAAATTTAGATGCACATTGCAAGATAGAGCTGACCAAAATATTAAAAAATTAGAAAAATTTTGGCGGTTAGTTACAAAAATACCAAAAAAACAATTTTATAAAGCGCGAATAGATCCGCGGACTATTGGAAAAATTTCTAAAAAACCAGAGTATAAAGGGGTATGTGTAATTGATTATTTTTCAGCAGATATTTTAAACGAATTTAAGAAAATTGTAGAGGTGATTTATAAAAATGGGCCTGTAGCTTAGAGGAAAAGCGTTAGTATGGCATACTAAAGACCGCGGGTTCGAGTCCCGCCAGGTCCACGATATTAATTATTTAATGAAATGAATTTCAGAAACATTGAATTTATAAGCACAAGGAATACAAAGTTGAAAATACCTTTTTGGCAAAGCGTTATTAAGGGTTCAGCTGACGATGGTGGGCTTTTAGTTCCAACTAATTTTCCTAAAATTTCTCCAGAAGTTTTTTTAAATAAAAATTGGTGGGTTAAATCAAAATCTACTGACCTTGTTTTTTCTATTCTTAGACTTTTTGTACCAACTTCAGAAATTTCTAATAAGGATTTAAAGAGGGATATTTTAAGCGCTTTAAATTTTGAAATGCCTTTGGAAAAATTAGCAAATAATAATTTTGTTCTTCGAATAGACCAAGGACCAACGGCGAGTTTTAAAGATGTGGCTGCGCGAATACTTGGAAAGCTTATGGATAAATGCGCTAAAATTTATGGTAAAAAAATAAATATTGTGGTTGCAACATCTGGGGATACTGGGGTTGCTGTTGCAGATGCTTTTGGTGGGTCAAAGAATATTACTGTAACAGTTCTTTATCCAGCATTTGGAGTAAGCTCTATACAAGAAAAACAAATGGTGGAGGTGCATCATAAATATAAAAATGAACAAGTTGTTCCAATAAAAGGAAATTTTGATAATTGCCAAGATATTACGAAGCTTTTAATGATGGCGCGTGGAATTTCAAAATCTAATAAAAAAAGTAAAGGAGATTTTATAAAGGATGCAAAAACAAAATTAAAAATTTCATTGAAGAATGGCGAGATTGACGATATTTTAAATGTTGTTTCGGGGTTGAATTTATCCAGTGCGAATTCAATAAATATTTGGCGTCTTATTCCACAAATGTCCCAATATTTTATTTCTTATGGATTGCTTGTAAAAAGTGGTGGAATAAAAGCAGGGGATAAAATAGTATTTTCAGTGCCAACTGGCAATGTTGGGCATTTAATGGCCGGTGTTTATGCAAGAGAGCTTGGGCTTCCAATTGATAAATTTATTATTAGTACAAATACAAATAATATTTTAGCAAATATTATTGGTGATGGAGTAATTCGTCATAGACCGTTTATTTCATCTTCTGCGCCGTCAATGGATATTTTAGACCCAAGTAATTTAGAGAGATTACTACAATTTGCTTCTTTAAAAACAAAAGAGAAAAAGAAAATTAATTTCAATCAAATGAAAGCAGATATAAAAAATATTTCTGCGCTTAAAAGTATTCCTCTTTCAAAATATGGGGTAAGCGAAAAAATGCTTGAATTTTTGCGTGAATTTATTTGGGCAGAAGATATTGAAACCGACGAAGAAATTTATGCTATGATGCGTTATGTTTATGAAAAAGAAAATGTTGTATTGGAACCGCATGGAATTACTGGATATATAGCAGTTATAAGAGCTAGAGCTAAGGGGATATTAGATAGTAAACAAAAAGTCGTAATTTTTGAAACCGCGCATCCAGATAAATTTCCAAATGCACTTAAATATTCTGGGTTAGAAAAATCAAAGCGTTCAAGCCATTCTGTTTTATCTCGACTTTCGAAAATTGATTTAAAAAAAATGGGTGTACCAAGGGCAGAGGAAATCGGACTTTTTAATGTGGCAAAAATAATAGAAAATTTGGGAAATAAGAATTAAGAGTTAATTTGTTGATTTTAATAGCGAAAATTAATAGAATTTTTAGGTATTAAAAGAATCACCTGTTAAATTCTTAATTGGGCCGTTAGCTTAGTTGGTAGAGCGCTACATTTGCAATGTAGAGGTCACCGGTTCGAATCCGGTACGGTCCACAACTACGGAGGCGTGCGTGAGCGGTTGAAACGGACAGTCTTGAAAACTGTTATACCTCAAAAGGGTATCGGAGGTTCGAATCCTCCCGCCTCCGCCAATTTTCAGAATTCGGATTTTGGGCGATTGTTGCCTCGCCCCGCCAAAGGCGGGGCTCGGTTTTGGCAAGGATTTTGAACGGATTTTTGAAATCGCACGCCAGTGTGTGGTCGGCGATGCGGGAGTTCACAGAGCGAGGAATGCGGGCGGGTTTTTGAACCTTTTCTTTTTCGTTTCTGAATTTCGTATTTTGCAAAGCAAAATGCGCCGCCAAAGAATTTGTTTGATTGTTTTTATAAAATTTGGTATCATTATATTGAAAGCATAACACATCATTATCATACTATCAAATAATTGAAAAATATGGCAACAGAAATCAATATAGGTGAAAATATAAAGAAACAACGGGCAAAGTTGGGTTTGTCGCAAGAGGATTTTGCCAGAAAATCCGGCGTTAAATACACCACTCTAACAAAAATTGAAAGTAATGTAATTAGAAAACCGTCCGTTATAATCATGTCAAAATTGGCCAAAGCATTTGGCGTTTCAATTGAGGATTTAATAAAATAGATAATATGAAAACTAATCACAAGATTATAATGGGCGATTCCAGAAATATGGCGGAATTAAAAAATAATTCTGTTCATCTTGTGGTTACTTCACCGCCCTATTGGCAATTAAAAGATTATGGCTCGTTAGATCAGATCGGATTTAATGATAGTTATGAAAATTATATCAATAACCTGAATTTAGTTTGGAAAGAATGTTTTAGGGCATTAAATGACGGTTGTCGTCTTTGTATAAATATAGGTGATCAATTTGCTCGCTCGGTTTATTATGGTAGATATAAAATTATTCCGATTAGAACAGAAATAATTAAGTTTTGTGAAACTATTGGCTTTGATTATATGGGAGCTATTATTTGGCAGAAAGCAACGACAATGAATACTACCGGCGGTGCTACCATAATGGGAAGTTTTCCTTATCCTAGAAATGGAATTATTAAGTTGGATTATGAATTTATATTGATTTTTAAGAAATTGGGCGTTTCTCCTTTTGTATCAAAAGAAATAAAAGAAGAGTCAAAAATGTCAAAAGATGAATGGAACCAGTATTTTAATGGTCATTGGAATTTTAATGGTGTGAAGCAAGATAAACACTTGGCAATGTTTCCTGAAGAATTACCTAAACGGCTTATTAAAATGTTTAGCTTTGTTGGTGATAATGTATTGGACCCATTTTTAGGAAGCGGTACTACAACGCTTGCGGCAAAAAATTTAAATCGCAATTCAGTTGGATACGAGATTAATAATAATTATTTACCTACAATAAAAGAAAAAATCGGGGCAATCAAAGAAGATCTGTTTAAAAATGTCGCATTTGAATTTATTAATCAAAAGCAAGAAAATATCAATTACGCAAAAGATATATCTGAATTACCATATATCTTTAAAGATACAATAAAGTTTGACCGAAAAATTGATCCGAAAAAATTACAATTTGGATCAAAAATTGATTCAACAGAAAACGAGGCAATAAATACATATTCTGTTAAAGAAATTATAAGCCCAGAAAAGTTGTTATTAAATAACGATCTGTTGGTAAGGTTGATTGGAGTAAAGGTTAATAAAAATAAAATTGATGACGCTATTAAATTTTTACATGCAAAATTAAAAAACCAGAGAGTTTTTATGAGATTTGATTCGCTAAAATACGATCAAGAAAACAACCTGCTTTGCTACTTATACTTAAAAAATAAGACATTTATAAATGCTCACTTGATAAAAAATCAACTTGTTGATGTTGATAATGGTTCTGATTATAAATACAAAATAAAATTTTTAAATCTAACAAAATAATATGGCAAAAGAATGGATATTAAATCAAGCGAATATGCGATGGGGGCTAACCCGAAAAAGTAAAGTTGGTCCCGTTGCAGAGTTAATTAGAAAATGTGCTCCAAAGACACTAAACGAGTGGGAAAAATTTTATTTAGACAAAGCATATTCGAAACAACATCTAGAGCAACTCGGGAAAACTTTATTTATTAAGGTTACTGATATTTGTAAAGCCGAAATAGAAGATGTTACCGAAGAAGATTGTATAAATTTCATATACAATTTGGTAATAAATAGAACCTTTGCCGGTTATCAGTCAGAAATTCAAACAATTTACGGACAGCTTGAAAAAATTCTTGGAGTTAAAATCGAGCCTGCTCCCGACGAATGGGATAGAGGATATAATGTTGATTATTTTATTAAAATTCACGAAAAATGTATCGGTCTTCAAATAAAACCTGCGGGCTTTGAATATATTACGCAAATAATCAACGAGAGAGAACAACAGAAAAAAACGCATGAAAAATTTACCGCAAAATACGGCGGAAAGGTATTTTATATTATTTCAATAACCGAAGGTAAAAATAAGATAA
>Ga0210057_1006382_pt1 | contig 14697 bp, 10 predicted proteins | sample CryGeyCG2114_010_2_FD_183968 | JGI IMG/M metagenome (GOLD analysis project Ga0210057, IMG submission 183968) | Groundwater microbial communities from aquifer - Crystal Geyser CG10_big_fil_rev_8/21/14_0.10 (SPAdes) (version 2) | ecosystem: Environmental > Aquatic > Deep subsurface > Groundwater ... | reverse complement strand
CAGCCGCTAGCCGCGCCAGCAACCTGGCTCCAGGCGGTTTTGCAGTCGGTACTGATACATAATCCGCCGGTTCCGGCGGTCAATTTACTGGCGGCTAAATCGCCGGATTTAGTTTGGGCGGCAGCGCTGGTGTTTAATAAATTTTCTACATTGCCGCCCGGCGGATCAGCGGTCGGATTAACGTAGGCCAGTACCGAATGGATTAAAACAGCGCCAACCGTACTCACGACCGTTAGCGCTAAAATATATGCCGATAATTTTAGAAATTTTTTGATAAGCATGGGGATGTTTTAAAGTAATGTTATTATACTATTTATTTTTTGTTAGCGCAAACTTTGATAAACTCCACAAACAACGGATGCGGTTCTAATGGCCGCGATTTATATTCAGGATGAAACTGTACACCTATAAAAAATGGATGGCTGGTTATTTCTACCGCTTCCACCAGTTCATTATCCGGTGAAGCGCCGCCAATCGCCATGCCTGCGGCTTCAAATTGCTTGCGATATTGATCGTTAAATTCATAGCGGTGGCGATGACGCTCGCTAATATCCAGCTTATTGCCATAAGCTTTGGCGATATGCGTACCCGGTTTTAACTTGCACGGCCAGGCTCCAAGCCGAATAGTACCGCCGTATTGTTTTTTCGCTAAATATTCTTTTTGATTAGGCATAATATGAATAACCGAATGCGCAGTTTTAATGTCAACCTCTTCGGAATTAGCATCCTTAAAACCAAGAACATTGCGCGCAAATTCAATCACGGCCATCTGCATGCCATAACACAAACCGAAATATGGCTTTTTGTTTTCGCGGCAATACCTGATAGTGGCGATTTTCCCTTCCGCTCCGCGGCTGCCCCATCCTTGCGGCACGATAATGCCGTCAAATTCAGCTAATATTTCAGTTCCCTGCTTTTCCACTTCTTCCGCGTTAATCCAGCTTAGTTTTGGTTTTACGCCAATAACGCCGCCGGCATGCTTTATCGCTTCAATGACAGAGATATAAGAATCGGACAAAGTAAAATCGCCGGTGCCGAAATATTTGCCGACGATGCCGATTTTAACTTCCTGTTTGGCATTTTTAATTTTTTCCGCCATCGCCCGCCAATCAATCAGGTCTTTCCGGCGCGGTTTTAAATTAAATTTTTGCAAAATTTTATCGCCCAAATTATCTTTTTCAAAATTAAGCGGGATTTCGTAAATAGAATCCACATCCGGCGCGGAAATAATATCGCCTTCCTGCACATTACAAAAGGTGGCGAGTTTCGCGCTGCGCGGCCCGTCAATCGGCCGTTCAGCGCGCGCCAAAATAAAATCCGGCTGAATACCGGCCGCCTGCAGGCTGTGCACGGCATACTGGGTCGGCTTAGTTTTCATTTCGCCGATCTTGCTTGGAATAGGCAAATAGCTGACCATTACAAACAAAACATTCTGCGGATTGGCCAGATGCATCATGCGGCCTGCTTCCAAAAAAAGCAGATTTTGGTATTCGCCCACCGTGCCGCCAACCTCCACTATCATAATATCCGCCTGGTCTTTTTTTGCCGCTTCTTTAATTCTTTTGATTACTTCTAGCGGAATATGCGGCACTACTTCCACGCATTTGCCGCCGAATTCCAAGTTGCGTTCGCGCGTAATGACGCTCAAATAAACCCGTCCAGTCGTCAGGTAATTTTCTTTATAGATATCCCTCCCTAAAAAGCGCTCATAGTTGCCGCAATCCTGGTCGGTCTCGTCCCCATCGTCGGTAACAAACACTTCTCCGTGTTCTATTGGATTCATCGTACCCGCGTCCACGTTGATATAGGGGTCAATTTTTATGGCGCTCACCTCAAATCCCTTGCCGATTAAAATACGGCCGATGGAAGCCGCCGCGACTCCCTTGCCTACGCCGGACATTACGCCGCCGACGACGAAGATATACTTTGTGTCAGGAGAGAGTTTTTTAGCTCGAACATTAGTTGATTTTTGTTTTGGCATAGTTTCTATTGTTAAATTGTTCTATTGTTAAATTGTTAAAAGATAAATTAACGAGCGAAGCAAGCAGCAATATTTACTCCTCCATTTTCTGTAATAACTATTACTGTTCTTTGCTATTTAATATTTCCACCGCCTTATCCATCTGCGGATCAATGTCTTTCTCGTATTCCTCGGATGTTAAGCCGGCTTCCTCGTCCGGAGCGATTCCTTCCTCGCTGATATTAATTCCGTTCGGAGTCAGCCATTTGGCAATAGTGACTTTTACCGAGGAGCCGTCTTCGAGGCTGGTCATTTCCTGCACCGAACCCTTGCCGAATGTCTTTTCGCCGACAATCGTCGCCAGATCATGATCCTTTAGGGCGCCCGCGACGATCTCGGAGGCGGAAGCGGATCCCTGATTCACTAAAACCACCGTGGGAAAATCCTTCAGCCTGGCCCGGCCGCGGGCTAAATATTCGTTCTTGTTTTCTTCGCTGAATTTTTCTATTACCACCACTCCGTCTTCAATCCACTCGCTGGCCGTTTCGATCGCCGTGTTTAAATAACCGCCCGGGTTATTGCGCAGGTCTAAAATCACCCCTTTCGGATTTTTTTTAATCGTATCCTGCACCGCCCGGTCGAACAATTCATCGGTATCGGAATTAAAATGGGAAATCTCTATGACCATCATATTATTATCATTAAGCTCCCACTTTACGCTTTTTACAATAATCTTGCCGCGGGTAACGGTAAACTCCTTCGGCTCCTCAAACCCTTCCCGCCAAATTTTTAAGGCTACCTCCGTGCCATCCTCGCCTCTTATTTTATTAACCGCCTCATCAAGCGTAATGGCGGCTGTGTCTTCACCGTCGATAGCCAGCACTTTATCGCCCGACCTTAGCCCTGCCTTTTGCGCCGGCATATCGGTTAAAGGCGCGATGATCGTTAAAACTCCGTTCTTAATGCCGATCTCCGCGCCAATTCCGTCAAAAGTTCCCTTTAAATCATCGGCGAACTCTTTGGAAACAACCGGGTTCATGAATACGGTATAAGGGTCTCCGGCGGAAGCCACCAGCCCCCGCAAAGCGCCATAAAACATCTCTTTATCTTTCAGCTTGCCGGCATCAACATATTTATTTTTTATAATATCCCAAACCTCCCAAAAAAGGCGAAAGTTGACATCTTCAGCTATATTTTCTCTCTTGTTCGTTTCATATTTATTTAAAACTTCCCCGATAAAAACAGTGTCTTTATTTACCAGCTTCTCGTCAATTTCTGTTTTTTTGCTAAAAATTATTCCGCTATAAAAAGAAACTGCTATCAGCAGGATGGTTATAATGACTATTTTTGCGCGTAAGTGATTTTTTCGGTAATTAAACATAAGATTAATTGTTTATGTAAAATTTGATCGCGCCATAATTTCCGCTTCTACCACGCTCCGATCTCGCCCGTATCTTAGGCGCGACAATTCTTTTATCTTCTCCGCGATCTTCCGGTTGCCATCCGGCAGTTTGGGAACCGCCAGAGAAAACGGACGGCTGGTGGTATTATCAATTAACAGTTTAACATAGGCGTGATACTTTTCAATGTTGATAAGGTCAAATTCATTAAATACCGGAGAAAATTCCTTAATCATAGTTTCCGCGTCTTCCGAGCCTATTTTGAACAAAGCCATGGTGCCGACGTTGCCGAAAACCGCGTCTTTAATTGAAGTGTCGTTATTAACCACCAGCTGGCCTAAATACTGGTGCGCCATAATCAAATTTAGATTGTACTTGCGCGCCTCCGACAAGATTATGCTGATGGAATCGGTGGTGAAATTCTGGAATTCATCAATGTATAAATAAAAATCCTTGCGCTGTTCTTTCGGCATGTCCGTGCGCGACAAAGCGCTGACTAAAATTTTTCCCACCAAAACCATGCCTAAAAGGTGGGCGTTCATCTCCCCGATCTGGCCTTTGGATAAATTCAGCAGCAGAATTTTCTGCTGGTTCATAATATCGCGCAGGTTAAAAGAACTTTTCTGCTGCCCGATTATCGGCCGCATGGTGGCGTTAGAAACAAAACTGGTCAGCTTAGAGGTAATGTACGGGACCACGTTGGCCAGCGCCGCCTCTCCGCCGGCTTTTTCCGCCTCTTTGCGCCAAAAATTAACTACGGTCGGATCTTTGCATTTATCCAGTTTTATTTTGCGGAAGTTGGCATCGGCTAAGACTTTGGAAATTTCCATTAAGGTGGAGCCGGTGGCCGGATCATCCATGATTAAAAGCATGGCGTTGCGCATATACTGCTCAAATATCGGACCGCCGGTCGCCTTTAAATCATACAGCTTATCAAAAATCTTAATCATCTCATTGATGACAAAACTCTTCTGCTCCGGGTAGCGGTCGTCATATTCCAGCAGGTTAAGCCCCAGCGGGCGGGCAATATCGGCCGGCGCGAAATATATTACGTCTGCGGCGCGCTCTTTCGGAACGCCGGCTAATATATCCTCGATTAAATCGCCGTGCGGGTCGATCACGCAAACCCCCTCTCCGTTTTCAATGTCCTGCCTGGCCATTAAAGCCAGCAGATTGGATTTTCCGGTGCCGGATTTGCCGATGACGTAAAGATGGCGCCGGCGGTCAGGCCGCTTGATATGGACCGGCTTTTCCACTCCGCGGAAAATATTCTCCCCGAGAAGAACGCCCTCACTGGGCGTTTCCGGCGGCGCCGGAGCTTTTCTGGCGGTCAGCCAGGAAATATTGGGAGTTTCATTATGCGGCAAGGGAAAATGAAAAATACTGGCCAATTCTTCCGTATTAAGAACCATTTTTACGCGTTCATTCATCTTCCGGTAAATAAAATCCCTTACCATATTCCTGTTCTTTATCGTTCCCAGCTTCTTAAAGCCGTTGCCGTATTCAAAAATCGTATACTGGTTGAAAGCGTCGATAATATTGTCCAAATAAGTCTGCGCCCGCGCCTCATCGCCGGACGAAACTACAATCCCGATATTCACGTCCAGCCCCGCTTTGGACATTTTATCTTCAATCGCCTTTAAGGTTCCCTCTTCCGCCGGCGTCATCCTTTCCGCCGCCGCCGGCGCCGACTTTTCTTTTTGCAAAAACAAACCGGAGGCTTGGTGAAAACCGGAGAATATCCGGCTGTAGCTTGAGGCTTTCATCGCCTCGGCCAAGGTCTTGCCTTTGCGCACTTCGCGCACGATGCGCTGCCCCCTTGCCCGCCATGATTTATGCGCTGATTTAACCATAATTTGGATAGCCGCGCCCTCCTGTTCCCTTAGCTTCGCCAGGGTGTTAATCAGGGAATTCATGGGATCAATATCCATTTTTTTATAAGTCCTTATCGGGAACATGCTGCTGCGCTTGAATTTTAAAGCGGCGGATTTAATCCGGCTGTTGGGAGTAAAAATATTATAATCAGCCACTTCTTCTATGCTGGCTTCGGGATAATGGGCGTAAATTTCCTGCTCGATTGAACGCCGCATATTATTCGGCGTTACCACATAAAAAGAAATGATCTTTTGGCTGGCGACAATCTCAAAAGAAACGACATTGTGGGCTCCCGAGAGCCAGGACTTAAATCCGTGCGGATTCGCTTTGGCACCGCCGATCAGGGAAAAAATGCTTTCCCCGACCGCGATATCCTCTTGTAGCGCCTGCACCGTGTCTTCCTGCTCCGCGTCATGCGGACTCTCTTTAGGCACTCTAATTAATAGGATATTTTTTTCAAAAGCGTAAGAACCGCTCATTATTATCCGCAAAATTTTTCTGACGATTCCGATCGCCAGCAACGCGAATACCACGGTTGCTAAAACCGCGGCGATGGCTGTCAGCATATTTAGATAAGGAAAATCAAACATGTTTTTCCGGCAATAAATTAATTTCGCTCCATTGGACTTTTTTGTCCGCTTCAAGATCTTCGGCTTCATTTTTCAGCCTCTTAGCCGCTATTTCAGCATCCGACGCGCCAAAAGGATTGGCGGATTTTTTTTCTCCCCGGGCTTTTCTGCCGTCTTCTTCCTGCTTTACTATTCTCTCGGCGCTGCGCATTTCAACCGCCAGGCCACCGATTCTCCTTAACCTTTTCTCTTCCCGCCGAACGCGTTCTTTATTTACAATATCCTGCGCCTGCTTGAGATCGAACAAAAACTTTTTTTTAATATCTTCTTTTTCCGCTTCGTTTATTTTATCATCCACAATCGGCGCGCCGTCCGCTTCCGCTCCTGAAAAACCGTACTTTTCCAATGCCTGTTTTATGCCGACATTGGGATACTCGCGCCTGGTCTTGCCGTCTTCTTTAAACTCGCTGTTTCCGGAATCGCGGAAAGTATCATTATAATAAAGGCATTTATCCTGAATCCGGGGAGAAAAAAAAATATTGGTCGCCCGTTCGCCTTCTTGATGCGCCGCGTCCGCGCAGGCGTAAGCTTTGACTTTATTTAATAGCGGCATAATGTCAGCTAAAATCTCTTTTATTTTGTCTGCCTTTCCGTTTTTATCCTCATAATGATTATCTGCCCATAATTCAATTATTTGAGTTAATGCCGAACTTTTGTTGCTCCAGTGAGCACAGTCTAACATGGTTGACAGTAAATAGCCCTTAAGCCGTACTTCGCCGCCGTCCGGATATTCTTTTCCATAATAATCCGCAACCATTGCTTTTTTCCATTTTTTCCGGCCGCCGTCATTATGAGCAGGCTCCTTTGGCCCGATATTAGAGGCTAATATCATGCCTTCAACTAATTCCTGCCTCACTTCTTCTGTTTGTTTTTCCCTTTGCTCGGGATCATTATTTTCTAATATTTGTCGCCGATTTAATTCATTATTAAAAAGTTCGGTTGAAAGATCAATCACAAACTTTTGCCCTTGCTCTTGCCTATCCGCTCCGTCAACCGCAGAAAACCGAAATTTTTTTAACAAATTACGGGAAGTGCCCTTATACTCCTCTAATATCTTTGGTGAAACAGGGTATTTTCCTTTTTCATCCTCCGTGCTAAAAAAACTTTTTTCTTTCATAGAATTAAAAATATTATTATTTTCTAATTATTTTTTGGTTTTGATTTTAATTTTAAAACCTCATCGGTTTTAATTTTGCCTTCCTGCTCCAAAAAAAACTTATTTATTCCGGGGATTATCTTCAGCCAATCCATAATCAGCCTGGCTATTTTTTTGGCGTTTACTTTCGCCCTGTCCAGCAGCCCTTTGATTTTGCGCGCGGCCGCCTCTCCTTCACGCTTAAATTTTTGCTGGATGTCGGGAGGCAGCTGGAAATAAATATCTTCCAGATCTCCGCTTAAGACCTGTTCTATCTCTTTGACGGAAACAGCGCCGCCCGCGGCTGGCACATCTCCCGCGGGCGTGCCCGAAAGGGTGGCAGAAAGATATTTTTCCACTATCCGGCCCGCCTGTTCCTGTTTTTTATCCGGTTTTTTTTCCGGCTTAACTTTCATTTCCGGTTCGTTTTCCGCCGGTTCGTTTTCCGCCGCCGGGCGGGAAATTCGCTCTATCTTTTGGTTGGCTTCTGCCATAAATTTAGAATATATATTTTGTTATTATTATAATTGAAAATTTTAATTTTCTTTCGCTTTCAAGCATAGCGGAGCATTGAAACATTAAAAAATAATTGTTATTAAAAGCGCCAAAGCCGCTAGCAGCATTAATAAAGTAATAAACCAGCCAAAAATATTAGATAACTTTGAATTAGTATATCGGCCCATTATCTTTTTGTTATTGCCTATCAGCATAATAATTACCATTAGCGGCGGCGCGACAATGCCGTTCAGGACAGCCGTATAGTAGAGCATTTGAAAAGGAGTAACGGGCGTGAAATTAATTAAAAGCCCCAGCAGCGTGGCGATAGTTACGATTCCGTAAAATCCGTGCGCTTGCTTTAATTTTAAATACAAGCCCTCGCGCCAGCCGAACGCTTCGGAAAAAGCGTATGAGGCTGAACCGGCCAGAATCGGAACGGCTAACAGGCCAGAGCCGATAATTCCCAGCGCAAAAATTAAAAAAGCAAAATTGCCCGCTAAAGGCCTTAGGGCTTCAGCGGCCTGCGCGGCGGTTTCAATCTGCCGGATGCCGTGCGCGTGCAGAGTGGCGGCAGTGGTTAAAATAATAAAAAACATTACTAAGTTGGAAAAAAACATGCCAAAAATGGTATCCGCTCTCATATGATTAATCGTGCGAATGTTTAAGCGCGGCTTTCCCCGGCCCATGGTTTTCAGTTTTTTCTCCGCGACTTCTTCTTCCACCTCTTCGCTCGCCTGCCAAAAAAATAAGTACGGAGAGATGGTGGTCCCCAAAATAGCCACGATATTCATTAGATATTCCTTGGAAAAACTAACGCTGGGCAAAACCGCTGAAGCCAGCACAGCTCCCCAGTCCTGCTTAACCACAAAAGCCGTGATTATATAAGCGAACAAAGATAAGGTCAAATATTTTAAATAACTGGCATAAACTTTATAAGATATGAATATCTCTAAAAACAAAGTGGTCGCGGTAATAGATATTAATAAAACCGCGAAAGGTATATTAAATAAAAGCCGCAGGGAAGCTGCCATCGCGCCCAAGTTAGCGCCGATGTTGATGACGTTGGCAAAAAACAAAAGCATTACCGTGGCATACAAAACTTTTTTACTGTGATATTTTCTGATAACTCCGGACAAGCCTTTTCCCGTAACCAAACCGATGCGCCCGCTGATTTCCTGCATTGCTGACATGAATGGAATAAAAAACAGAGCGGTCCACAACTGGCCATAACCGAAGATCGCGCCCGTCTGAGAATATGTGCCGATGCCGGAAGGGTCATCGTCAGAGGCGCCGGTAATAAATCCAGGGCCGAATTTTTTAAAAAATTTCTTAATTTTTTTCCCCATAAAAATAATAGCCAGCGCCTAAACCCGCATTTAATTTTATTATACCAAAATTATAAATAATTGACCACCTGGCCCCATGGATAAAAAAACAAAAAACAAACCCTGTTTCGGCGTTTGTTTTTTCATCTCTTGATTTTCTTGTTTTTCAAGATACGGATAAAATTTTGTACTTCATCGCCCCGCTCGGCAATTGCACCTTTACTTCATCGCCGGCCTTATGGCCCATTAATGCCTCTCCAATCGGCGATTCATTGGAAATTTTATTGTTTTCCGGATCAACCTCGTTGAAACTGACTAAAATAAAATTTTTCTCCTTGCCGTTGCGCTCCACCTTAACCTTGCTTCCTAAGTCAATCGTCTCCCCGCTTTTATTGTTTTCAACCACGGTTAACTTCTTTAATGTCGCCTCAATCTCAAGAATCCGCCCCTCGTTAAAAGCCTGCTCTTCTTTGGCTTCGGCATATTCGGCATTCTCGTAAAGGTCGCCCAGCTCTTTAGCCCGCTCAATGCGTTCGGCAATCTCACGCCGCCGCACGTTTTTTAAAGAATTTAACTCATTCTTTAATTTTTCCAATCCTTCTCTAGTAACTAATTGAGTGCCGTCCGAAGACGCTTGGTTGTTGTCCATAGGGCTTCTTTTATTTTAAGTAATTGTGAATAACTATAAAACAAAAATTAAAAAAAGGCAAGGGGATGCTTGTTTGGCTAAAATTAGTTTACAATAAATCCAGCACCTTGACCGCAGGGTATTAAACCCTGCGGCAAGAATGATGATAGCCCTTCATCCCTGCGGCAGAGACCGCAGGGTATTCGGGCACGGTGCTGGATAAACGCGCGAATCGCGCCAAATGATAAACATTTTTGTATGTGAATAAAATATGATATAATGGATTAGTTGATTATAAGTAATTGATTAACTTTATCCATTTATGAAAAAAATCACCGCCGCTATCCTTCTGGGATTATTTATCGCTCAGCCGGCCCTGGCCTTAGAATTCAACCCTAATTACATTATTTCTGACAGTGAAATTTTAGATAAAAGCACCATGAGCCTGAACGATATAAAGAGTTTCTTATCTGAGAAGGGCGGATCTTTAGCGAATCGCGCGATTGAAAATTATGATAATATTTTAAAATCCGCGGCGGAAATTATTTATGATGCCGCGATTAATAACTATGACTGCGACGACATTAATTTAAGCGACAATCCGACCATAGCCGAACGCAAAGCCAAGTGCGTTCCTATTTCCATCAACCCCCGCTTTTTACTGGTATTGCTGCAGAAAGAACAAAGCTTATTGGACGAAAAGAACCCCAAGCAAAGCCAGTTGGACTGGGCCGCCGGCTACGGCTGTCCGGACGGAGGCGGATGCAATCCCAAATACCAGGGTTTTGGCAAACAGGTTAATTCAGCTTCTTTACAATTTTATGAATACATGGCCAACCACTTTATATATAAATATCAAGCCGGTAAAACCTATGTGGCAAAAAACAAATATGATGCCTTAATTCCCATAACGGAAGCGGACCAGGAAACATTGAATTCCCCGGAAAAAATAACTGTAACGCCGCAAAATAAAGCGACAGCCTCTCTTTATACTTACACGCCGCATGTCTATAACGGCAATTATAATTTTTGGAAGCTTTGGAACCAATATTTTTCCCGCATCTTTCCGGACGGCTCTTTAGTCCGGGCTGATAGCGAGCCGGGCGTCTGGCTGATCCAGGGCGGAAAAAAGAGGCCGTTTTTAAGTCAGGGCGCGCTTAATTCCCGGTATGATCCGAAAAAAATAATTACCGTTAACAAAGCCGACCTGGACGGTTACCTGAAAGGCGACCCGATTAAATTCGCCCAATATTCGCTGGTTAAATCACCGCCGGGGGATATCTACCTTTTAGTTAACGACGCCAAGCGGAAAATCGAGAGCCCGGAAGCTTTCCGCCGTTTAGGGTTTAATCCGGAGGAGGTGGACAGCGCCAGCTCGCAGGATTTAAGCTATTATCAGAATGGCGATCCGGTTACGGAAAACGACGCCTACCCGACCGGTGTCTTGCTCAAGGACCCGAAAACCGGCGGAGTTTATTTCGTAATCAACGGCGCTAAAGCCCCGCTGATTGACCCGATATTTCTAAAAACAAAATTTAAAAATTATTCCGCCATAAAAGCCACCGAAGAAGAGCTGGAAAAATACACAAAAATCGAACCGGTTAAATTTGAGGACGGCTACCTCTTAAAGTCAACCATGAATCCGTCAGTTTACGTAATATCCAACGGCGTTAAGCGCCCGATCGCGTCCGGCAAAGTGTTTGAAAAATTGGGATATAAATGGGAAAATATTTTAGAGGTGCATCCCCGCGTTTTGGCTTTGTACGGGCAGGGAGAAATAATAACTGAAGAATCGTTAAGTAGAGATTAAAAATGAAAAAATCAAAACGCAAAATGGCAATTTAAAATTTTTCACTTATATTTTTAATTTTTCTGCATTCTATGCTTATCTTTTCTGCCATCGTCCCCCATTCTCCCCTGCTTATAGAAACAGTGGGGCGGGAGCATACAAAAAAACTAGCCGCCACCATTGAGGCCTTAAAAAAAATGGAGGGTGATTTTTATGCCGCCCAGCCGGAAACGGTTATTATAATTTCCCCGCACGGCCAAATTAATGAAAAATCTTTTGTAATTAATTTCTCCCCCGAGTTTAAAGGCAATTTTGGGGAATTCGGCGATTTGGCGACCAAAGACGAATATGCCGGAGATAACGCCTTAAGCTACCGGATAAAAGAACGGCTGGAAACAACCCTGCCGCTCCAATTAACCACGGTAGAGAGCCTGGACTACGGCTGTTTGACTCCCCTGCACTTTTTATGCGCGCATAAAAAAAACGTGAAAATAGTGCCTATAAGCTCCTCTGGGCTGGATCTGCCGGAACATTACAAATTCGGCCGGGCGCTGATAGAGGAGATAGCGGAAAATACAAAGCGCATCGCGGTAATCGCTTCGGCGGAAACTTCAAACAAACTGACTAAGGATTCCCCGGATGGCTATCTCGCCGGCGCGAAAAAATTCGACCAGAAAATAATCAAGCTGCTTAAGGAAAAGCAATATGAAGAAATAATAAATTTAGATCCGAAGCAAGTCGTGAAAACCGGAACTGAAGAAATTAAAGCCATCGCCATCCTGCTCGGCATTATCGTGGAAATCAACTGCCGGCCGGAATTATTATCATATGAAAGCCCTTTTGGCATCGGGCATTTAGTGATGGAGTTCGGGGTATAATTTTCTTTACAAATACCTGAAATAAAGCTATATTTATAGTATAAATAAAGGAGGGACGATCTTTTTAACAAGCAATCCTTTTTTTGTTGGAAAAAAACTCTTTGATTCGAAAGGAAAAAATCTCATGAAAGCAAACGGAACAGTAGTTCTAGGTGGACAATGGGGCGATGAAGGGAAAGGCAAGGTTGTTGACCTCTTATCCCCTCAAAACGGAATTATCGTCCGCTGTCAGGGCGGTAATAACGCCGGGCACACGGTAGTCGTCAAGAAAGAGAAACATATCTTTCATCTTATTCCTTCCGGTATTTTAAATCCGGAGGTAAGATGCGTCATCGGCAATGGCGTCGTTATTGACCCTACCGTGCTGAAGGAGGAAATACAGCGACTACAGCAATACGGTATTAACCCGGCTGAAGAAGGAAAACATAAACTGCATGTGAGCGACCGCGCGCATATTATCTTTCCTTACCACAAAATACTGGATGGATTTCAGGAGCAAAACCGGGGAAATAAAAAAATTGATACCACCGGACGCGGCATTGGACCGGCTTATGCTGGCAAGGCCAACCGTACTAACATGCGGATGAACATTTGCCAAAACGATGACGATACTATTACCAGAATCGTCATGGACCATTTGCATCAACAAAGCCAAATATTGGAGCAACTTCATGCCCCCGCAATGGCTCTGGATGATGCCGCTAAATGGATTGAGGCATTACAGTTCCTTCGGCCATTTGTGGCTGATACCGTATCTCTCCTTCATAAGGAGATGAAATTAGGAACCACGATGCTTTTTGAAGGGGCGCAGGGTGCGATGCTGGATATTGACCTGGGAACATACCCATGCGTCACTTCGTCTAACCCAACCATTGGTGGCATTTCTACCGGCTCCGGAATGCCGCCCGCTTACTTTGGGGAAATTTTCCTCGTTGTTAAAGGATACACAACGCGCGTAGGCGAAGGTCCTTTCCCTACCGAGTTGAAAGATGCTACCGGAGAAAAGATACAACAAACCGGAAAAGAATTCGGCGCGACTACCGGACGAAAACGACGGTGTGGATGGTTTGATGCAGTAATCACGAGTTACACTGCTCAAACCAATGGCGCGACCAAATTGGCCATCACTAAACTTGATGTGCTGGATGGTTTCGAAATCATACAAATTTGCACCGGCTATCACTGTGGTAACGAAACTCTCGAAACAACCCCGGCCGACATTGAAGTTCTCGTCCAATGCGAGCCAATTTACGAAGAAATGCCCGGTTGGCAATCCGATATCAGCGGCATCACTTGTTATAGCGACCTGCCTCAAGCTGCTAAGAACTATTTGGCGCGGATTTCGGAATTGACCGGCGTACCCATTGGTATCGTTTCGGTCGGACCTGACCGAGAGCAAACTATCTTTTGTGAAGCATAACGGTTTAAAACGAGCCATTAGTAAAGGGAAGAAAATCTTCCCTTTTTTTATTTTTGACCAATAAAAAGTATAGTGTTAAGATAAAGGCGATTTAAACTGCCTTTTTATGTACGCGAACATTATTCCTCTAACCAGACTGCCTCTCTCGCGCCCCCAAATTTATACCTATGAATTGGGCGATTTGGCGAAGGAAATAAAAATCGGGCAGCTGGTGGAAATTCCGCTCTACTACCGCAGCCTGCCCGGCATTGTGGTGAAAATAACGGCGGAAGCGCCGGCGGGCATTGAGTTTAAGCAGGTGAATAAAATAATCGACCAACACCCGCTAGTCGGCCAGCGGGAGATAAAACTAGTTGAGTTCGTCAGCGAGTACTACTATGCCTCTCCGGGATTGATTTTAAAACAGCTCGCTCCGGAACCGCCCAAAAAAAGGATAAAAAAAGTGGAAGAGGCGCTCGTTAAGATTAATTTATCCGTCATCGCGGGCGGAACTTCAATTAATATCGGAGAGAGAGAAGAATCCTGCGACAATTCTGTCCACACAGTTAAAAAAAATGGCGATATTAAATTAATCATCAATACGCCAACCCCGCGCCGGCAAGAATATCTAAAAATTATCAGCCAAGCTTTGCAAAATAAAAAACAGGCTCTCTTTCTTGTGCCTGAACTTTCGCTTATCCCGCAAACGCAGGAATGGCTGGAAAAACATTTTTTCAATGAAGAAATAGTCCTCTTGCACGGCGGCCTGTCAAAAACGGACGCTTACATAAATTGGCGGCGCGCGCAGTCCGGCGGCGCCAAAATATTTTTAGGCACGCGCCACGCGGTTCTGACTCCGTTTTGCAATTTGGGAAGCATTATCGTCGATGAGGAGCAAAACTTAAGTTATAAACAGTGGGATATGAATCCCCGCTATGACGCCCGGACAGTAGCGGGGGAAAAAGCCCGGCTTTACGGGTGCGATTTGATTTTCGGCGCAACGGCGCCGTCCGTGGGCGCTTATTTCACCTCACCCCTGCCCGCATCGCTACGCGAAGCGTTGCAGGCGAGCCCAACCCCTGGGCCTCTCCTTAGTAAAGAGAAGGGGGGCGACATTCACTTCGTTCAGGCACTCCTCTTTAGGAAAGAAGAAAATAAACAGAATCTACTCCCCCTCTCAC
>Ga0210057_1006381_pt1 | contig 14700 bp, 15 predicted proteins | sample CryGeyCG2114_010_2_FD_183968 | JGI IMG/M metagenome (GOLD analysis project Ga0210057, IMG submission 183968) | Groundwater microbial communities from aquifer - Crystal Geyser CG10_big_fil_rev_8/21/14_0.10 (SPAdes) (version 2) | ecosystem: Environmental > Aquatic > Deep subsurface > Groundwater ... | reverse complement strand
TTAATGCGGAGGCGGCTGCGACGACCGTGTCCTGAGCTTGCCGAAGGATTCCCTTTCCCCTTAAACCCTTACCCCCTCTATCCGCCAGTTGGCGGATTTGCGGGGCCTTTTCCTCGTCGCAGCCGCCTCCGCTTTTCGCATAGCACAAATTACATGAGTCTCGCCTTGCGAAAAATTGCACCGCTTATTGCAAATTTTTAGATGATACAATATGATATAATACTTTTATGAGTGAAAAATTATCAAAACAAAGCCAAGCTGTTGTTTTCCGAACTCCTGAAGGAGCGCTTGTTTGGGATTCTTTGGAAAATTCAAACACTGGGGCTGAAATGATAAAAGAAAGAGAAAGTCAAGGGAATCGGGTTGTATTAGTTACTTTGCCTTCTGAAGCAAAAAAAATGGTTAAAGAACAAGCTTGACAACAAAAAGAGTTTTTAAATAGGTAATGGCATACAAGATTCTCATCGGAATTCCTTCATATAACGAAGAAGATTCAATTGCTTTTGTCGTTAAACAGATAGATAAAGGAATACAAAAGTTTTACAACCCTGCTGAATGTCTAATTATCAATCTTGATAGCGATAGCGAAGATAAAACCAAAGAAGCCTTTTTGAAAACCCAAACAAAAACTTCTAAAAGGTATATTAATTCAGGAGGCCAACCAAGAGGCAAAGGAAAGAATTTGTTAAGGCTTTTTCAACTCTCTCAAGAATTAAGCGCAGAATATGTGGTTACGGTTGACGCAGATATTAAAACTGTTAATCCGAACTGGGTTTTTTCTCTCCTAAACCCCCTAATTAAAGAAGGCTTTGATTATTGCGTTCCAATATATAGTCGTAATCGTTTCGAAGGCAATATCACAAATAACTTTGCTTACCCATTGGTTTACAGTATCTATGGTGTTGAAGTTAGACAGCCTATAGGAGGAGATTTTGGAATAAGCAAGCGTCTTTGTAGTTATTTGTTAAAGCAGTCAATTCACGAGACGACTTTAAAGTATGGTATTGATATTTTTATGACTTGCCATGCAATCGGTGGCGGATTTAACCTAACTGAAGTTTATTTAGGCAGAAAATTCCATCGGCCAAGTTTTTACCATATGATTCCAACATTCCAAAATGTATTTGAAACGGGGGTCTATGTAACAAGACTTTATAAGCTTAATAAACATAAACCTTCTCTGGGAAGATTTAGGGCGTATAAACAGACAAGAGGAGGAATTGATAAAGTAAAGCTTTATCCCCACAAGATTGAACTTTTTAATTTGCTCAAGGAATGTTCCCAAAAATTTTTCTCTTTTCAGAAGAGTAGTTATAAAAACTATTTGGGAAGCTTGTTAAAACCAATTACCTGGGTTATAAAAAGCGGGAGGCCGTCTTTTTCAGCTGAACTTTGGACGAGCACTCTCGCCGCTTTTCTAAAAGCCTGTTATAAAGAAGACTTTAAGAAGGAAGAGCGATCATTTATTTCTGAGCTTATTACTCCGATATATCTTTGGCGGGCAGCGTCTTTTTGGGAGGAAGTAGAGTCGGTGACTCCTAAAGACGCTGAGAATAAAGTCAGAAATCAAGCCAGGCTACTGAGATCTAAGGTGGGTTGACTTTGGCAAGCAAATCGCTTGTAAGCTTTTCAACCTTTGGTTTGAACCTTGAAATACAACCAGCCAAAACTGTTTCTATTATCTTTGGATCTTCAGAATTAATTTTTTTAACTCCCTCCAAGCAATAAACAAAAATATCAAGATAAAGAGAACTTACTTCCTTTTCTAGAGCCCTAGCCCAGGTCTCTCCTTCTCTAAGGTGGGGTCTTAGATTTTTGAACAGAAACCACAATTCTGTTAGAAAGTCAAAATGTTCGGTCTCAAGTGTTTTACTGATTAGTCTCAACTGTCTTATTAGAATGGGAGCGTGTTTCAAATAACCAGTGCCGACCATTTCTTCAAGTGGTTGCATCCCCAGCTCTTTTATCTGTTTTACCGCCGGGGTTCCTGGAATAACATACATATCATAAAAAAGTTTATCTATTTGAACAGAGCCTATGTCGCGAAGAAAAGCGACGCTTGCTTGAATGTCTTCTTCTTCAGACCACGGGGTAAACATCATAAAACCGTATTGATAATCAATATCTAATTCGCTTAGTAAATTTATTGCATTTCGTGTTTGCTCAAGAGAAAAACCTTTTTGCATACATCTCAAAATCTTCTCGCTGCCAGATTCTATACCGAGGTAAACCTCAGCCAAGCCCGCTTCTTTTAGTGTCGCAAATAAACTTTTATTTCTCACATTGGTTGGTCTAGTTTCAATGAAGAATTTTATTCCCGGTAGGTGTCTTTTCATTAACTCTGCTAACTCAAATAAACGTTGCTCACCAAAACCTCTCGCTCCTACAAAATCTGGATCTACAAAGCGATAGTGGTTTATTCGAGGAGCCCTTTTTCTTAAACTGATCATTTCTTCAACAATGTTTTCGGGGGATCTACCCCGCCAGGCGAGGCGAGGAGGAGCGTTAAAATGAGGACCAATTGCACAAAAAGTACAATGATTAAAACAGCCTCTGCTTCCCTCAATTGAAATCTCGGGAATACGATCAAGTGCATAATGGTGGGGAAACGGTAAATTATCCAAATTTTCCACTAATGGACGGCGAGGATCATAGAGAAACTTACCAGTTGGTAACCGCGAGACAGTCCCAGGAATACCCACCAAATCTTGTTGGTTGGCTAATTTGAAGACGATTTCCGAAAGAGTGAGCTCTCCTTCTCCAACTACTACTGAACTTGCTTCCGGAATTAATTTAAGAGCCCGTTTGGGTTGAAGTGAAGGAAAATAACCACCAAGGACAATATGTGTCCGAAGAGCACTTTGTTTAAGCAACGAAGTAAGCTTAGCGCTCCACTCACTAGCCTCCTCAACAATTAAAGAGATTCCTACCAGAGCAGGGTTAAACCGGATGATTTCTTCGCAGACTGTTTCTGGTGGAGCTTCGAAAAGACGGGCGTCATAGATTTCCACCTTATGGCCTAGGCTTTCCAGTTGGGCAGTTAAATATCCAAGAGCGAGATTTTCCTTTTGAATCTGGCTGGAACGGAAAGTTCCTAGATTATCAGGAGCAACAAGAGCAACTCTTGATTCCCTTTCTCTCATAAATCCTGTAGGGCAGCATCTCCTCTTTTAAGTATAGTTTGAATTGAGGCTTTTTCGTCAATTGGATAACTTACTCCTCGCACCACCACGACAGGACACATTTCATTTGATTCACCCATGACTAGTGAAGCAAAAGCGGCGACACTATCAGCTAAGGCAATTTCTGTATGAAGAGGTCTATTAAAAATATCTTTTTTGTCATCGACGAGGAGCGGAGAAATACCCGCTACACCGATGGCTTCTCCTCTTGATCCCAATCTATCTGACCGTCCACCGCTATCACTCATTATGACTGAAATATTAATATCGAGTAAGCCCTCAATTTTTTTTCTGATTCTCCTTGCGCTTTCATCTGGGTTGCTCGGTAAAAGTAAAGCTATTTCTCCGGTTGGTGAACCTGTGTTTGACCGATCTACACCAGCACTTGTACATATGTAGCCAAGCCGATGTTCTGTTACAACTATCCCTGGTTCGACTTTTATAATTCTTTCGGCCTCTTTTAAAATTACTTGGCACAATTCTGCTGGCTTCCCACTTTTTCGGGATAATTCCCGGGCCTCTTCAGAGGGTACAACAGAATTAAGAGAAACGGTTCTGCCTTCAGCTTTAGATATTATTTTTTGGGCGACAACAATAATGTCGTTTTTTTGGAAAGAGAACTTTATTTGTTTGGCAGCCTGATATATCTCCAGTCCTATGTCATCCCCCCTTTGAATAACAGGAATACCCGAAATTGGGAAAAAACATACCGGCCATCTCTTTTCAATTCCGTTTGGTGCTTCTATTTCTGGAAAAGACATCAAATTGGATTATATAAAACTACATGCTATAATGCAAACTTAAATAGCCATTCGATACAAAAAAGATGAATGTTTCGGTCAAATCAGGGTTGATTCCCATGGACAGGAAATTATTTGAGGTTGTTGAGAGAAAGGGTATTGGTCACCCTGACACCCTTGCAGATGGAATAGCAGAGTCAATCTCTCTTGATTACTCAAACTATTGCAAACAGAGATTCGGGGTTATTCTTCACCATAATCTGGATAAAATAATGTTAATTGGAGGTCTAGGAAAATTTGGATTTGGGGTGGGAAGAATGATAAAACCTTGGAGACTAATACTTAACGGAAGACTGAGTGAGAAATTTGGAGATGAAAAAATTGACACAAAAAAAATCCAACTTGAGTCTGCAAAAAGATTTCTTCAAAAAGCAGTCCCTCGTTTGAATTTGGACAAATGGCTAGAAGTTCATTTTTACACATCTACCTACTCAAAAAACCCTACTTGGTTTAACCCCAAAGTAATTGATGATATTCCTGATGCTAAAAATCCTCGCGCTAACGACACATCAGTAATTAGTGGGTACTGGCCTTTATCCTCCACGGAAAAACTGGTTCTTTCTTTAGAAAAATATTTCTATGAGGATGATGGGAAGCCAAAGTTAGATTACATTGGCCAAGATATTAAAATAATGGCAATCAGGAAAAAGTATGATCTTGAACTAACAATGTGCATTCCGACGATTTGCTCAAAAATTAAAGACTTTAATTCTTATCGAGAAAAAATCGAGAGAATAAAAAAAGATTTGTATATTCGCACCATGGAAAAGATTGGGAGAAATTACAATATTAAACTTTATATCAACAGCCAAGACGAGATGATTAAAGATAAGGAGAAAGGGAAGGGTTTCTATTTTGTAATTTCCGGCTCGGCATTAGATTCCGGAGAAGAGGGAGCTGTTGGCAGGGGAAATAAGTCCAGAGGGGTAATTTCCAGTATGAGGCCGTATGGCATGGAAGCTGTATGTGGCAAAAATCCAGTTTACCATGTAGGTAAAGTTTATACCTATTTTGTCGATCTGATAGCTAAAAATATTGCGGAGGAATTAGGGTGCGAGGTAAATGTAATATTAATTTCCCAAAATGGAAATCCTTTGTATAAACCCCACCAGATTTATATTGAAACTTCAAAGAAAAGAGATAGTAAAATAATCAAGAATATCATTTTGAGAGAGCTTGAGAGAAAAAAGTTAACAGAAGAAATAATTTTCCAGAAGCCTTTTTTGCCATTTCCTGGGGGTGGAAATGGATACAGAGAGAAAGGGTAGGTAAAATATATGTTAGAAGTTGAAAATTTTCGGGCCCGTCAAGAATTTGAGGAAAGACCACCCTTCAAGTGTTGTATCGCAATGGGACCGCATTCTGTTGATGTTTTCAGTGAAACAGAAGACTTTCTTCCTTATTTTGAAGGAAAAGGAATGGCATACCTTCCTTTGATACCGGGTTGGAAAGTTGATTATTTTCCTAGTAAGTCTGGATATTCAATAATTTTTATCCCAGATAACAAGACGAGATTTGATTATGCTAATGAAAGTAATTCGTTAACTATTCGAGGGAAGATTGAAGATTTTAAAGATGGTCAAGCGCTGGCATATCTTGGTTTTTGGATGATGGAAGCACAAAGACAAAGAGATTCGATGGTTACTTGTCACGCCGCCGCTCTATCGGCACCTTGTAATGGTATTCTCCTTTTAGGAGAAAGAGGCGACGGTAAAACTTCTGTCGCTTTAGCACTCGGCAGAAACCACGGCTATAAATTACTCGCTAATGATCTCGCTATTGTAGGCTACAATAAAGAGGTACGGAGCGCAACAATTTATGGTGGCACAAAAATTTTTGGGTTGAGACTCTCCGCTATCAGAGAAAGATTTCCAGAACTTCTTTACCTTTTTTCTGACCAAACTCAACGATCATGGACTACAAAGGCAACTGTTTACCCAGAGACAATCGGCATAGAGGTTGAAAATAATCCACAGCCATTAAAAAAAGTCTTTATGGTCCATTTAGATAGTACAAAAACTGATAAATTAAGCATTTACAGAATGGATGACTTATGGGTACGGAATTATCTTTACGAAAATTTTTCAAGATATTTGCGCGCAACAGCAATTGTAGCCTTTGGAGGAAAAAGTGGCGATTTCCTTGATTATATACAGTCGCTGGACAGCCGGGAATTCCATGAAAACAGGCTGCAGTTAATTAGACACTTAATCAATAATATTGAAATTTGGAATGTTTCAAGTGGTAATTTAAACGAGATTTGCGAGACGATTCGTACCTCAATGTCACAATAAAATTATAGGGCAAGAAGTCAAACTAAGAAGGTTTAGTCAACTTCTCCGAGATATTTTGTCTCCCCTGAAAAGTCACTTTTATAGTCTTCAATAATTAGTTTAACTAATTTTTTTGGCCTAACGTCAAGACCTTCTAACTTACTAAGATCAACCCAGGTTTGCCAGTGATTATCACCAAATTCTGGATCTTTTAATCCTTCAAGTTCATCAAACTTATCAATATCACCTAAAACATACAATTCCATGCTATGCTCATTCTTTTCTAATTTAATATAATCTCGGACATAAAGTATTTTTTGGAAGTTAAACTTTGCTCCACTACATTCTTCTGCTACTTCCCGAACACAAGCCTGAAGAAGGGTTTCTCCGAATTCCATCCTGCCACCGATAAAAAAGTGAAAATTCTCGTCTTTGACAAAAGAAAGAAGAATCTTTTCGTTTTTGATAACTATCAACCTTACTCTCACTTTTATTTTTCTGTCGTCCATATAGCAATTATACAAATATTTTATACAAATTTCACTTTTCGTAATTGTTTAGACTTACGGATACAATTTTGTCATTGCGAGGTTGAAGGTTGAAGTATCACTTTACTGCCCGAAAATAGCGTATCAATATTCTAAACAATTACCCTTTTTCAAATTTAAGCGGTGCAATTTTTCGCAAGGCGAGACTCATGTAATTTGTGCTATGCGAAAAGCGGAGGCGGCTGCGACGATTCCCTTTCCCCTTAAACCTTTACCCTGCTAATTGCGAAGCAATTTTGTGGGGCCTTTTCCTCGCCGCAGCCGCCGACGCTATGATTTGTTAGTGATTTTTGATAAAATAAGTTCGAGCTTTTTGATAAAAGGAGCGGGATACGGGAGTCGAACCCGTCTTGTCTGCTTGGAAAGCAGAAGTTGAACCGCTCAACTAATCCCGCAACGTAAAATTTGCTTTGCAAATTAACGTTGCAAAAACGTTTAAATTTTTCTCAAAAATTTATTACGTTTCGCATTTTGGTCGGGGAGAGAGGAGTCGCACCTCCCACCTTTCGGTCCCAAACCGAACGTTCTACTGATGAACTACTCCCCGGTGCCGAGAGAGGGAGTCGAACCCTCACGTCCTTACGGACACAAGATTTTAAGTCTTGCGTGTATACCATTTCACCACCCCGGCTAAAAAGTTTAATTATTTTCTATTCGAAAATAATGTGTTTACTCCATTTTAGCCTTACGGGCTAAAAGGATCTTCGGTCTTGCCTTTGGCAACACCTCGACATTCCACCACTCGGCCAATATGCCTATTTTATCAAAATTGGCCAAACTTAGCGACTATTTTTTTAACTTCCTCATAATTTTTGGTTTTCATCAGCTCAATTTTTAGCTGCTTGCAGTTCTTAAAGTTTTTTGGGTACCAGCCGAAATGTTTATATGCGGTCACAAATCTTTTTGGTTCATAAAAATCTTCCACGTATTTGGCGTGTTTTAAAATGGTTTTCAGGATTTCTTCTTTTGTGGGGGAATAATTTTCCAAAAAGACCCAGGGGTTTCCCAGCGTGGCTTGCCCGATCAAAACTCCATCTAAATTGTATTTTTGACATTTTTCTTTGGCTTCTATGGTTGATTTATTTCCCCCATTGCCCAAACAGATAATATTTTTTTCTTTTAAAATTTTTGCCGCTTCGGCAATTGCTTCCCAGTCAACATCTCCGCTGTGACCGCTTTTAAGAAGCCTTCCATGAACGGTGATCTCATGCAGAGGAAAACCGGACAGAAAATTTATCCAATCCGAGATTATATTATTTTTAATACCGATTCTGGTTTTAATCGATAAAGAAATGTTTTTTTTAGCATCATTGATCGCTTTCAGTGAGGAAAGAATAATTTTTTCGGCCAGTTTGTAATTGCCGATCAAAGCGCCTCCCCCGCCCTTGCCTAAAACGGACCTTGTCGGACAACCCATATTTAGATCAATTCCGTCAAAGTTCTTTTTGGTAATTTGTGAGATTGTTTTATAAAACGCTTCCGGGGTATAGCCAAAAATTTGGGTGACTATCGGGTGTTGATTTTCTTCAAAATACAGAGTTTTTTCGAATGCGGATGGATTTCTGATAAAACCTTCAGCGGAAACAAATTCGGTGTATAAAACGTCCGGTTTGGCAACTTCAGATTGAATTTTTCTCATCGGAAAATCGGTAACTCCGTCCATGGGAGCAAGACCAATTATTGGTTTTTTAAGTTTTTGCCAAAAATTATCCATCTAATGTAGCTAATTTTATTCTTTTCTGATAAAATTTTCACTAAGGTTGGCCCTGATGCTGGAATTGGTAGACCCGCCTTCTTGCCGAGGTGGCGGAATGGTAGACGCGCACGGTTCAGAACCGTGTCCGAATAGGGTGGGGGTTCAACTCCCCCTCTCGGCACTCAATTCGGCGGGCAGGCAGCCACGCTTCAGAAGCGTGTGTCCGTGAGGGCGTGGGAGTTCAAATCTCCCTCAGGGCACAAAGGGAGGTTTCCCCCGTTGGGGGCAGGGAGTCCTCATAACAAATTTACGAAAATGAGAAAAAAATTGTTATTTAAGATTCTCCCGACAGTTGTTTTAGTCTTCTCCTTATTATTAAATTTCTTTCTTCTGTCAAAAAATTTGGGAAAGAAATATATTGACAGCGGAGTTTACATCCGTGATGTAATTGATGGCGACACTTTGGTGACCGAGACAGGTTCAAGAATAAGATTATTAAGGGGCGATGCCCCGGAAATTCAATTCTGCATGGGGAAGGAAGCAAAAGACAGACTTTATGAGCTGACTGTAGGCAAAAGGGTTATTTTAAAGGACCAGTCTGGCGATAATTTTGGCAGAATACTTGCTTTAGCATATGTTGGAGATGACTTAATAAATGAAATTCTGATTCGCGAGGGATTATTAAGATACGAAGGCGGAAGCAGTTCAGAAAAAGAAAGATTACAGACTGCAGCCGACATAGCCAGGAAAAACAAATCAGGAATATATAGTTCAAAATGCAGACAAACAGAAAATTTAGATAATCCTAAATGTGTAATTAAAGGAAATATTGATAAATCAAGCGGAAAGAAAACTTATCACTTCCCTGGTTGTTCCGGATACGAAAATAAGGTAGTAGTAGAAAAAGATATCGGCGAAAGCTGGTTTTGCAGTGAGAAAGAGGCAAAAGCGGCAGGTTTTGAAAAATCACAAAATTGCTACAATAAAACCTTTAAACAAAACTAAAGGATTTTGAGAAAGGAATAGAGGAAAAGTGTAGAATACTTTTCAATTTTAGGTTAAAATATGGGGAAAATGTGGGCGTGGCCTGCCCGCCAGTGCTTAAGCCACCAGGCTTTGGCAGGCGGGCCTGCCCGAAATGCCTTGCCGGGATGGCGGAATTGGTATACGCGTATGCCTAAGGAGCATATGGTGTAAACCTTGGGGGTTCGAGTCCCCCTCTCGGCACCAGTAAGATTTCATGCTTTATTTAATTTTTCTTCGATAGTTTCTAAGTTACTTGATAAAAGGTCAAATTCCCCTGGAGGGATTAAGGCTAATTTAATAATTGCCAGATCGGAGAGATCTTGAAATTTTGGTTCTGTCTCTCTTTCATCTTGTAAAAATTCTTCAAGGGTTTTTTCTATTTCTTCCGCTTGTAATTCAAAAAGGAGCTTTTTCATCCTAAAAGTCTCTCTAAATAATCTTTTGAAAATCCTCCTTTCTCCTCGCTTACAAGTGGATGGAAGTAACAATGTGTAATGGGTTTGGAATAAAAAAGTCTTCCGTACGTTTTTAATCCAAGGGTGAGTTCAAGAAATCGCGGATCTTTTCCTATGGGAGCAAGAATTCTTCCTCCTTCAACAAGTTGTTCAACTAAAGCTGGAGGAAAATCTCTACAAGCAGCCGTGATGATAATAGCATCGAAAGGAGAGGCTTCAGGAATTCCCAAGGCTCCATCTCCAATAACCACCTGAACATTATCAATATTTAATTTTTTTAATCTCTTTGAGGCTTTTTGGGCAAGATTTTGATTGTATTCCATCGTATAAACTTCTCGGGCACATTTTGAAAGAAGAGCGGCTCCATAACCTGAGGCAGTACCGATCTCTAAAACTTTTTCCCGCCCTGTAAGATGAAGATTCTCCATCATTTGGGCAACTAGAACGGGTTCGGAGATAGATGAACCTTCACCAAGATCAATGGTCCTATTTTTATAAGCAAAATTTCTTCCCACTTCACTTTCAATAAAATCTGCTCTATCGATGGACCTGAAAGCCTCAAAAACAAGATCGTCATTAATAGAACGTCTAATTAATTCAATAAATCTTTCTCTTTCCATTGACGACAATATATATCATTTTTTATCTTTCAAGTCAAAAAAATGGACGTTTTTGCTCATTGTTCTGTATAATTTCCATGTGGACATTTCAGCTTTTATTACCTTTTCGGTTGAGTTTGTTTTGTTCACTCTCATCTTTTTGTTTTTAAACACGCCGGCGGCCAAAAAAATCTGCCAACGAAAGAAAAGTTATCTGGTTTTAATTACTGGTATCCTATTTGCACAAATTGTCGCGATACTTTTCATTAAAAATGAAGTTGGAGATGTTTTTCTTTTTTCTAAAGCAGGACACTACTTAAGATTGAAACTTGATTTTTATGAGTTTGACTCAACACACAGCCAATTTCCTTTTTTTCCTTTTTTAATTTATTTTCATGCGCTTGGAAATTTTTTGGCAGAAAATATTGGCTTTTTCACTTTCTCTTTTTACCTTAAGCTTTTACTTCTGTTACCCTGCGTTTACCTTTTGAGTTATCAAATTAACAGAAACCTTTCTTCTTTACCAATTGAGTCTAAGAGAGTTGCTCAACTGCAATTTTTGGCATCCCCTCTCACTTATGCCATAATTTTGTTTCACGGACAAGTAGATGTTGTCCTTCTTGTATTTTTCGTTTTCTCCGTCAAATTTTTACTCCGTCACGAGAGATCTTACCAAAACCTTTTAATCGGATCATTTTTTTTTGCTTGTTCTATCTTAGCGAAAACCTGGTCAATTGTTTTCTTTCCGGTTCTTATGAAATTTCAAAAAAACGTTATAAAAACAACCATATTGATAATTATCACTATCCTTTTATTGGCCGCCGATATTTATCTTTATACAGTTACGGTTTATTACACCAAACTGTCTAACATTTTGCCAGCCTTAATAAAACCCGGGGGTCCAGTGGGCATCTGGGGAGTAACTTATATTCTCTCATCTTTACCAAAGGTAATTAACTGGGTTGCTTTTCATAATCTTCTTATATTTGCTTCTATGTTGGGCATATTCATAATATTAATTTTAAAGAAGAATTCCACTTTTTGGCAAAGCTGTTTCTTGCTCATTCTCGGAGTTTATCTCGTTATCCCCAATTGGGGCTTTCAATACCTTTTTTGGATTTGGCCATTTTTATTTATGATTTACGATTTTCTTAGAAAAAGAGATTTTTTGATTTTCAATTTGATTTCATCCATTTATTTATTTATGAATTATGGAAATATTGCGTTTGGAAAACAAATTATTCCCGTTAAACCGATTTTGTTAACCGGTCTGTTCTTGTGGCTGTTTATTTTTTACTGGTTTGTTAAACAACTTAAAACATTTTCTGTTCAAAAAGAGAAACAGTGATAAACTTCTGTATCATTTTTAAAACGGTTAGGGTTGGTACATAATGTTAATATTCGTTATAATATATGAAATCTTTTTTTTTACGGCCAATTAGCTTTAGTTGGTAGACCGGCCCGACATGCTTGGACCTGTAGCTCATCGGTAGAGCGCTCGGTTTACATCCGAGAGGTGGAAGGATCATCACCTTCCAGGTCCACATAGCGGCGGGCAGGTGTCCGGGGGGTCAGGGGTTCAAGTCCCTTGGCGGTCACAGTCAATTTACAATTTACAATTTACAATTTATAATTACCCTTGTTTGCCGAGGTAGCCAAGTTGGTCACGGCGGGGCTCTGAAAAAGCTCAGATCGCAGTTCGATTCTGCGCCTCGGCACCAATGCGGCGGTAATTCAGTGGTAGAATGCCTCCTTGCCAAGGAGAATGTCACGGGTTCGAGTCCCGTTCGCCGCTCCAAAGCTCCCGAAAGGGAGATTTTTTGTTATAATCAATTTAGTTTTATTGCCCGGTCGTCTAATGGTAGGACCCGAGACTTTGGATCTCGTTATTCAGGTTCGAATCCTGGCTGGGCAGCAAATTAGCCTCAAAATAATTCTGGTATAATTAAAATTGATGAAAAGGAAATTAATTTTATTTCTTAAAATTGTTGCATTAGCCTTTCTTTCTTTATCGTGTTTTTTGCTCATTCAGGGAGAATATGAAATGATAATAAAACCAGGGTTACAAAACGATTTCCCAGTTATTAAGGGACTTCCTGCTGTTTATTTTTTAGGCGCTATTATATTAATAATTAGTGTTTTAATTTTTATATTATTAATTCCAATTCTCAAAAAGTTAAAATATTTTGATACCCGGAACCATTAATGAATTAATATTTGTCATAAAATAGGTTCTAACTTTGTCCACGGTTCGCAGCCAGTAAGAAGAAGAAAGCCGCGAATAGTTAGCGCTTGCCGCGCCCGCCTCCGCGGCAAGGCTGGCAAGTCCGCCTTTTTTGAAACTTGCGGACAGTCGCCGGAAAAAGAAGAAAGAAAAAACGCAAAAATTTTAAAGAATTAGAATCTGCTTCCTCGTCTGAAAGATTGTTGTTGATTGTATACCTCATCAATTTTATCTTTTACGCCACTAAAAAACCTAAATAATTTTTCGTATTCTCCGTGCTCCATTGTTTCCTTTCTGCTTTCCAGAATGGTTAATACTTGAGAACCGGATAACGGGATTTGATATCTCAAGTGTTCGTAAGCGTCTGCTCTCCTTTTTTGTGGATTCAGTAACATTTTTCTAAATGCTTTTTTATATTCCTCCATATTAACTCGCCAGCAATACCCTGATGGATTCAACCAATATTCGACTGCATCTTTACCGTAGCCATCTTTAATTGTTACACGGCTTATTTCTGAAGTTTTGGGATCGTATTCAATTTTTGGACTTTTCCTTCTAGTGTCTGCAAGTCTATATCTCTCTAAAATCTGTTGAGCTTGTGCTTCGCTGATGTCGCCACGCTCTTTAAAATGAGCCACTACTTTCTCTATTTCCTGTAGTGCCGGAAAAAATGTGTCAATTTTATAATCGTAAGCACTAAAAGAAAACTCCGGATTTTCGCTCCCCAAATTATATCTGTTTCCTCTGTAATGAGCCCAAACACTGTTTTCTGCAATTTCAAACTTTTCTTGTTCATAAGGCTCCTGAATCTGTATTTCGACAAGCGGCAAATTTAGTCTTCTTGCATGCTGTCTCATTTTTTCTGCAATCACCGGATCGGTTAGTTGGCCACGTTTATCTACTTTGATAAAAAAGCCTTTTAGTCTTAAAGTTGCACCGCCTTCTGATTTAGCAAAAGCGACAACTTCATTATAGATTCCGTCGGAAGTAGATCGAAGTAATTGTTCTCCGGAGAGTCGCAATTGACCTTGAGCTTGTCTTTTTAAAAGTTCTTTAGATGAACTATGCACACCCGCATCAGGTGGAGAAGTAATAACAATGTTTTCTTCAGGGGCTTCAACAATGATTCCTCCTCCCCCCCAAGTGTCGGTATGTTCCTGATCAATTAAAGACATGCTAAGTGAGACTCTTTCGCCAAGCTTTTCAGGTTGGTCAAACAAATTTATGGATTGATCTCCTTGTGATTTATCGACTTTGTAGGTACCGGATATTTCCGCTGATATTGCAACTAATGGTTGCGAGTGGGTAGCAAAAGGATTAAAGGCGTGAACTAAGTAGCGGAATTTTTTAGGATTGTGTTCTTTGGGATCAGTAACTTCGCCCCAAATTTTTATCTCGGGTTCTTTTTCCGGTTGCTGCGGATTTACTCCATCAAAATTTATTGGAGGTTTTTGTTCAAATTGGTCAGACATAGTATAATCTTATGCTGATTAATCTTTTGTTGTCATTTTATCAAATTTTAGAATTTTGTTAAAGGTCGGCGAAGCTGGGCAAAAATCGCGCACGCAAAAAATAGCCCCGCACCAGACGATGCGGGATAAACTCCAGCGCGGCGGGTCCTTCGACAAGCTCAGGATAAATGGGCACATTCAACAAGCTCAGTGTAAAGGCGCCGCGCCGGCCTGTCCCGAGCGAAGTCGAGGGAAGCAAGCGAGCCGAGCGGAGCTAGGCGAGCTAACACATTGAAGTTCGACATTTTTTGTAAACGGCCAGCCAACCAATAGCTTTCTATCGGTAAACGTTATAAACCACCGGATGGGTTAAAAAAATAGCTGGGGATTCTTCCGCCAAAAATCTTTGAAAATCATAATAAATGTCTTTACGGGCTTGAATATCC
>Ga0210057_1006379_pt1 | contig 14702 bp, 16 predicted proteins | sample CryGeyCG2114_010_2_FD_183968 | JGI IMG/M metagenome (GOLD analysis project Ga0210057, IMG submission 183968) | Groundwater microbial communities from aquifer - Crystal Geyser CG10_big_fil_rev_8/21/14_0.10 (SPAdes) (version 2) | ecosystem: Environmental > Aquatic > Deep subsurface > Groundwater ... | reverse complement strand
TTAGCACTTCCTTCGATGCATTTAAGAAGGTAGTTCCAAACGTAATGAGCACTTTACCAGTAGCGGAAGTTGTAGAAACAGACACAGAGGCAGAAGTAACAGCAACTACCACCGAGACTTGACCTTTGTTGTCGAGTGGTCTAAATTGTTTGGTATGAACAAAGTCCGCTCCTGAGCGGACTTTTAAAAAGATATAAACATGGATCTAAAAACAGTTCTACAAGCAGTTAATCAAATATCCGAAGAGAAGGGTATTGATAGCGAAAGAGTGATAGAGGCTATAGAGAACTCTTTAGCTACTGCATACAGGAGAGAATACCTCGACAAAGGTGCCGATGTGCGCGCCAAACTAAACCGCAAAAGTGGTGAGGTTAACTTTTTTCGTGTGAAAGAGGTAGTGGACGAAAGTACAGTACGCATCGTCGAAGACGGAGAGACAGAGGAAGAAACAAAAGAATCCACAGAAATAGTAGAGGGAGAAGAGCCTAAGTTGCCCCGATACAATATTGAGCGCCACATCATGCTTGAGGATGCTTTGAGGAAAAAGAAGACGGCGAAGTTGGGTGATCAGATTGAATATCCACTTGAGAGCCAGACCGACTTTGGGCGTATTGCTGCTCAAAATGCTAAGCAGGTTATTTTACAGAGTCTAAGGGAGGCAGAGAGGGAGTCCATTGCAGAGGAGCTTAAAGATAAAGAGGGAAAGGTTATCAGTGGTGTGGTGCAACGCTTTGAGCGTGGAAACGTATATGTAGATTTAGGTAGAACCACTGGCGTTATGTTCTCGAATGAATCTATTCCAGGAGAGCATTATCGTTCCGGAGAGCGTCTTCGCTTCTATGTGCTTGCGGTTCAAAGAGAAGCAAGGGGTCCCGGTAGCGGTATTGTGTTGTCTCGTTCACACCCCAACTTTGTAAGCGAACTTTTTGCCATGGAAATTCCAGAGATTGCCGATGGAATAGTGGAGATCAAAGCTATCGTACGCGAGCCAGGATCTCGCACTAAATTGGCTGTATCTTCCAACGCAGATGAGATCGATCCAGTTGGTAGTTGTGTGGGTCAGAGGGGTACACGCATTATGGCCATTTCTAATGAACTTGGTCAGGAAAAAATTGATGTAATTGAGTGGAGTGAAGACCAGGAAGACTTCATATCTAATGCTATCAGCCCAGCAAAAGTAAGATCAGTAGAGATGGGCGAGGGTAGAGTAGCCAAGGTGTTAGTTCCAGAAGACCAACTCTCTTTAGCTATCGGTAGAGGGGGGCAAAATGTTCGTTTAGCCGCCAAGCTCACGGGTTGGAAAATAGACGTGCGTTCTCAAGCTAGACCAGAAGAGCAGTTGGAAGAGGGCGTGGCCGAGTCCAAAGTGGCAGATGAGGATAAAGAGGTTGAAGAAGATAATTCAGTTTAGTGCAGTCCCAATAAAGATAAAATACAGATAACAATGAATCCAATCTTATTTTCAATCGTTTCAAGTGTAGCTGCGATCGTCTTTGCGACATGGTTGATCTATAGAATCTATAGCTATCCATCTGGAGATGAAAAAATGACGGAGATAGCCAAGGCAATTCAAGTCGGTGCTAAAACATATTTAAACCGTCAGTACACAACAGTTGCGGCAGTAGCGGTAGTAACGGCCGCTCTCATTGGATATTTCATTAATATCACAACGATGACCGGATTTATCATCGGTGCCATTGCCTCAGGACTCGCTGGATATATAGGAATGAGTGTTGCTGTGAGGGCTAACGTGAGAACAGCAGAAGCTGCGAAAAGCGGTATCTCCAAGGCGTTCGATGTAGCCTTCAAGGGTGGGTCAGTTACGGGACTTCTGGTTGTGGGCATGGCGCTCCTATCCGTTGCTGGTTTCTATGCCGTTACGAAAGATGTAATGGCACTTATCGGCCTTGGATTGGGGGGGAGTTTAATCTCGGTGTTCGCTAGGCTGGGTGGTGGAATCTTTACCAAAGGAGCGGATGTAGGAGCTGATCTCGTGGGAAAAGTTGAGGCTGGAATACCAGAGGACGACCCAAGAAATCCGGCTGTTATCGCGGACAATGTGGGAGATAATGTGGGCGATGATGCGGGTATGGCCGCAGATTTATTTGAAACTTATGCAGTTACGGCAATTGCCACGATGATTCTGGGGAACCTTACTTTTCCAGGTTCAACCGATGCAATCTCCTTGCCCTTGATGATCGGTAGCGTAGCGATTGTAGCCTCAATTATTGGAGTATTTTTTGTAAGACTTAAGAATGATTCAAAGGGAATAATGAAGGCGCTTTATAAGGGCCTTGCTGCATCCAGTCTGCTATCACTACTTGGCTTCTGGTATGTCCTAGATAAATATTTTACTGGTCTCGGTGAATTAAGTAACGCAAAAATATTTTACTCTCTATTAGTCGGAGTCATTGTTACTGTATTAATAGTCATTATTACTGAGTACTACACATCGACTAAATTTAGACCAGTTAGATCTATCGCGCATTCATCCGAAACGGGACACGGGACCAACGTCATAACTGGTTTGTCTGTTGGGATGGAGGCTACCGCCTTGCCCATAATTGTAATCGTTGCGGGAATTCTTGGCGCATACGCCGCAGGTGGTATTTATGGCATTGCGTTGGCGGTGATGAGCATGCTTTCGATGGCAGGAATGATTGTGGCTATTGATGCGTATGGTCCCATAACGGACAACGCAGGAGGAATTGCCGAGATGGCTGGTCTTCCAGAGTCAGTGAGGGAAGTTACGGATGCGCTGGATGCGGTTGGTAATACTACCAAGGCTGTTACTAAGGGGTACGCCATTGGTTCGGCTGGTCTTGCGGCTGTAGTTTTGTTCGCGTCATATATAGAGGAATTACAACTAAAAACCGCAGGAGGAATTGGTTTTGCATTTGATCTAAGTGACCCATTAGTCATTGTGGGGCTTTTCTTAGGGGGAATGATTCCCTACCTATTCGCCTCTATATCAATGCGAGCCGTAGGAAAGACGGCGGGGAGTGTTGTTAAAGAAGTGAGAAGGCAGTTTAGAGAAATTCCTGGGTTAATGGAGGGTACAGCCAAGCCAGATTATGCAAGGTGCGTTGATATCGTCACTAAGGCAGCTATTAAAGAAATGGTGGTCCCCGCCCTATTGCCCATTGTGGTTACTTTGGTAGTGGCGTTTCTTTTGGGAGCAGAGGCTCTGGGGGGCCTCTTAGTTGGCTCCATCATCACGGGTATATTTGTGGCGCTTTCTATGACATCTGGGGGTGCAGCTTGGGATAATGCCAAGAAGTACATTGAAGCGGGGAACTTGGGGGGTAAGGGATCGGAGGCGCACAAAGCAGCCATAACCGGAGATACGGTAGGTGATCCATATAAGGATACTGCGGGCCCGGCGATCAACCCTGTAATTAAGATAATCAACATAATCGCACTTTTGTTGGTGCCTTTCTTGTAATAGTTTCTTTCCTCCTCTAATCTAAATAATATGGAAAACAAAGAAATGCAGTATTTTATACCGACCGTCATAGAGAAAACGCAGCGTGGAGAGCGTACATACGACATTTATTCACGCCTACTTAAAGACAACATTATATTCCTAGGGGGACCAATCACTAACGCAGTAGCTAATTCCATAATTGCTCAACTGCTCCTTCTGGAAAACCAAGATCCCAAAAGAGACATAGAGATATACATCAACTCTCCTGGAGGTTCGGTGCCCGCAGGTATGGCGATCTACGACACGATGCAATTCATTAAACCGGATGTGCGCACTATCTGTGTGGGCACAGCCGCATCTATGGGAGCCTTTCTTCTTTCCGCCGGGGCGAAGGGGAAAAGATATGCCCTACCTAATTCAGAGATTCTATTGCACCAGGTACACGTTGGTGGAGTTGAAGGACAAGCAACTGACATAGAGATCGCTACTAAGCAGATAATAAAGATCAAGAAGAGAGTCAACGAATTATTGTCTAGCCATACTGGACAGAAGTTGGCCAAGATAGAAGAAGATACAGAAAGAGATTTCTGGTTAACAGCCGATGAAGCTAAAAAATACGGCGTTATTGATGAAGTCCTCAAAAAAGCTAAGTAGGGCCGAACTTACGGATCGAATCCTTAATCGAGGAGTCGATCAATTAATAGAGCGTAAGCATTTAGAAAAAGCGCTCTCTTCTGGCAAGAAATTGCGCGTTAAATTAGGCATTGATCCAACAAGCCCAGATCTACATTTGGGACATGCGGTGGTGTTGAGAAAGCTCCGTGATTTTCAGGACCTTGGCCACAAAATAGTTTTCATTATAGGCGACTTTACGGCCAAAGTAGGAGATCCTTCCGGCAGATCAAAAGAGAGGCCAGTATTAACCGATCAAGAGATTAGAACCAACATGAGAGGATATCTCGAACAAGCCGGGGAAATTATTGATGTCAAAAAAGCAGAAGTCAGACACAACAGTGAATGGCTTTCAGGAAAAGTAGAGAACATCCTGGAGCTAGCTAAGGCGGCCACACTTAATCAGGTAAGTGAAAGAGCCGACTTCAAGGCTCGCATTAAATCAGGCCAGAGGGTCAGCATGCTCGAGGGATTATATTCCCTGCTTCAAGGCTTTGATTCGGTGAACATCAAGGCTGATATAGAACTTGGGGGAAATGACCAGCTTCTTAATCTTTTAATGGGAAGGCAGGTGCAGCGCCACTTCGGCATGAAGGAGCAAGATGTTCTGACTGTTGCCCTTCTAGAGGGGACAGATGGAGTAGAGAAGATGAGTAAATCTAAGGATAACTACATTGCCCTAAATAGCGAGTCTAAAGAGATGTTTGGGAAACTAATGTCAGTCCCAGACAAACTAATCTATAAATATTTCGAGCTTTGTACTGATGTAAGCAAAGATGAGCTCAAAGCCATCAAGTCTGGATTATTTAAGAAGGGCGTCAATCCCATGGAATACAAGTTACGTTTAGCAGAGGAAGTTGTGGCCATGTATCGGGGGCAGCAAGAAGCTACCAAAGCAAAAGAAGAATTTATCAACGTATTTAGCAAGGGGAATATTCCTCAAAACATTCCAAGCAAAACCCTAATCAAAACGAATTACTTATTAGTAGATCTTTTAATGGCAACAGACATGGCTTTGAGTAAAAGCGATGCTAGGAGATTAATAAAACAGGGTGGCGTCAAGATTAATGGAGAAAAGATAATTAATCCTAATTTGAATATAAAAATTTCACCCAAGACACTTTTGCTCCAAGTGGGGAAACAAAAATTTCTTAAGGTTAAGAGTAGATAGTTAAGCTAGTTATCCTTTTTGAATCCGGCCATAGCCTGAAGGATCTCCAGGGGCACGGTAAATATCACGGTATTAGATTGATCAGAAGAAATGTCATTTATCGAGTTGAGTGTTCTAAGGTGCAAGCCCCCCTTAGATGAGTTTAAGACCTCCGCAGCTTTAGCAAGATTTTGAGCAGCCACAACCTCTCCTTCTGAGTTAATAATTACTGCGCGACGCTCTCGTTCTGCCTCTGCTTGTTTGGCGATGGTGCGGATCATGCTTTCAAAAGATGAGTTCGTATCTAGTTTGTTGGCTCCGGGGGTCGAATTCGAACCATCTCGGTCTCTCGATAAAAAATGTTGTCTGCGGGGGCACTAGGACTCGAACCTAGAAAACAACTTTTGGAGAGTTGCAGTTTACCATTAGCTTATGCCCCCTAGTGTCTGTCTATATTTAACAGCAAAGATGATACAAGTAAACGGGGGTTATACCTATTCGAGACCGTTTATCGCCACACCATTGAATCAATCTTTCTGTATACTTATGATGTTACTTCTTTTTGGAGCGGGTGAGGAGAATCGAACTCCCGTCCCTACCTTGGCAAGGTAATATAATAGCCACTATACGACACCCGCATTTAAAGTAAGCAATTAATAGGTTAAGATATGCCCCAGGCGTTGTAAAGATGAAAGACATAATTCGAGAATTTATCAGAGTAAAAGGAAAGGAGCTAGCTGGCATGGGAATAGCTATTCTCCTGATAGCAGTAGGGTTCCTAGCCTTCCATTTCTATACCCAAGGAGGCGATCCCTTCGTTCCCGAAGAGGTAACCACAACTAGAGCCAAGATCAATAAATCTCTCTCAAGAGGGATCAACGATATGGAAGATACTATTGATAGCCTTAACGAGCTGTTGATTTTAGAGAAAGAAGGAAACAAGAGTGAAATTATTGCAAAAGTACCAACATATAAGACCGATATGGCACAGATAGGGCAATCTCTTTTGAGCATGCCCCAAGATATTCAAATAATCGCCGACCTACTTCCCCAGATAAGGCCGAGAAATGCAAGTAAACCACTTGAGGATGCCCTAGGAGCAGCCGCTCAGGCTTCCATAGAGCTATTACACCTGAGGGAGAATATGGTTGCTCTCTACGATGGTCTCGAGGCATACGCCAGAGGAGAAGAGGTCAAAGAATATAACCTGATAGTAGATAGGGTTAATAGCCAGAGTAAGCTTATTAACTCTCTCTACGATACATTCAAGACCAACATAGCGACATTCAGAAAGCTGACCAAATAAGATGAATAATCTGCCCAAAGACGACCTTGGTCCGGAGAATGTGATTAGAATATATGATCCCAAGATAGATATGGAGGGATTCTTGGTAATCGACAACACTCTTGCTGGTCCAGGAAAAGGTGGTCTTAGAATGACACCAGATATAACAGTTGAGGAGGTTGCCAGATTAGCTCGTGCGATGACCCTCAAAAATGTTTTGGCGGACGTACCTTTTGGTGGAGCCAAGGCAGGCATTATCTGGAAAGGAGAAAAAGACGATCTGGAGCTCAAAGAGAAATATGTGAGAAGTTTTGCCAGAGCCCTCAAGCCATTTTTAGGTAAACGCTATATTAGCGCACCAGATGTAAACGTCGGTAAGAGAGAAATTAGGTGGCTTATTGATGAATCTGGAGATTGGAACGCCGCCACTGGCAAACCCGTAGATCTATGCACTCGTAGGGGATTCAAAAAGATATGTGGGATTCCACACGAGCTAGGGAGCACTGGGTTTGGGGTGGCCCACTCTACTCGTCAGGCTATGGAAGTCTTGGGTATGGATATTAAAGGAGCGAGGGTGGCTATCCATGGATTTGGCAATGTGGCTATGTTCGCTCATAAGTTCTTGACCGAGATGGGAGCTAAGACAGTGGCAATTTCCAACAGCAGGTATTCCTTCTTCGAAGAAGGAGGGTTAGATAATAACTTTTTAGATTCAGTTATCTCTGGAGAAAAGAATTTAGACGACTACCCTGGGGAAAAACATTTCCTAGAGAGTTTTTGGGAAATAGAATCGGACGTTTTGATTCCCGCCTCAGTAACAGACGTTATTAATGAATCTAATAAAGACAAAATAAAGACCAAGTTAATAGTAGAAGGAGCTAACATCCCAATGAAGGAGGATATTGAGGATGAACTTTTTCAAAGAGGAGTAATGATTGTTCCAGATATAATTGCCAATAGTGGAGGAGTAATCTCTTCATACGCTGAATATATGGGAATGAGTGAAAGCCAGATGTTTAAGCTGGTTGAGGAGAAAATTACTTCCATAACAAAAGAAATAATTGAAAAAAGCATGAGAGAGAAATCTAATCCGAGAGACATAGCTATGCAAATTGCCCTAGAGCGCTTGAAGAGATTAGGAGATACATCCATAGATAGAACACAAAAGTTATGAGCATAGAAGATCCTCAGGGCGGGTTATCTGAGACTGAAGACAGGGAGAGTCCGGCATTTAGCCTGGAAGTATTTGATCCAAGTGATCCATCTCATTGGGAGGCAATAAGGGCAGATATTGTTTCTATGGAGTTGGACGAGTGGGGAGAAGAAGAGGGATTTGATGAAGAAATGCTTACCAACGATTTTAATAATCCCAAAAATGTGGTTGTGGTACTTAAAGACGAGACAATAGGCAAGATTATTGGATTTACATACGCAGAGCCATTATTTGAGTTAATCGAGAGCAATATTAGAAAAGGAATAATTCGAGAGGATGGGGGCCACAATACAGCCTATATAAGCGACACACTAATTCACCCAACATACCGTGGGCGTCACCTTGTTGGCGACATGATGTCATTACTGGAGGATGGTCTAAGAGCCAGGGGATTTAGATTTATTGAAGAGATACTTCGCTAAATAATAGTTATGCCGATAATGTAATAAAAAACAGTCAAGAAAGAATCGCTATCCTAGGTGAAGTCGAAGATTCGCAAGAATACGGACCACAACGCTTTATGAGGATAAACATCGAAGAGCACGAAAAGTGATTGTTCTACTAGTGTATAAGAATTAGAACTTGATTATTAATAGTCTTAGAGATTTAACTTACCCAGAAATAACAAATCCCAGATTGCTGGGTTAATAAGTGTATCAGAGTCCCCACAGGCAGGACTCCAACACACTGTGTCGGTGCCCGTGGAGGCTCGCTAGTTGTCCATGAATCCGCGGAATTCCTAGGCGTGTTGGTTGACAGTTCTTCTCCTGTATCGCCATCGCCACGTCCACATGTCGTAAGCCTTGTTGCCAACCAGGGCATATAGGACGAAGATGAGGAGATACTTGAGCCCGTAGCGCTCACTCAGGTGTAGCTCCAGAGAGTCCCCTGCTAGGATGATGAGTAGCACTGCGACTACAAGGCCAGTAGGAGCACCAGAACGGTCTAGCCTCAATGCCTCGAAGCCAATGAACAGCGTCACGCCAATAAGAAGCATGAAGACTACGGCCAGCGTAGCCCGCCACACTTCATAGTCGGCGAACACGTTCATTCCGAGAACGACCAACAACAAGGTTGCCATTGTCGACCAAATCACGAGGAGCAAGAGCCCCTTCAGGTATCCAAGCACAGCCTATTCCTTTCCTTGTGGACTCAATAGCCGAAGCCTCGACTACTCAGTGCACAAGGAAAGTATTAAAGAACAATATGAATAAGTTGCCACACAAGAAGCATCTGGTCAAGTGTTTCCCTAGTGTCTGAGAATTGGAACCAGATTATTGAAGAAATGATTATGTTTTCAGTCAACACATATGGAACAGAGCCTAATTTAGTATAATATAATCAAGATAAAGCTTATGATTCGAACAGAACATTTTAGTAATACTATTAAATATTGGGTTATTACTGGCATAGGTTTTCTAATAATCTTTATCGCCATCATTAATTTAATAGTAGCGGTGTCCCATTCAAACTTATCTTCAAAGAGAATTGAGAAAGCCACAATAATAGTCTCGCAGGTAACCCCCAATTCACCTCAAGAAGAGCTAATAATCAGTTTCGTGGACGTGCTCTCCGAGGGGAACTATGAGAAGGTATATTCGTTGGTTTCTCAAGGATTTGTGAGTAGCACAACAGGAAAGAGCTTTAATGAATTTGTCGATGAGGCAAAGGGGGATGATCTAAAGATAATTTCCATGGAAAGACTTAACGGAAATGAGGCTTTGGTAGTTTCAGAGATAACAGAAAAAGACCTCAGTGATACATCAGTTTACTATAAGGTAAGAACCATAAACTCAGATGATAGTCTTGGGATAATTTATTTTGGAATAAAGAATGAGGATGGAGAATACAAAGTCGATGATTTTGCACTAATTACATATTAGGATCATTATGTCAGAAACAATACAAGAATTACCCCCAAGAGCGATTTGGTTATTTTTTCTTCTGAGAATTCGTCGCAGTTTAGTACGGTCAGTCGGAGCACTTCTTGGGATGTTCATTTTTGCGGTATCTATTTTTTTAGTTGCACAAAATGGAGAAGCTGAGGTTATATTTACATACATATCATCGAGTCTTAACGGGATAAGCGTAATGTTTGCGTTTAGTACCCTTTTAGCTATTTTATTAGGCTATGTTCTATTCATATATGGGTGGGCTGGTATTTATGTCTCTAGATTTAGATATCAGTTAACAAACATTAGTCTAAACATAGAATATGGCATCATTAAGAAATCTTATTCCACTATCCCATATGATAAAATTCAGGATGTTAATACAAGAAGAAATGTGATTGAACGCGTGTTGGGGCTATCTAGCTTGCTTATTCCAACAGCTAGCTCTAGTGGATTAATGCCAGGGGCGTTGTTAGGATTATCGACAGATGATGCGGAAAAAATAAAACAAACTCTCATCAATAAGAAATTGACTAACAACATGAAAACAAAAGAAGCAAAACAGCTACACGACAAAAAGTTTGTTGGTGAACTTAAAGACATTATTGGAAAAGCGACCCTAGAGCCCACAGCTTTTTGGATATTCTTGTTTGGGAACATGTGGTTTATCATATTGTTAATTATCGGAATTCCGATGGTAATTATAGGCCTATATGGTTTGTTTGGAGGAAGTTTATCTGTGGCTGCATTGTTTATTGTTCCAGTGGTGGCCCTCTTCGCCCTCATTGCTATGTGGACTAAGCTAGTACACAGAAACTATCGATATGAGATCACCCTATATAATATAAAGAAAGAATCGGGTGTCATTAATAAGGCATATACAACCATTCCCTATGACCGAATTCAAAATGTAGATATCCACAGGAATTTATTGGAACGAATATTGGGATTGTCTACGTTGTTTATCCAAACAGCTGGAGGGATAGGGGTTGTTAAGGTTGTTAGTGTTGGATTAAGTAATGCAGAGGGTGTTATTCCAGGTCTCTCTAAGGCAACAGCAGAAAAATTAAGAGAACACCTAATGTCAGCCTTAAGCTCACAAAGGAAGATGGGTCAAGGGCTATAACCGAGTAAATAAGAATCTAATTGTCTAGTTGTCTCCCTAGTGCCTGAGAATTGGAACTTAATTATTGATTCTCTTCGAAAAATTTCTTTAACTTACTAAAAGCTACCTTCCTCATGCTTATATCGTATTTTTCTTCACTAGTCATTTCTCCGAATGTTTTCGAATATCCATTCGGCAAGAAAATTGGGTCCCAACCCCAGCCAAGTTCTCCACGTGGAGCAACAATCTCTCCATTAGTGGAGCCTTCAAAAAACTTAATATTATCTTTGCTGTTTGCGTAGCCAATAATTACCTTAGCCTCTGCTTTTGTTCCACCCAGAGCTTCGGCCATTTTTACTAAACCTTCATTACCTACAGTTTTCATAAACCACTTAATAAGAGGTCCTGGTAGACCATTGAGGCTATCTATATACAGAGATGTGTCTTCAACAATGAATTCTCCTTCATGGTGTTCAAAAGCTCCCTGTAATTTGTATTTGATAACTTCGTAAGCATCTATAGATTGGATTTCTGGCAAATCGATATCCAGCGATTCAAGCTGTGGAATAACAGATTTAGCCTCCTCTAATTTATTTTGATTACCAGTAAGAAATATTAAGCTCATATATTAATAAGTATATAACAAGCGGCTTGTAGTCTCTCTAGCATCTCTGAATTGGAACTCGATATTGGAGGAAATAAAGAGAATATATACCCTGGGATATGGCAGTAAATGTGCTTAACAGACGAAGTAGGGGGGTCGTGTGGTAGAATTAATGCTGTAAAAGGCGATGCAAGAGGAGCAATCTAATTCAAGAATAATGATGCTGGGGAGAAAGTTCCCCGTAGTGTTTGGAGGAGCATTATTAATATCATTTTTGTCTTGGTCGTTATTTTATCTTTCGGCTGATATAGGGTGGTCAATCGTGGCTGGAGCCATCGTTTTTCTTTCAACCATGTTAATAGGTTCTTACTCTCAAACAAGGGGACTCTCAATTGTTTGGTGGTTTGGCTCCCTACTTGGAATGATTACAATCTCTACAGTTTGGGATTACTTTGGTATAGGTTCACTGGAGATTTTTAGAGATGTGTTTGAAGGCATGGCCGTGTTCTTTATGATACTTTATCTCACCCCACCACTAATTCTTATATTTTATTTATTTGCCTCATATAACAGCGGGAGGGTAACCACAGGGCAGAAACTGGTAAATTGGCTATATTTCTGGAATTTCTTTTCTCCAATGAATAGGGCAGAACAAGAACAAGAAGAGAAATTAGTTTATCAGGTTCCACCGCTCGGCAAAATACACAATTCATTTATGGATTTTTTCTATCAAAACGCTCTCAGTAAATACTTCACCTTGATGGTCATTAACGTAATCCTACTGATATTAGTAATGTTTTTGTATTAATTCTCACCAGGTGGGTAAGTGCGCCTTAAGTTGCCTAGTAGTCTCCCCGGGAGGAATCGAACCTCCATTTAGGGATTAGAAGTCCCTCGTTCTATCCGTTGAACTACGGGGAGATGTGCCGAGGGGGAGAATCGGACTCCCGACACTTGGTGCTTCAGACCAATGCTCTACCACTGAGCTACCTCGGCTTATATTTTACCGTCGAACTTTAGCGCGTGGCTTATCTTATTATACTTTCTAGCCAGGAACAACAACCCTGCGTTGTCTGGGTACATAATCAGATATAGCCTAAAAGAATCGCCCTTAACGTATCGTAGGTTATAAACGCCATCACCTTTGCACAAAACTCCCTTAACAGAATATAACTCTGTAAGTCTGTTTTTGAACCAATCTATGAAACTCTTACTGGCAGAAGCAAAGGCAATTTGGTAGAGAAAACTACTTGGCCATCTTTTATCCCAAGATGTATAAAAAGTGCCGTCCCCATCGAATAAACCACGAACAAAATGTTGGAAGTAAATATCTGGAACATAGACACTCTTTATAGTTTTGGATTTGGCTGAGGTAAGTCCAAGTTTATTAAGGAAGCCGTAGAAGATTTTATCTCCGAAATTAATGTAATAGTATCTTTTTGTAGGGTCACCTCCACGACCACGCTTAGATATCCTATTACTTATACCCAAAGCTGCCTCTAGGTTTAGTACTAGCTCCTTATCCTTAGAAACAAAATGCATGTGTCTACCGTCGGGATGAAGATTCCCGTCAGCTGTGATTAGGCCAATTGCATAAGCCAGGTTCGGCGACCACCGCCTATCAACCTTCTCTTGGTTTGTATATCTCATATAGATTTAATTATACATGAACCAACTACACAACTACCACTGAGGATTGGATATCATTGCAATTGCACCGTCGGGTAGCTTTAATGTATCTTGAGATGACTCCTGCGCCCTCGTCGTTCAACGGACAGGACACAGATTTCCTAAATCTGTAATTGAGGTTCGATTCCTCGCGAGGGCACCGGGCTGTAGTGTCAACGGCAGCACGCGTGCTTTGGGAGCACGTAGATCGAGTTCGAATCTCGACAGCCCGACATGAAAATTGTATTAGTACGCCACGGTCAGACTGATTGTAATCGAGATGGTATATGGATGGGGAGAAGGTTAGATGTGTCTATTAATGAGACGGGTAGGGCCCAGATGGATAGTATTGTCCCAGAGTTAAAATCCCTTAACCCAGAACTTATTATTTGCTCTCCCATGAAGCGCACTAGAGAGAGCGCAGAGATTATTAAAGAGGCTTTGGGGATTCCCATGGAATTTGATGAGCGGATAATGGAAGTAGACGTCGGATCGCTTTCTGGCCAGAGTAGGGTAGAGGCAGCCACATCTATGGGTCTTTCCTTGGAAGAAGCTACGCATCAATACAGGGTGGGGCAGCATGACTATTCACCATTTGGTGGGGAGACCGCTCAAGATATTCTTAGGCGGACAAAGGACTTCCTCAACGACCTATCGCAGAGAAAAGAGCGTTGTATTATTATTATGTCTCACGGAGGCTTAGTTCGATCGCTTCATATGGTTATCACTGGTAGTAATTCTCTGGTGAATGAGGGCATTAAAAACGCATCTATAATTGTTGTTGAGTATGGATAATGTTTTGAGAATCGCCCACCGTGGAGCTTCTGGATATCAACCAGAAAATACCTTGGCCGCTATCTCCAAAGCTTTGGAAATCAAAGTAGACATAATAGAGATAGATGTTCGTGTCTGCAAAACAGGAGAACTAGTGGTCTTCCATGATCTAACCTTAGAGCGCACGACTAATGGTAGTGGTTTGATCGCAGATGCGTCCTTGGAAGAACTCAAGAAATTTAATGCCGGTGAGGGAGAACAGATCCCCACCCTAAAAGAGGTAATCGATTTAGTCAACAAAAAAACGGTTCTTAATATAGAGATGAAAGGTAGGGGTGTAGCAGATAAGCTATCTGATATTCTCGGGGACTACTTAAGAAATAAAGATTACCCATCAGAATTATTCATAGTCACATCTTTTGATAAGAAAGAATTCCATAGATTTTCTCTTAAAAATCCTGGAGTACGTTTGGGCATATTAGTTGCGCGGAGCATTCTAAGTGCTCCGATTAGAGCGAAAAGATATGGTGCGCACTCCATACACATTCCTCAGCCGTATCTAAAAAAGTGGTTAGTAAAATATATCCAAAAGAAAGGTTTTAAGGTTTTCGTATATACCCTCAACTCAATATGGGATATTGCTAAGGCCAAAGTGATGGGAGTGGATGGTATATTCTCCGATTATCCAGACAGGATTTAGGCTAAGCTTGACATGCCTCCCGTTATGGCGAAACTTACACGAGCACGTTATTATAGATGTGCATTTATGGTGGGCGTAGCTCAATGGCAGAGCCCCAGCTTGTGGAGCTGGTTGTTGCGGGTTCGAGTCCCGTCGCTCACCCATCGGTAGCATATAGAAAGCAAACACCCGCCGTCCTTATCCGACGGACAGCGGGGTTGCTGTTGTCGGGG
>Ga0210057_1006377_pt1 | contig 14706 bp, 17 predicted proteins | sample CryGeyCG2114_010_2_FD_183968 | JGI IMG/M metagenome (GOLD analysis project Ga0210057, IMG submission 183968) | Groundwater microbial communities from aquifer - Crystal Geyser CG10_big_fil_rev_8/21/14_0.10 (SPAdes) (version 2) | ecosystem: Environmental > Aquatic > Deep subsurface > Groundwater ... | reverse complement strand
CGTTCCGTCCTCGCCACCGCCCTTGGCGGGGCCCCGCTATAAGCGGTGGCAAAGATGACAATATGGTGAGTTTCGGAACTCCAAGTATCAAAATGTAAAATTACAAGCTAAAATGTAAAGTTCATTCGGTAAACCTTAATTGGGATAGTGTAAGTGTGCGCAATAACATTATCAATTTTTCAGTGCAATTTTACATCTTGAGATTTCCATTTTCCGTTTTCCTTTATGCCCTCCAAACGTCAAATCCTCCTTTGTTTTCTTTTACTAGTCGTTGCGGGCTTACCTTTTCTAGCCTTCGCCGAAAGCGGGCCACTGCAAGGACAGATTGTAAACTGCGGCGAGAAAGTCCCGTGTTCCTTTGCTGAATTAGTGGAGGTGGCTAACCGTTTTATCCGTTTTATGCTCTTTAATATCGCTATCCCGATCTCCATCGTAGCCATTGTTTTCGTGGGCATCCGCATGGTTTGGGCTCAGGGGGACACTGGCAAATACGAAGCGGCCAAGAAGTCTCTCTGGAATCTTCTTATCGGCCTCACCCTTATCATCATTGCCGGTCTCTTGGTTATCACCATCCTCGACTTGCTCAAAGTAAAGAAGGACTTTATACTAACAGACGAGATCAGGGGTAGTACCCGATAGACCCATGAAAAAAAGTTTTCTTGAAGCGTGCTCAAGGATGGTTCTTTTACTTATTTTGGCAGCGTCTGCGGGCCAAGCGCGGGCGGATAACAGTGCGCTAAATCCGCTTGGAGTAGAGACTATAGATGCCCTTATCTTGATTATCCTCGATGCTATCGTCAAAATCGGAGTTCCGGTTATAACTTTCTTTTTTGTTCTCACCGGCTTCTACTATACGACAGCCATGGGAGACACCAGCAAGGTCAGTAAGGCCCATACCATGTTTAGGTACACGCTTATCGGTAGCGCGGTCGTGCTAGGGGCGAAGGTGATATATGAAATACTGCGCAATACGCTCACCAAGCTCAATTAGTCCGAACACGAAAGGATAATAAATCACTTTAATGCATACAAAAAATCAGAAAAGTGTCTTTCCAAATAAAAAAAGCTACCGAGAGCAGTTAACTATTGCTGTAGCCACCGGCCTGGCCCTCGGGCTTGCGCCGAGCTCAAATCCGCTTCATGCCGCCGGCAAGGATTTGAATGCCATTATCACACAAGTTTTTTTACCCATACTGCGCAATGTGGTCGTTCTTATCTTTGCCATTGCCCTGATCTACTTTCTCTGGAAGGTTAAGGACTATGTTACAGGTGAGAAGCCTGGGGATGCTCTCCAGGGCATGGGTATGGGCATCCTGGCCATGTTTGTGATGGTTACAGTTTGGGGTCTTGTCAGGCTTCTGGAGAATACTTTTGGGCTAGAGAAGGGTGCGCCTGAATTACCGCAGTTTTAGTGACACTCCTTTTTGCGTATGGAACTCCTAAGCAAAATCATTAGCGTAATAGTGATGCCGGTCATCGGCCTGATGTTTGCGCTTGCCCTCGTGGCTTTCCTCTGGGGTGCTTTTGAGTTTATGCAGGGTTCGGCGAACGAGCAAAACGTTAAAAATGCTCGTGACAAAATGCTCTGGGGAGTCTTAGGGCTGTTTATTATGGCGGCGGCCACAGGCATCGTAAATGTTATCTGCAAGACGGTGGGCTGTAACTAGAGGGGTCTGTCGCCGAATAGACTTTCGAGCTAGTTTTTCCAAAGTGCTTGCGAGACGAAGGTGAAAAAACGGAGTAGTAGCAGGGCTACCATGAGTATTTTTCACCGAGTCGCAGTAGCACTTTGGGAAAAGTAGCCGAAATGGATATTCGGCGACAGGCCCTAAAGGAAGGAATGGCAGGTGGCAGGTGGGATTATGTGGTCAATTGTCAATTGAGACATATAACTTTGTCCACAGGCGCTCTATGCGACAGGCGTGCTAAAATAAACTAGACTTTATATACATTCAGCTATAGCAAACACATGAACACAAAATATAAAATACTCCTTGGGTGCTTGATTGGGGCGCTTCTGGTGCCGGCGGTAGCTTCGGCGCAAGCCCAGAATATCTTGGCCGTTATTGACGTAATTGCCATTATCCTAAACCGCGTCGTTGCCATCGTAATCATTCTGGCGATGATCTGGTTTGTATGGGGTTTGATGGGTTATATCGCGGAGGGCTCTGAGGATTCCAAGGCTGGCCGAGAGAAAGGCCGCGAGCGCATGATTATGGGCACCATTGCCTTCTTCGTTATCGTCTCCATCTGGGGCCTCGTGCGCTTCTTGCAAAACTCTCTCGGCATTCAGGGCGACTCCGCGAACCTTCGCAACGAAGAGATTCCTTATATTGGCAATCCTGCTACAAGAGGGCAGTAGATTGAGTTTTTCCTTAAACTGAAACAAACAACAAACTCCGCAAAAAAGCGGAGCTTGTTGTTTATTTCAGTGGGCGAGAGAGGACTCGAACCTCCACGGATTGCTCCACCAGCTCCTAAGGCTGGCGCGGCTACCAATTACGCCACTCGCCCGCACAATCAGTATATTCGAGTAACGAAGCTCTTCCTCCCTCTGGCCAGGGGGAGGCTAGGAGGGGGTTGTACGGCCACAAACCTACCCCACCCTAGCCCTCCCCCGGCCGGGGGAGGGAAAAATTAAACCCTTGCGACCCTACGTTGCAATGCTACCTGTCCACCCAGTAGGGATCGAACCTACGACCGTTCGCTTAAGAGGCGACTGCTCTACCAACTGAGCTATGGGTGGATGTTTTGCTTACGCTAAGCCCGGCCCGCGATAAACAGAGTGAATTTCACAAATCTATGAGTGTAGGATATGCAGTATACAAAAGATGCTCTGGTCATTCAATATCTCTGATGCTCGAGGTGGGAGTCGAACCCACAAGACCTTGCGGTCACGACATTTTAAGTGTCGCGCGTATACCTGTTCCGCCACTCGAGCGTCTCTTCTTTCTATTGCGACCGCGGTGAGTTGACTTTAGACTATGGCAGTTTGGACACAAGACTCTTAGGTTTTCTATCCGATTATCATGTCGATCACCGTTTATGTGGTCGAGTTCTAATGGAAGATATCCATCATCAGATCTTGTGCACCATCCACACTCTTCACATAAAGGTTTTTTTAATCCCTCCCTGAATAGTCGCGCCTTGAGCTTAAAACGTTGATAATCACTGCCAAGCACGAGGATGTCGACCAATGGACGTAGTGGCATGTACCTACCTCTTAATCCCAAATTCCATCCTCGTCCCTTAAAGTGCTCCACAGAAAGCCCATATTGCCTGATGTATTTTTTTATCTGATCATAGTTTCCACCAGCCTCGACTAATCCGAGTTTGATTAGGACCTGGCGGTAACTGGTTGACGAGGCGGTGGCTTTTTTTAGATTATCAAGTGACCAGCTTCTTCTTCTCATTAAGAAATTATATCAAATGGTAAACGCTTTGCAATGCTTACATACGTATGCCATAATTCAGTAGGCAGTTAAGGCAGAGCGCTATACTTGTTTCACCCTTTTGATGAGGCCAGGACGGGAATCGAACCCGTGCGTGGGAGTTTTGCAGACTCCAGTGTTACCACTTCACCACCTGGCCGCCTCACTCTTTCTCTCTTTTAAGTCTATCATCATAGAGGGCCTTATCAAGCCCCTGCCGACTTTTCTCTCCGCGGTCTATTGCGATATCAAAAAGGGGCATCCTGTGCTTTTGTAATTTCTCGAGCGCAAAGGCATACAGGTCACTTCTTCGGCGACGAAGAAACGACAGCGCGTTTGCCTCTTCCGTGTCAGGCAGGACTGTGCACAGCACTGTGGCCCGCCTTCCGTCACGCGAAAGAGTGACACTGGTCACGGTGATGAGCGATTGCGGAGTAGTCTCATGTAGAAAAAAGTCGGCCGCGACCTCTTTTAATTGTAGAGCAAACTTTTCGCCGTAGTTCATTGTTAGTGATAAGTTTGGTTTTTAGCCCACATCTACTTACTTGAGAGCACGAATGCTTCAATGATGTCATTGGGCGCAATAGAATGTTTCGCCTCCACCATAAGTCCGCATTGACTTCCTACCCCAACCTCTTTCACGCGAATCTTCTGTGCTTGCAACTCCGAGATTTTTCCGTTTGTGATAAAATTGTCATGACGGATTACTCTTATTTGCGCGCCCTCTGTTAATTTTCCAGACACAACAGCTCCACCTATGACCTGTTTATCTTTTTGTCGACTAAATATTTTTAAGACCTTAAGACTACCGACCACCTCCTCCACCTCTTCTCGAGGTCGCCTACGCTCTATTTCCGCTTGTACGAGATCCACGGCGTCATAGATAACAGAAAATGAGTACACCTTCATCAATTTCTGCTCGGCGTATGTCTGGGATGGCTTTTCTGTCTTTACATTAAAGCCTATGATCAAGGGCTCAGTGTCCACAGACACAGCCCTAAGATCATTTTCACTCACTGGGCCAATTCCTGACTGTACAATCTGTACCTCAATTGCGTCATTTGACTGCTTTAGTATCTCCGCAGACAGTGCCTCTAAACTTCCTGAAACATCCGCTTTTAAAACCACAGGAAGGATACTCTTCGTGACTACCGATCGCGAAGAGATTCTATCGGATGCCTGGCTCACCACCGGCAACCTTGGCGATTGGTCAACAAGGGTTGCCTCGGCACTTTTTTTATTTGGATAAGCATGAAAGACAGAACCGGTCGCAAGAGAAGAGGTGCATCCCGACACCCTTACGGGCGCCGAGAATGTTGCCTTGCTGATACGATGAAGGAGGTGGTTAAAAAGAGCCCGAACCGGTGTTGCCTGCCTATCTACCACAAGTACGTCACCCACATGAATCGTTCCATTGCGAATTACCAGAGTCGCGCTACATCCATGTCGATTGTCTGTTGAAGACTCTATCACCACCCCACTCGCACCTGCGTCAGGGTCAGCCTTAAGCTCTGAGATTTCCGCTACCAGAAGGAGTATTTCCAGTAATTCGTCTATTCCCGCTCCCGACTTAGAGGATACCGGCGTAAAAGGCACAGAACCGCCGTAACCCTCAAGGAAGACGTGATTAGCGGCAAGGTCTTGCTTAACACGCTCAATATTTGCGTTCGGCTTATCAATCTTGGTAATAGCCACAACATAGGGTAGCTTGGCTGATGTTATGGCCGAGAGCGCCTCGAGAGTTTGCGGTTTTACTCCATCTTCTGCAGAAACGACTAGAATCGCCAAATCTGCCACTTGCGCTCCCCGAGAGCGCATGGCAGAAAATGCCGCGTGCCCAGGCGTATCAAGAAATGTAATTTTTCGACAATCACCTGAGTTACTATTATCGTTGCCCGAGGCAGTTCCAGCTTTCTTTTGCTTGGGCGGAAGGACGACCTCATAAGCACCCAGGTGTTGAGTTATGCTACCGGCCTCTCCTTCCACGATCTTGCTCTTGCGGATATAGTCAAGAAGACTGGATTTACCGTGGTCAATATGCCCCATGATAACTATTATCGGGGGGCGTTCAATCAGTTTTTCGGCACTATTATCTGAAAGATGAGACATTGTTTTCACAATACCACATCTTAGCTCTAATTCCCAGGCACTGGCAGATATATTCGCATTTCTACTCACCACAACTCGCCCTTCTCGTTTTACAATTGTGATATACTAACTACACACAATATGCGTCACAGACTTTAATAAAATGGAAGACCTCACAAAATCACAACTGATACTCCTCACTCTCTTTGTGAGCTTTGTAACCTCTATTGCAACCGGGATAGTGACCGTCACCTTACTCGAACAAGCTCCCGTGGCTGTCACGCAAACGGTTAACCGAGTGGTGGAGCGCACCGTTGAGCGTATTGTCCCCGGTGAGACCAAAACCACAGTACGGGAAGTGGTTGTTACAAATGATGACCTGGTGGCAAAGATTGTTGCAGAAAACAAGGGAGCCGTAGTAGAGATTGGAGTAATTCAAAAAGAGGAACCTCTCGGTAGGATTGGTGAAGAAAAGGTAGTACCGGGGCACGAGCAAGTAGTTCTCGGTACCGGGGTAGTGGTAGATTTGAGCGGTATCGTCGTAATTTCTAAGGTCGCACTTTCTTCAGTTACCACAGGAATGGAGGCCAGATTTTCGGATAACACCAAGGCGGTGGTCACCTTAGTTGATTTTTCTCACCCCTCGCTTGCCGTATTGAAGATTAACTCTTTTGACGCAAAAAAGATGTCGCATATTGGCCTTGCATCCCGCTCTCTACAGTTAGGTGAGCCCCTGGTTGGGCTGGGATATCATGCCGGTAGACTAGCGGTAGAGGTGGGTAGAGTTGTGGCCATGGAGGATGCCACGAACGCCTCTTCTACTCCGTTTGCAAAAAGCGATGTAGGAAGTCCTTGGCCGGTACTTTCCTCAAAAGGATCGCTCGTTGGCTTTAACATGGAAGACAGAAGCATCGTAAGCTCGGTAGAGATAATTCGTCTTGTTGATGAGTCAAAGACTCTTCTTCGCGGGACCGAGGAAAGAAAATCAGGCTCAGAGACCGCTTCTGTGGGTGGAGCCATCCCCACGCATGCTAACCGTGCCAATCCTTAGTTGGTCCTTAGCTGGTAAGAGCTTGTGAGATTTGACGTATAATCATGGTGGACGTATAATGTAACGTTAACCTGTTTTTCATGCAATATTGGGCCTTTGTCTTAATTGTTATTTCTAAAACTCAAATCAATCAAAACCATGCTTCCATTCAGTAATTTTACATCCAAAGCTCGTGAGGTCATAAGAAAGGCCCATGAACTAGTCATCGAGCGCGGCCAGAACCAGGTAAACCCCCTACACCTGCTTATCGCGCTTCTGTTGCAGGAGGACAACATAATTTTGATGATGTTGGAAAAGCTTGATGTAGATATCGCTCTTCTAACCGACCATTTAATTGAGAACATGGAAACGCCGGAGACCACAAACGTCATCTCCCCGGCATATCAGATTTACCTCACTCCGGAACTGGTGCGGGTTTTCGACGGAGCCGGAAAGTTTGCCGCCGTGCTCAAGGATGAATTTATATCTACCGAACATCTTTTTTTGGCTGTTCTCGATGTGCCCAGTAACGCGCGAGAAACCATGACTCGCTTTAGAGTGTCGCGAGATGACGCCCTCAGGGTGCTGCAAGAGGTTAGAGACTCAAAGGTCATAGACGTTTCGGAGAAAAAGCGACACCGACAACTGGAGAAGTACACAAAAAATCTAACCCACATGGCGGCTCAAGATAAGCTTGACCCGGTCATTGGTCGCGAAGAAGAAACTAGACGTATTATGCAAATTTTATCGCGTCGCACCAAAAACAACCCGATTCTTATCGGCGAAGCGGGGACAGGTAAAACAGCAGTGGCCGAAGGATTGGCAAACATGATTGCTAGGGGAGAGGTTCCAGAAACTCTAAAAGATAAGGAGATAATCTCTTTAGACATTGGCCTTCTGGTGGCGGGAAGTAAATATCGGGGTGAGTTTGAAGAGCGTCTCAAGAACGTAATTAAGGAAATCGAACGATCTGAGGGAAAGATTATTCTATTTGTTGACGAGATTCATACCATTGTAGGTGCCGGCGCGGCGGAGGGTTCGATGGACGCGTCGAATCTTTTAAAGCCCGCTCTTGCCCGCGGAGAACTGCGGGTTATTGGAGCTACCACAATAAAAGAGTACCAAAAATACATAGAAAAAGACCCGGCATTAGCAAGGCGTTTCCAGTCGGTATATGTGGGCGAGCCGACCACAGAGGACGCGGTGGCGATTCTTCGTGGCTTGCGAGATAAGTATGAACTTCATCATGGTGTTCGCATCACGGACGACGCCATCGTCGCCGCTGTCCAGCTATCCGCTCGATACATTACCGAACGCTATCTGCCCGATAAAGCGATAGACCTTATCGATGAGGCCGCGGCGGCCACGCGCCTTCAGCTTGAGGACAAACCAATCGTGCTTTCAAATACCGACAAAAAAGTAATGCGTCTCGAAATCGAGAAGGAGGCTCTAAAAAAGGAGGTGGAGCAGGGGCCAAGCAGGGGCAAAACTCGCTCACGTCTAAAGGAAATAGAGAAGGAGATGTCTGGACTCAAGGGAGACACTGCCGAGATGGAAACTCAGTGGAAAAATGAGCGTGACCTCATTCTTTCTATGAGAGCTATTAAAAAGGAGCTTGAATCTATGCGCCTTGAAGCTGAAGCCGCGGAGCTTAAGTCGGACCTTTCAAAAGCTGCAGAGATTCGATACGGTCGTATTCCCACAAAAGAAAAAGAGTTGAAACAGCTTGAGTTGATTTTGCGGCAAGCCCAAAGTGCACGCAAGATTCTAAAAGAAGAGATATCAGAGGAGGATATTGCGAGCGTAGTATCTCGCTGGACCGGTGTTCCTGTCTCTAAGATGCTCGAAGAGGAGATACAAAAGCTTTCCCGCATGGAGCATGACTTACGCAAACGGGTCATAGGGCAAGACGAGGCCATCAAAAAGATTGCGGAGGCAGTGAAGAGGTCTCGAGCCGGTATAAGTGATCCCGACCGTCCTATTGGCTCTTTTATGTTCTTGGGGCCCACCGGTGTAGGAAAAACCGAACTTGCGCGTACACTTGCCAACTTCATGTTTAATGACGAAAAAGCCATCATCCGCGTCGACATGTCGGAGTTTATGGAGCGTCACTCTGTTTCAAAACTGATTGGTTCACCACCTGGGTACGTAGGCTACGACGAATCCGGCTCTCTTACTGAATCTGTGCGTCATCGTCCCTACTCCATTGTCCTCTTTGACGAAATAGAGAAAGCCCATCCGGAAGTGTTTAACATACTGCTCCAGGTGCTCGACAACGGGCGTCTCACAGACAGTAAGGGTCGTGCGGTTAACTTTCGTAATACCATAATCATTCTCACTTCAAACGTGGGGTCCGATCAATTAAATCGCTCTAGTGCCATAAGCTTCAGTGAACAGAAAAACCTAGAAGATTACGACACGCAGAAAGATCGCATCCTTCGTGACCTAAAGCAACATTTCCGTCCGGAGTTTCTAAACCGTCTAGACGAGGTACTCGTTTTCCGTAATCTTACGGAAGAGGTTATTCGAGAGATAGTGAATATTCAAATATCTCAAATAAAAGACCGTCTAGCAGAGAAGGAACTCCGCTTGAGCGTTGCCCCGGCCGCTCTTGCCCTACTGGCAAAAGAGGGATACAGTCACGAATATGGAGTGCGCCCCCTCAAGCGCCTCATCCAGAGCAAAATACTTAATCCTATTTCCGAGTTTATTATTGCCCGGCAGACAGAGTCCGGGACTCTTGTGCAGGTTGGGGTAAAGGATAATGATCTCACTGTCCAACTTTCCAGAGCGACAAGACGACTTCAGCCGTCACCTATTCAGAAAGGAAGTGGCCACACCGCCACCGAGACGAAGCGAGCGTAGATGTAAAAAAAGATAGAGTGTATTTAAATAGAATTGTATGATTCTGCTACACTCAACGCGTAACTGCTTATACCTCTCGCATTTCTAGAATGTCATCCCGTTGCAGAACGGCCTGCCTGCGGTAGGCAGGGATCCAGGTTCAACCCGGGCCTGTCCCCCTACGGGGGATCCCCCATGAGGGGAGATCCCAGCTGGAGTTTACCCCGTACTGGATACGGGGCCGGGATGAGACACAAGAGATGTGAGGGGCTACCTCCGCGCCTGTTGTCTGTTGGTGCTAATAAATGTATCATATGAAGAGTTCCAACTTGGGAACTCTTATTGCGTAGGTGGTAGAGCGGTCAAATACAAGGGACTGTAAATCCCTCGCCCATTGGGCTACGCAGGTTCGAATCCTGCCCTACGCATCGAGCGAAGCGAGAATGAGGAGGGAGAGAGTGCCCTGCGGCACTCTCGTCAGGATTCGAACGTCGGAGCGTTACGAGGCCAGCAGGCCGAGTCGCGAGACGGTGCCCAGCCCGAGGTGAGCGACGGCGAACCGAGAGGCGAGGGAGAAACTCCTGCCCTACGCATCGAGCGAAGCGAGAATGAGGAGGGAGAGAGTGCCCTGCGGCACTCTCGTCAGGATTCGAACGTCGGAGCGTTACGAGGCCAGCAGGCCGAGTCGCGAGACGGTGCCCAGCCCGAGGTGAGCGACGGCGAACCGAGAGGCGAGGGAGAAACTCCTGCCCTACGCATCGAGCGAAGCGCGTCCCATTTTCTGGCTTTGAAAAAGTTGTTGAGTTCTGTTTTGGTGTCTTTATTGTACCAAGTTAGAACCTATTTCCAAAACAAATGATGTTGCGCGCTCCACGCGCGTGGTGGCTTTGACCTGAATCCTACGCTCGACGAATTGCCCCGCCACCGCCTCGCTTCTCTCGGCAACACCGAAGAAAAATGTCTCTTGCTTTCTTGATTTGGCGGGGGTGAAATTTTTTTTGAAAGTGGAAAGGACATTTTTCTTTGGTGTTCTGCCCTCCAAGTATTCGGGCAGGTGGCGGAACAATGCGGACGAAGTTTTGGCAAAACTATTTTTTGGGGAAAGGATTTGCCAAAACTTCGGCTGATTTGTTTTTGAATTCGGATGTCGCAAATGGAAAATTCCTCCCCAACCCCCAGTAGATTCTCTCATACTGGGGTCTGGGGAGGAATGCGGGCGGGATTAGCTCCCGTTTCTTTTTTGAAATTCGCCGCCAATTATTCTTTGAAAGCAATATTCTTCTCTGACATTCCAAACGCCTTCGCCCATTGCGGATATATTGCTTTCAAATTTCTGGCCAAAAACTCTTCTCCGTTTGGGTCGGCCAAAATTCCTTTCATATAATCCTCCGTTGAAGCACCGGCAGGAAGTTTCGATAAATTGTCTTTCATGGTTGGATATTTGGCCGCCATTGCTTCAAGAGTTTTTGGGTTCTTTAATCCGGTAGTTATTGAACGGAAGCATGATTCAATAACTTTGCTTTGCATGTCGCTGAAAGACGCATATTTTTTACCTGATTCGGTTGGGTCTGGCGACATTCCTTTTGTTTCAGAAGTAGTCCTGACACCGGAAATTTCTTGTCCTTGACTATCCGTTATTGGCTGTGCAAGCAAAACTCCCTCCTTATTAAACTTTTGACGATTTTGTTCCGCATATTTTTGCAAAATCGGCAAAGCTTTTTCCATTCCTTTCTCTCCAAGATATAGAACGATACGGTCTTTTTGATTCATAATTTGACCGATTTCCGATGGACTTACCTTGGAAACATCAGCGGTCTTAATTTGAAAACCAAGTTTTTGTAATTCTGGGTCGCTATTCAACTGCTCAATCACACCTTGATAAGTCGGCAATATGTCGCCACCCTCGCAATTGAAATATACACGGTATTTTGTTGATTCGCGCTCAGGCTGTTTTAATTCGCCAGTCTGTTTATCAAAATAATTTGATTCATAATATAGCCAACCATTTTCGTAAAAATATGGCGTTGTGTATCTTTCTTTATCGCCGAAAGTTCCGTCTGCCTGTTTTGCTTTTACAGTTTCCTGTCCATAGCCCAATTCTTGCTTATGGTCTTGCTCAAATTTCGGTCCCGCCGTAATCCATTCTTGATTGCTAGGGTCTTGTAACCAAGCATCAATTTTTTTCTGTCGTGCTTCTCGATAACTTGCCATATCGGGAGTGCCGTCAGGATTGACTTTGTAATCAACGCCCCTCTGTAAATTTATACTTTTGCCAGTTAAGTGGTCATAAAAATTTCCGCCATATTTAGCCCAATCCTTAGTTGCCTCCAAAATTTGTTTTGCTTTCTCATCGTCAAATAAATTTTCTCGCTCCATAGGATTTTCTACACTACCCTCAACTTGCTTCGGCTGTTCCACAACCGCCTCTGTTGATTGCTCAATTTGCGGAGTAACTGGCGTTTCTTGTTTAACCCCAAGCTGTTCGCGAAGCTCACCTAATTTTTGCGCGTCTTCCGCACCTCGCTTCTTACTCGCCACCTTACCTTCTAATTGTTGAAATAATCCCTCAATTCTCTTCCGATCTGTGAAGCCGCGCCCATCGCCGGGGCCAAAGCGAAAAATACTTTTTCCGTCTTCGTCGGAAATTCCGCCAATATCCTCCACGGTTCCGTAGTCCTTATTTTTCCAAAAAATCATCAACTGGTCAGGATTTCCGCTAAAAACAAATTTTCCCGACCTATCATAAACTTTTACAATACCCGAATCTGACACAGTATCGAGCGAACCTTTGACCTGTTGTTCAACTTCTGCGTTCTCTGGACTCTCTACCTTTGGCTGTTGTTTCTCCGCCCAAGATTTTTCTCGCTCGGCTTTGTATTCTTCCGGTGTTTCGTTGACGCGCATAGCGCGTCCGCCCATGTGCATTTCTTTTTCCGCCACTTTCAAGTCGTCTTCTGGTGTCGGCGGTTTTTGTTGTGGCTGTCCTTCAAATTTCATAAATTTAATTTATCAAATCATCAACGCTCACGCCAAAGGCCTTCGCAACCTTTTTGAGCGTGTCTAATGTCGGGTTTTTGTTTTCTCCCGACTCCATTTTAATAAGCGTGTTATTGGCGATATCAGCCAATCTCGCCAACTTCTCTTGCGAAAGCCCTTTGGCTTCTCGCAATTTCTTTATGTTGTTTGCTAAATTTTGACTTGTTGACATATCATCATTAAAAGATTAACATTATAGTGGAGTATCCATTTATCTATTACTACTATGATGTTACACCAAAATTTCAAACAAATCAATATGGAGAATTTTTTTGTGGCGGCGAATTTCAAAAAAGAAACGGGAGCGAATCCCGCCCGCATTCCTCCCCAGACCCCAGTATGAGAGAATCTACTGGGGTTTGGGGAGGAATTTTCCATTTGCTCCTCTTTTTGTTTTGGGGGAATTCGGGGCGGACATGTATGCATTATACTGCACTCTTGCAAAAGAATGCAAGTTTTCCTATTATATATCTATGGCAACAGGTAAAAAGCTTGGGGAAAACCTAAGAAAACTACGCTTGAAAAAGAATATGTCGCAAGGAGACCTTGCGACGGTTTTGAGCGTTGATCGAGCGTATATCAGCAATATTGAAAATGGTCGTATGAATCCTACTCTTTCGACTTTGGAAAAGATCGCTAATGCGTTGGGAATTTCCAGTAGCGAACTTTTGAAATGAGAAGTTATCAATGTAAAGTCTGTTTGACATTTTGGTTTGATTGTGTAAACTTACATTACAAATCATGCAAGAATATATTTCAAATGAAGTGAATAAATTACGGACTCAAAAAAGTATCACGCAGGAAGAGCTTGCGGAAAAGCTAAAAGTGAGCCGTCAGACAATCATTGCGATTGAAAAAGGAAATTATACACCATCTGTATTACTTGCCCTTAAAATCGCTGATTTCTTCAAATTACCGGTCGAACACATTTTTAAAATTTCCTATGAAAAATAAAATCACAAAAGAAATAATAGTTCCTCTCACGCTGATTGTTCTGGCAGTTTTGCTTCTCAACCCTTTTCATTTTTGGATGCCAGATATGATGGTAATGGGAATGCTTGCTATTCTTTTAGTTCTCTTTGGTATGTTTGCGAGCTTTATTCTGAAAGAAAAAGTATTTGATGAACGCGATGATGTAAACCGTTCACTTGCGGGAAGAAATGCGTTTCTCGCAGGATCAGCAATTCTCATGCTCGGCATTGTGGTGCAAGGATACTCACACAAAGTAGATTCGTGGTTGGTGGTTGCTCTGATAGTAATGATAATCGTAAAAATCACGACCCGTCTTTGGAGTGACAAAAATCTCTAAAATATAGTTATCCACAAAACGAATGTAAAGTGTGCTTTACATTCGTTTTGTTATTATATATACTTTTGGCATTACTATTATTAATTAACTTTCTAACAAATCTTATGAACAAAAATGTAGGAATAATTATCGGGGTTGTTGTGTTGGCGGTAATTGTTGGAGGAATCTATGTATTCAACAATGCAAAAGATGATGCAATGATGGCTAAAGAGCAGATGGAACAAAAAGCCATGGAGGAGCAAAAGATGGCTGAAGAAAAAGCCATGATGGAGCAAAAGGCAATGGAAGAACAGGACGCAATGATGAAAGCTGACAATACAGAAACCGACAACATGATGAAGAAAGACGAGACGAGCATGATGGATAAAAGCGATACCATGATGAAGGTTGGTTCATACGAAACTTATGCATCAGAAAAAGTTGCTCTAGCTTCCGCTACTCATGATGTAGTTTTATTTTTCAGAGCAAGCTGGTGTCCGACTTGTAGAGCGTTAGACGCGGACATTAAAGCTAATCTTTCAAAAATTCCGGAAAGCCTAGCCATTCTTGATGTGAATTACGATAATTCTACCGCACTCAAACAAAAATATGGCGTTACTTATCAGCATACATTTGTGCAAGTTGATAAAGACGGAAACCTAATTAAAAAGTGGAGTGGCAGTCCGACACTCTCGGCACTCGTATCAGAAGTAAAATAACATGTTGCTTCTCCTGATCTCATTTATCGCAGGAATACTCACGGTGCTTGCGCCGTGTATTCTGCCCCTCCTCCCCGTGATAATAGGACATTCCATCACGGACACCACCCCGAGCAGGAGAAGGCTTTTTGTGGTTGTAGCATCGCTTGGAATTTCGGTCATACTATTCACGCTACTTCTCAAAGCAAGCTCCTTGTTGATTGATATTCCTCAAGATTTCTGGAAATGGATTTCTGGTGGAATTATTTTCTTATTTGGTTTGACTATGGT
>Ga0210057_1006376_pt1 | contig 14706 bp, 13 predicted proteins | sample CryGeyCG2114_010_2_FD_183968 | JGI IMG/M metagenome (GOLD analysis project Ga0210057, IMG submission 183968) | Groundwater microbial communities from aquifer - Crystal Geyser CG10_big_fil_rev_8/21/14_0.10 (SPAdes) (version 2) | ecosystem: Environmental > Aquatic > Deep subsurface > Groundwater ... | reverse complement strand
TCAGGAGTTCTGGTTTTTATAATTCCCAGCCTGTTTGAAATCCTGTGAACATGAACATCAACCGGAATAGCAGGAATTCTAAACGAATACACAAGAACGCAGTTAGCTGTTTTTCTTCCAACTCCTTTAAGAGAAACAAGCTGTTCTAAAGAATTAGGAACCTTGCCCCCAAAAGTCTCATTTAATTCTATTGCAATGTTTTTGATTGTTTTTGCTTTCACTCTGTAAAATCCAGCTGGCTTAATTAGTTTTTCAATTTCTTTTGTTTTGGCTTCAGCTAACTTTTTTGCTGAAGAAAATTTTGCAAACAATTGTTTTGATGCTTTAGCAGTGTTTTCATCTCTTGTCCGCTGGCTTAAAACAGTTGAAATCAATACTTTGAATGGATTCTCAAAACCCACTACAGGCTTATGAAAACCAACTTCTTTTTTCAATAATTTAAGAATTAAATTAATGTTTTTTTTCATAAAACCAAAATAATTAATTGAAATTAATTTTTTTTATTCAATTTTTTTATTGTTTTTCTTTCTTTAATTATTAATTTTTTTATTTTTTTCAAATTAAATTTTCTCTTATATAAGTTACTCCGTTTCTGAATAACTGAATTCCTTCTCCTTCAAAAGGGAGTTCTGTTCTGGTGCTTCTTGGGTCAGTAACTGAATAAATGTTTTTTTCCGGATGAGGCATTAAACCAAAAATTCTTCCAGTTGAATCGCAGATTCCTGCAATTGAATCCATTGAACCATTAGGGTTTTTTTCATACTTAAACACAACTAAATCTTTTTCATAAAGCTCTTTCAGAGTTTCTTCTGGCATAACAAGTTTTCCTTCACCATGGTTTATCGGGCAATAAACTGATTCAATTTCTTTAGTCCAGACACAATGTTTTCCTCCATTGTTTTTCATTGAAATCCATTCATCCTGAAAATGTCCTGAATCATTTGAAATCAAACTGATTTCCTGCTTAAATTTTTCTCCGCTTGAGTTAAGCAAACCGGATTTAACTAATGCCTGAAAACCATTGCAGATTCCTAAAACCAGTTTTTTTTCTTCCAAAAATTTTTGCAGTTCTTCCCTTAAATTAAATGAAAGCTTGTTAGCAAGAATTCTTGCAGAAGAAATATAGTCTCCGTCAGCAAAGCCTCCGGGCAAAACCAATGCATGAAAGTCTTGTAAGGAAACTTCTTTTCTTTCAAGAGAATTAATGTGAACTGCTTTTGCTTCGGCTCCAAGATAATTAAATACATTAACTGTTTCATAATCGCAGTTTGTTCCTGCAGTCCTTAAAACTAATATTTTTGGATTCATTTCATCACTCAATTTTTTTTCATTAATTATTTTTTTTGCTTAATTTTTTTGTTTTGGTTAAATCATTTTTCTAATTTTTTTTGCTTTTTTGTTTTTTTTATTCCAGTTATTTTTTTTAATTCTTTTTTGTTTAGTTTTTTGCCATTAATTTTTTTTCTTCTTTTCTTGTTTTTTTACCAATCCAATGTTTTCTTCCACGCTTGCTTTAATATATTTAAATCTGAATCAATTATTTTTTTTCCTTTTAATCCGGTTACTTCAAGATAATTTTTTTCTGTTGTTCTTCCAATTTCAGAAAAAATTGCTCCATGCATTTTCTTTTCAAAAGCGTCTTTGAATTTATACGGCACTTCAGCTATGATTCTTGAATTTGATTCAGAAAACAATAAAACGGTTTCAGTTTTTTCTTTTTCGTTTCCTTCAAAAAACATTTTTCTTAAATCCATTTGAACTCCAAGCATTCCGCCAAAAGCCATTTCAGCAATGCTTACAGCAAGTCCTCCTTCAGAACAGTCATGCATTGAACGAATAATTCTTTCAGAGTTTTTTTCTCCAATCAAAGTTAATTCAGATAATTTTTGATAAGATTTTAATGCTTCTTCTGCGTTTACTTCTGGCACGTTTTTTCCTAATTTGTTTTGTAATTTAAGATAATGGCTTGCTCCTAACTCGTTTTTTGTTGCTCCAACCAAGTAAATCAAATTATCTTTTTCTTTTAAATCCATTGAAATCCTTTTCATTGCATCAGGCAGTACTCCTAAAGCTGAAATCAATAAAGTTGATGGAATAAAAATTGTTTTGTTATTTAATTTGAATTCATTATGAAAAGAATCCTTGCCAGAAATAAACGGAGTGCCAAAAGCAACTGCAAAATCCTTGCAGGCAGTTGCGCTCCTTACTAATTCAGCCATTTTTTCTTTTGTTGGAGCCCCCCAACAAAAATTGTCAAGCAATGCAATATGATTTATTTGTGCTCCGACACAAATTAAGTTTCTTATTGCTTCATCTATTGCTGAACCAGCCATCCAATAAGGGTCAATGTCTCCATACAATGGATTAATTCCGTTTGAAACAGCAATTGCTTCTTTTGAATCAAATAAAGGCTTGATTACAGAGGCATCGCTTGGAGAATCATTTTCTTTTCCCATTAAAGGCTTAATCACTGAACCAGCCTGAACTTCATGGTCATACATTCTGATTGTAGTTTCTTTTGAAGCAATATTCGGCATTCCAAGAAGCTGAAGCAAAATCTGATTAAAGTCTTTTAGTTCAACAAATTCTTCTGTTAATTTTTTTTCTTTCCATTCAGCTTGTAATTCTTTTTTTGGCAAGGCATTATGCAGGAAATCCATTTCTAATTCAATTATTTTTTCTTCTCCAAAAAACACTTCAAGTTTTTTTGAGTCAGTGAACTCTCCTAAAACCACTGCTTCAACATCTTCTTTTTCACATAAATCAATAAACTCTTTTGTTTTTTCTTTTGGCACAGCTAAAATCATTCTTTCCTGTGACTCGCTGATCCAGATTTCCCATGGATTTAATCCCTTGTATTTTAATGGAGCTTTATCTAAGTGAACTATTGCACCAGAATCTTCTGCCATTTCCCCTATTGCAGAACTAAATCCTCCTGCGCCACAATCAGTAATACAAGAATAAAGTTTTTTGTCTCTTGCCTGAAGCAATACATCCATTGTTTTTTTTTCTTCTATTGGGTTTCCAATTTGAACCGCAGTAGCAGAAGTTTCTTCAGTTAATTCAATTGAAGAAAAAGTTGCTCCATGAATTCCATCCCGACCAGTTTTTCCTCCGACACAAATAATTTTGTCTCCTTTGTTTGCCTGTTTTTTATCCATTCCTTTTGGAATCAACCCAATTGTTCCGCAATAAACTAAAGGGTTTCCTAAATATCTTTCATCAAAAATAATTGCACCATTAACTGTTGGAATACCCATTCTGTTTCCATAATCTCTTACTCCTGCTCTTACTCCCTTAAAAATTCTTTTTGGATGCAGTAATTCTTTTGGAACGTTTTGTGAATCAAATTCTCCAAAACAAAAAATATCTGTATTAGCAATAGGCTTTGCCCCTAAACCTACTCCAAGAATATCTCTTATTACTCCTCCAATTCCAGTGTTTGCTCCTCCATATGGATCCAAAGCAGACGGATGATTATGTGTTTCAACTTTAAATGCCACATCAAACTCTTTGTTAAAAGAAATTATTCCAGCGTTATCAGAGAAAACTGATACAAGCCAGTTTTTGTCTTTGCTTATTTTGTTTGTAGCTGATTTAATTGTTTCTCTAAACAAATTTTCAATTCTTTTTTCCTGTTCTTTTCCATCCAAAGAAATTTCTTTGTAATTGACTGCTGAATTAAATGTTTTGTGTTTGCAGTGCTCGCTCCAAGTCTGGGCTAAAGTCTCTATTTCTGCTCTTGAAGGATTTCTTTTTTTTTCTGAAAAATATTTTTGAAGTATTTTCATTTCTTTTGGATTCAAAGCCAAAAGCATTTTTTCGCTTAACTCTTCCAGTTCTTTTTCATTTAATCCGATTAATTTAATTTCTTCTTTCATAAAAAAACACTTTATTCATTCAATTTCTTCTTTTATTTTTTCACTTTATTGATTTTTTTGTTAATCCTTCACTTTAATTTCATTTTTTATTTCTTCATTCAATTTTTTTGTTTTTTTAAATTATTTTGTCTAATTCATTTCTTTCTTTTTTTTTATTCCCCTGATTTTTTTATTTCAAAGGATTCAATTATTTCGTTTGCAAGCATTTCTCTGCAAACTTTATTTATTTCGTTTTCTGTTCCGCCTGAAAAAAAATATTTTTTTGATGTTTTAATTGATTCGTTTTCAGGAAAATTTCTTTTCAATAAATCTTTTACTCCAATCATTGATGCATTGCCTGTGTTGTCTGTTGTTCCAGGCAGTAATTTTATTTCTGCAAGCCAGTCTGCTTTAATTTCTGCATCAGAATTAATTTTATATTCCTGAACTATTAAATCACAGAAAAGATTTGAAGCAATTTTCTCTAATTCCTGTTCAGTTAACTCTGGTTCAATATAATAACATTGAACTATTTTTAATGCATTTAATTTAATTCCTAAATCAGCTAAAATATCGTTTTTGACGCTGTTTGACTCAGAGTCATTTTTTTCTTCCCTAAAAAACACTTCAATTTTATTCATTTTTATTCCTTAACTAAATTTAGAGTAAAGCTTTTTTTATTTTGTTTGTTTTTTAACGTGCTTCCAGAGCATTTCACTGATTTCATTTTTTGTTTTAAGCTTGTTTCCTTCAACACAATCAATTTTAATCCAGTTTCTTTCTTTTCCGCATAATTCAATGAATTCTTTTCTTACTTTTTTCTGGTAACCAAAGTCTTTTTCATGAATGTCTTTTTTTTCTTTCATATAATCTTTTTGTTTTCTTGAATCCATTAATTTCTGGGAAAATTCAGCTGGAACATCCAAAAAACAAACTAAATCTGGTTCAGGCATTCTTTCTTCAATTTTTTTCATCCATTCAATGAATTCACTCTTTTTTTTTGTGTCTTCAAATTTAGCACTTTGATAAGCAAAATTTGAAGTATAATACCTGTCCATAATCAAAGTAAACCCTTGCCCAAGTTTTTCTTCTATTTCTTTTTTTATTTCATATCTGTCTAAAGAATAAAGCAATGAAACAAATTCTTCCGGAAGAACCTCTTTTTTTCCTAGTTCTCCTTTCAAATATTTTGCAATCAGTTTCCCAAAAAACTCATTATATCTGGGAAAAGAATAAATTTTTGCTTTAACACCGTTTTTTTCCAGTTTTTCTTTTAATAATTCTGTTTGAGTTGCCTTTCCGCTTGAGTCAAGACCCTCTAAAACTATTATTCTGCCTTTGTTCATGCGTGTATTTAAGGTTAAAACAATTTTTTAATCCTTTTTAACCAAAAATATACTAAATGAAAAAGAAAAGCAAAGAATTAGAGTACCTGCGTTTTTTGTTTTCCTCGCATAGATTTGGAACAATACTGGGTTTAGAGAGAATAACATTTATTTTAAACAAAATGAATAACCCTCAGAATTCATTTAAAAGCATTCATATTGCTGGAACAAATGGAAAAGGTTCTACTTCAGAAATCATTTCACAGATATTAATTGAACACGGATTTAAAGTCGGAACTTATACTTCCCCTCATATTAAAAGATTCAGTGAAAGAATAAAAATTAACGGAAAAGAAATTAATGACAAAGACCTTGCTTTTGAAATAAAAAAAATAAAGAAAGTAATCGACAAAAAACAGAAAACTGATTCAGATTTTAACCCGACTTTTTTTGAGTTAGGCGTTGCAATAGCATACAATTATTTTGCAGGAAAAAAAGTTGATTTTGGAGTAATTGAAACAGGTTTAGGCGGAAGGCTTGACGCAACAAATGTTTTAAACCCAAAAATTGCAGTAATAACAAATATTTCAAAAGAACACACTGATTATTTAGGAGACACAGTCGAAAAAATTGCTTTAGAAAAAGTTGAAATAATAAAGCCTGAATGCATTGCAATTACAGGAGAAACAAACAAAAAAATCCTTAAAATAATCCGTGATAAAACAGTAAAAGAAAAAGTTAAATTATTTGAATCAAAAAAACTTTGTTCAGTTAAAAATCATTCTTTTAATTTAATCAGGCAAAAACTTGATTTAGAAGTTGAAGGAAAAAAATTTAAGGAACTTGAATTTGCTTTATTAGGCAAATTCCAGCTAAAAAACCTCTGCACTTCAGTTCTGGCAGTAAAAAAACTCGGGATTAAATTCAATGAAAAAAAACTCAAAAAAGCATTAAAAAAAGTTTTTATTTCCGCAAGATTTGAAATAAAACAAAAAAATCCTTTGGTTGTGTTTGATGCAGGGCACAACCCTGACTGCTTTGAAAAAATAAAAGAAACTTTATTAATTTTAAAGAAAAAAAAGTCTTTTCAAAAACTGATTCTGCTTATCGGGCTTTCATCAGACAAAAACGTTGAAGAAATCAGCAAAATAATTTTTCCTTTGGCTTCAAAAATAATTATTTCCAAAGCAAGTTTTAGAGGAATGGAAATAACCAAAATAGCCGGTTTTGCAGAAAAATACAATAAGCCTTTTATTGGTTTTCCTGACCCAGACGAAGCATTTGATTTTGCTTTAAACGAAACAGACAAAAAAGATCTGCTTTTAGCAATAGGTTCAATTTTCTTTTTAGGGGAATTAAACCCTGAATTTGATTAAAGTTTTTCTCCAAAAATTTTTGTTCCAATCCTAATCATATTGCTTCCGTTTTCAATTGCAACCCTGAAATCATTTGTCATTCCCATTGAAAGAAACTCAACTGAATTATGCATTGATTTTAATTCAACAAAAACTTTTTTTGCTTCAGCAAAAAAAGGAGCAGTTTTTTCTGGTTCAGGAAAAAAAGGTGCAACAAATATCAAACCTTGGAAATTAATTTGATTTAATTCATTAATTTCTTCAGCTAATTCAATTATTTCTTCTTTTTTTACCCCAAACTTTTGTTTTTCCCCTGAATTTAATTCAATAAACACATTAATTTTTTTTTCTGATTCCATGCAGGCTGAATCAATTTTTTTTGCTAGCTTAAACGAGTCAACTGACTGAATGCAGTCAAATAATTCAACTGCTTTTTTTGCTTTGTTTGACTGCAAGTGCCCAATAAAATGCTTTTCAACTTTAAAATCAAATTCCTTAAATTTTAATTCTGCTTCCTGAACAGTGTTTTCTCCAATAATTTTTATTCCTGCCTGAACTGCTTGTCTGATTCTTTCTGTTGGCTGGGTTTTTGTTGCAGCAACAAGTTTAACATTTTTTGGAATTTCAGCTAAAAGTTTTTTGACATTTTTTTCTATGTTCATTTTAATTATTAAAGAACCAATTTAATTAAAAGAACTGGGATTTAACTTGGGTGTTTTTTTAATAATACTTAAAAAAGGTTATGAATATTTTTTATTATTAAGAATAATTAAAAGGGATTTAAATGGAAAAACTTGTTTTGTTGCATGAAAGTTTTATTTCGCCTTTGTTTTTGGACACAATTAAAAAAAATAACTGGCCTGTTTTTGCTGAAGGAAAAATGAAACAAGAGCTTGAAAAAAAAGAGATTTCTGTTTTAACTGAAAATGAATTAAAAGAAAAATTTTCTCTTAATCCAATAATTTATTTTAATGCAGAAGACTGTCTTGCATTTATAAAAAAATTTTCTAAAGATGAAAAACTAAAAGAAAATATTGCTTTTTTTAAGGACAAATATGCTTTGAAAAAAGAAATCAAAAAAGAGTACCCTGAATTTTTTATTGCTGAATTAAGAAAAAAAGATTTTGATTCTTTTGTTGTTCCTAAAGGAAGAGAATTAATCATTAAACCTTTAGTTGGATTTCATTCAGTTGGAATAAAAAGATTTTCTTCTCAAGAAGAATGGAATAAAATCAAAAAAGAAATTTTATTGGAATGCGAAAAATACTCTAAAGTGTTTGATGAAAATGTTTTAAGTGACAAAGTTTTTTTGGTTGAAGATTACATTAAAGGAGATGAACTTGTTTGTGATGCGTTTTTTAATTCTGAGGGAAAACCAGTTATTTTAGGTTTATATTATCATCCTTTTTCTGATGAAAATGATTTCAGGGATTTAGTTTATTATTGTAGTTCAGATTTTGTTAAAGAAAATTATTCTAAAATAAAGGGTTTTTTGGATTTGATTGCATCTAAAAGATTTTTCAAAAATTTTCCTATTCACATGGAAGTAAGAATAAAAAACGGAAAAGTTTATCCAATTGAAGTTAATCCATTGCGTTTTGGCGGTTTTGGTTTAGCTGACCTTCCATTTCATGCTTTTGGAATTAACTCTTTTGAATTATTTTTTGAAGACAAAAAACCAGACTGGAATAAAATTTTCAGCAAAAAAGACAAAAATTTTTATGCATTTATTGTTGGCCAGACTCCATCAAATTTTAATCCAGAAAAAGAAACCATTAAAACTGATGAATACAAAAAAACTTTTAAGAAAATTTTGAATTATGTTCCAATTGATGCATCCAAATACAAGTTTTTTTCCACTACTTATGCTGAAAGCAATAAACTAGAAGACCTGACCAATTACCTGAATTATGATTTTAATCAATTAAGGAAAACAAATAAGTAATTTATTTCAAGTAATTTGATTTAAAAAAGTTTACTGTACATTAATTTTATTATAATAAAATATAAAATTTAAGTGAATGGGCTTTAAGGTGATTAAATGAAAAATTTCAATGAGTTGATTACAAAAAAAAGAATAATGTTTTTTGTATTATTTGCAGCATTAGTTTTAATTGCAAAACAAATCAATTTTTCTGCCATTCTTGGAGCAGAAAACCAAGCATTTACTTTATTCCAGTTTTTTGGCCCAATAGCAGGAAGCTTTTTAGGACCAGTAATTGGAGCAGGAACAGTTTTAATTGCACAGTTAAGTGAAATGCTTTTATTCGGCAAAGCATTTGATTTCATTGCCTTATTCAGATTAACTCCAATGATTTTTGCAGCAGTTTACTTTGCATTATATGCAGGAAAAAAATTTAATTTCACTGCAGTCATTCCATTGCTTGCAATGCTAGCTTTTGTATTGCATCCAGTCGGCCAACAAGTATGGTTTTATTCATTGTATTGGTTAATCCCAATAATTGCAACAGTTTTTTCTAAAAGACTGTTTTTCAGAAGCCTTGGAGCAACCTTTACAGCTCACGCAATTGGTTCAGTTGCATTTCTTTACTCTATTCCGACTACACCAGAATTATGGCTTGCATTAATTCCGATTGTTGCAGTTGAAAGAATTTTGTTTGCATCAGGAATAAGCGTTTCATTTATTGCTTTCACAACAATTCTGGCAAAACTAGAAAACTTTATTCCAAACAAAGTTCTTTCAATAGACAAAAGATACACTTTAAGCAAAATGTTAAGCAACCTTTTTTAAAAAAAGGTTGCAACTTAAACTCAAAAGTTTAAGTGCACAACAAAATCAAGGATTTTGTTTGTGAACAAAAAGAGGAACCCTTTTGGGTTCTATTCTATTTCTTTTTTAATCACTTCCATTATTTTTTTATATTATTTTAAAGGTTAATTTGAAGGTGGTTAATTGAGTTTAAAAGAAACTGATTCAAAAGTATTTGAAGCAATTCAAAACGAAACAAAAAGACAAATGGAAGGACTAGAATTAATTGCTTCAGAAAACTATGTTTCAAAAGAAGTTTTAGAGGCAATGGGGTCAGTTTTAACAAACAAATACAGTGAAGGTTATCCCCACAAAAGATATTATTCCGGAAACGAGTTTGTTGATGTAATAGAAGAACTAGCAATTACAAGAGCAAAAAAATTGTTTAACGCAGAACACGTTAATGTCCAGCCTTATTCTGGTTCTCCGGCAAACCAAGCAGTATTCATGGCTTTCCTTGAATTAAAAGACAAGTTTATGGGAATGAGTTTAGCAATGGGAGGCCATTTAACTCATGGACACAAAGTAAGTTTTTCAGGAAAAAACTATTCTCCAATAGGATACGGAGTAAACAAAGAAACAGAATTAATTGATTATGATGAAATAAGAAAAATTGCTTTAAAAGAAAAACCTAAAATGATTATTTCTGGTGCATCAGCCTATCCAAGAACAATTGACTTCAAAAAACTAAAAGAAATCGCAGAAGAAATTAATGCAATTTCTTTTGCTGATATAGCTCATATTGCAGGCTTATGTTGTACTGGCTTGCATGAAAACCCTGTTCCATTTTTTGATGTAGTTACTACCACTACACACAAGACTTTACGTGGACCAAGAGGGGCAATGATTTTATGCAAAGAAGAACACGCAGAAAAAATTGATAAAGCAGTCTTTCCAGCCCTTCAAGGAGGCCCTCATAATCATATTAATGCAGCAAAAGCAGTTGCATTCAAAGAAGCATTAAAGCCAGAATTCAAAAAATATGCAAAACAAATTATTATTAATGCCCAAACTTTAGCTGAAACCCTGCAAGACTTTGGTTTCAGAATTGTTTCCGGCGGAACAGACAATCACTTGCTTTTAGTTGATTTAACCAGTAAAAAAGTTTCAGGAAAAGAAGCAGAAAACATTTTAGATCAAGCAGGAATTTACTGTAATAAAAACATGATTCCATTTGATTCAGCTTCACCATTTAATCCATCAGGAATCCGTTTAGGAACTCCTGCTTTAACAACAAGAGGCTTTAAAGAAGAAGAAATGAAGCAAGTAGGAGAATGGATTAACAAAATAATTGAAAACAAATCAGATGAAAACACAATAAAAAAAGTCAGAGAAGAAGTCAAAGAACTCTGCAAAAATTTTGTGATTTATTAGTGAAACCCCATTTAGAATTTCATCATTTACTAAAAACAACTGAATTTCTTTTTTCAGCCGGTTAATAACAAGATGTTAGCTTAATTTATTATGACTAAAAATAAATCAAATAAACTTTTTTTAATTCCAAAAATGTTTCCAAAAAAAAACCCTAATTCTTGGGTTAAACTATTAACTTCAATCAGCATGACAGGACACACTTCTGGTCCTACAAGCGAAAACTATATTCAAGGATATCAGGCAGTATTTGAGGAATGGGGAATAATTAAAGGAAGAAGCCTTGACCTAAAATTAATTGACAGAGTATTAAAAGAATACAAAGAAACAGGAATTTTTCCTGCTTTCAAACCATAACAACAACTGCCCAGCCAGTTGACATCTGTGCACGATTTTCAATCGTGATGCTCGATAAAGCTTTTTAATTGCAGTGCTATCGCAGATAGCACGTTCACGATTCCGATCGTGAGTGCCGGTGCACGACGTAAAGTCGTGCTAGCACGAGTGAAACTCGTGCCTCGTTACAGCCGAGCGAAATCGGCTCGCGGACGCAACCGCGATGAAAACTCTTTAAAGCCTTTATTGGCTATAATATTTATGGAAGCACAAATAATTGATGGAAAAAAACTTGCAATAAAAATCAAGGCAAAAGTCCAGAAAGAAATAAAAGAAAAAAATTTAAAGCCAAAGCTTTCACTGATTTTAATTGGAAATGACCCTGCTTCACTTGTTTATGTTAAAAAAAAACACGAAGCCTGTGAAGAAGTAGGAATTATTTCAGACCAGCATTTTTTTGCTGAAAACATTCCAGAACAAAAAATAATTGATTTAATTGAAGAACTAAACAAGGATTCAAGCGTTTCAGGAATTTTAGTTCAACTGCCTTTGCCAAAACAAATTGATGTAAAAAAAATAGTTAATTTGATTGCACCAGAAAAAGATGTTGACGGATTTCATCCACTAAACATCGGCAAAAGCCAGATAAACGAAAACTCTTTTCTTCCTGCAACTCCTTTAGGAGTAATCAGAATTCTGGAAGAAATCAAAGCAGATTTAACAGGAAAAAACATTGTTTTGGTTGGAGCAAGCAATATAGTGGGAAAGCCATTAGGAATAATTTTGTTAAACAAAAACGCTACAATAACTTACTGCAATAAATTCACTTTAAACTTAAAAAGCCATACAAAAAACGCTGACATATTAATTTCTGCTGTAGGAAAATCAAAACTGATTTCAAAAGACATGGTTAAAAAAGGTGCAATAGTAATTGATGTAGGCACAACAAAACTTGAGTCAGGCAAACTAGTTGGAGACATAGATTTTGATGAAGTAAAAAAAATTGCTTCATTTATTACTCCTGTTCCAGGAGGAGTAGGGCCAATGACAGTAGCTTGTTTAATGGAAAACACTTTAAAAGCGGAGAAAATGAGAAAAGGAATAAAATAAAAATAAAAAATAAAACTGGAAAAAAATGAAAAAAAGAAAAAAATTAAATGAAAAAGAAATTAAAAGAAAAAAATTGGAATAAAAATCATGAAAATTAAAAATTTTAAGGGATTGAAATGAAAAAAATCGCTGTATTGGGTTCAACTAACGGAACAGATTTTCCTGCAGTATTTAATGCAGTGCAAAACACGGATGCAAAAATCTCTATTGTGATTTCAAATAAAAGTGATTCAGGAATCCTTCAAAAAGCAAGAGAAAAAAGCATTGAAACCCTTTTTTTGAATCCAAAAGACTTTAATTCAAAAGAAGATTTTGATAAAAAACTTTTAGCTGAACTTCAAAAAAGACAAATTGATTTAATTGTTTTAATTGGCTATATGAAGTGGATTACAAAACCCTTGCTTGATGCCTTTAAAAACAAAATAATTAATGTTCATCCTTCTTTGCTTCCATTATTTCCTGGCATGGATTTAAATGTTCATAAAGACGTATTAGATGCACACAAAAAAACTTCTGGGGCAACAGTTTTTTTTGTTGATGAAGGAGAAGACTCTGGACCAATTATTTTGCAGAAATCAGTTGAAGTAATTGAAGGAGAAACAATTCAATCATTAAAAGAAAAAGTTCAGTTAATTGAACAAGAAATTCTTCCAAAAGCAATTCAATTGTTTTGTGAAGACAAACTCAAAGTAAAAGGAAAAAAAGTTTTAATACTTGAATAAACAATAAATTATTAACTAAAAAAATGAGGGAATAAAATGAATTTGGATTTTTTTCAAAAAAACAAGAGTTTATTGATAATTTTAGGGCTTGTTCTGGTTATTTTAGTTATTCTTGTTATATTATATTTTCCTAAGTCTGTTGTTGATGAAAAATATTGTGATGGAATAACTATTGGCTGTCAATCTGATATAGACAGTGAAGGAGGCTGTGTTAACTCATTACAGAATCCAAGAGACGGAATATACCATTCAACTTTCTTTTGTTATTGCAATACAACAGAAAAGGTTTGTGAAGGAGCATCTGGAAATCCTGACAGTATTGAAGGAACTTCTTGTTCTGACCAAAGTGACTGCCCAAACAGTTATAATGGATTTAACAAATGCTTAGCAGAAAACGCTTTATCAACAGAAGGAAAATGTTCTCAATGGGAAACACCTTCTGAAGGATGCAATTATTACATGGTTCAAGGCAAAGCAAAAGAATTATGTTATAAATTAGGATAAATTTAAAGTGATAAAAATGAATCAAATTAAAACCGCATTAATTAGTGTTTCAGATAAAACCGGCTTAATTGCTTTTGCTGATTCACTTCAAAGGCTTGGAATCAAAATTTATTCAACCGGAGGAACATACAAAAAACTAAAAGAAAACGGAATCAAAGCAACTGAAATCTCTAAGTTAACTGGTTTTCCTGAAATGATGAATGGAAGAGTTAAAACATTGCACCCAAAAATTCATGCAGGAATCCTTGCTTTAAGAGACAATGAAACTCATTTAAAAGAAGCAAAAGAAAATTCTATTGAATTCATTGACTTAGTTGTAGTTAACTTGTATCCATTCAAAGAAACCATTGAAAAAAACTCTTCTTTTAGTGAATGCATTGAAAACATTGATATTGGGGGCCCGTCAATGATTCGTTCTGCCGCCAAAAACCATGAATTTGTCGGAGTAATTACTTCTCCGAAACAATATTTTGAAATAATAAATGAACTCAAAAAAAACAAAAACAAGTTAAGTTCAAACACAAAACAGGAACTGGCAAGAAAAGCCTTTGAATTAACTGCTTCATATGATTCATTAATCTCCAATTACTTTAATGAAAGGTTGGGAGAAAAATTTCCTGACTCTCTTTCCCTTTCATTCAATAAAATCGCTGAAGCAAGATACGGTGAAAACCCTCATCAGACAGCCTCAATTTATTCTGATGCAATAAAATCTTCCGGAAACTTAACTGATATTGAAGTATTGAATGGAAAAGAAATGTCTTTCAATAATTTTTTTGATGCTGATTCAACTCTTTCTTTAGCCAAAGAGTTTTCTGATCCTTGTGCTGTAATACTAAAGCACTCTAATCCTTGTGGTGTTGCAATTGCAGACAAATTAGAAGACGCATTTGAAAAGGCTTTGGACTGCGACAGGGAAAGTGCTTTTGGCGGAGTAATTGCCTTAAACAAAAAAGTGAATTTGGCTACAGCCAAAAAAATCACTTCTTTTTTTAATGAAATTGTTTTGGCTCCGGACTACGAACAAGATGCCTTGCAGGAATTAAAAACCAAGAAAAACCTTAGAATAATTAAAGTCAATAATTTTTCTTCTGTTCCTCAGGGATTTGATTTTAAGAGAATTAAAGGCGGTTTATTGGTTCAGGATTTTGACACAAAAAAAATCAAGAAAGATGAATTAAAGGTGGTTTCCCAAAAAAAGCCTTCTGAAAAAGAATTAGAGGAATTATTGTTTGCTGAAACTGTCTGCAGGCACATTAAATCCAATGCAATTGTTGTCAGCAGAAATAAAGCCACTGTTGGTTTAGGCATTGGCCAGACTTCTCGTGTCAAGTCAGTTAAAATTGCTTTAGA
>Ga0210057_1006375_pt1 | contig 14708 bp, 20 predicted proteins | sample CryGeyCG2114_010_2_FD_183968 | JGI IMG/M metagenome (GOLD analysis project Ga0210057, IMG submission 183968) | Groundwater microbial communities from aquifer - Crystal Geyser CG10_big_fil_rev_8/21/14_0.10 (SPAdes) (version 2) | ecosystem: Environmental > Aquatic > Deep subsurface > Groundwater ... | reverse complement strand
GCTACACCAAAAATACTTACAAAAACAGCTTATATTGCTGAATTCCAAGCAAGTGCAGCAACTAAACCAAATGCAGCTGTCATTAAAGCAGCTATTTTTTCTATCACTTCTCTTTTCATTTTTTCTTTTTATAATCTAAAATTGCTTTTCTTAAAGCCTCACTAGCTAAATTAGAACAATGCATCTTTATTGGAGGTAATCCATGCAAGCTTTTAGCAACATCATCCCTGGATATATGTTTTGCTTCATCTAAAGTTTTTCCTTTTGCTAATTCGGTTATCATTGATGAAGTAGCTATCGCAGCTGCACATCCTAAAGTTTTGAACTTTATATCTGAAATTATCTCTTTTCCAGATTTTTTCCCAACTTTAATATAAACATACATAATATCACCACATACAGGATTTCCCACTTTTCCTACCCCATCTGCATCTTTTATTTCTCCTACATTTCTTGGATTCATAAAATGTTCCTGTACTTTTTTGCTGTATTCAAATGTCATTTTCTAACCCCCCGCCACCATAAAAAAATCTATGTAAAACTTCAATAATAAAATCAGTAACAACATTTGCATTTCTTTCTAATTTATCATATACTGATAAACTTGTTACTTCATCTCCATTAATTCTACAATTTACTCTTCTATCAGCATAAAAACGGCATTTTTCATAGACAGGACAATCACCACAATATTCTTCTGTCATTTTTTTCTTATTTCTCCTTTTTCTTCTTGTTTTTATTTATTTTATCAACTAGTTTGTCAGCATCTAATCCATGAGCCATAGCTCCTTCTTCTAAAGTTTCCATCATAGCCATAGGGCATCCCACACAATGCAAACCTTCTTTCATAAATTCTTCAGCTAATTCAGGATTCTTCTTAATAATCTCTGAAAAACTCATTTTCTTTGAAATCTTATTATTTTCTTTCATTTTTTCTACTTATTTTTAACTCCAAATTTACTTTATTTAATTAATTTATTTACAATTTTTTCAAATGGTGATATTTTCCTTAGTCTATTAATTATTTTAGGCAAAACTTCTAATACATAATCAATTTCCTCTTCTGTATTAAATTTACTTAAACTTAATCTTAAACTTCCATGAGCTTCTTCAGGTTTTAATCCTATTGCAATTAGAACATGTGAAGGCTCTAAACTCTTACTTGAACAAGCACTTCCAGTACTAGAACAAATTCCTTTAGCATCTAATAATCCTCCTACTGCCTCACCTTCTACATTTTCAAAAGAAAAATTAACATTATTCACAAGTCTTTTATCTCCTCTTGGCCCATTTAATTTGCTTCCTGGAATATTTTCTAATCCTTCAATTAATTTATCTCTTAATTTAGCTATTTTTTTTACATCGCTAGAATTTGCAATTTTAACAGCTTCTGCAAATCCCACTATACTTGAAATATTTTCTGTTCCGCTTCTCCTGTTCTTTTCATGTCCTCCTCCATGGCTTATAGGAATAATTTTTATTCCTTCTCTTAGATACAAAGCTCCAACTCCTTTTGGCCCATAGATTTTGTGAGCATTTAAAGTTACTAAATCTAAATTCATTTTCTTTACATCAAGCAATGTTTTAGTATAACTCTGGCAAGCATCTGTATGGAAGAACACTTTTCTTTCTTTGCATATTTTTCCAATCTCTTCAAGTGGCTGAATTGTTCCTATCTCATTATTACCATGAATTATTGATACAAGTAAAGTATCTTTTGTAATTGCTCTCTCTAATTCCTTCAAATCAATAAAACCTTCTTTATCAACATTCAAATAAGTTACTCTATAGCCTCTAGATTCCAGCCATTTACAGCTGTTTAGAACACAATCATGCTCTATCTTGCTTGTAATTATGTGCTTTTTATCAGGATATGCAAATGATAAACCTTTTACAGCAAGATTATTGCTTTCAGTTCCTCCTGATGTAAAAATTATCTCGTCAGGCTTGGCGCCAATACTTTTTGCTATCACCTCTCTTGATTCTTCCAAAGCCATTTTTGCTTCCTGCCCTTTCTGATGCAAAGAAGAAGCATTGCCATACTTTTCATTAAAATAAGGCATCATTGCCTTCAATACTCTTTCATCTACAGGTGTAGTTGCAGCATTATCCAAATAAATTGTTTTCATTTTTTCTTGTTTTCTTTTTTTATTTTCTTCTTTTCCCCATCTATTTCAATTTCAGGGAAAATAGCTGATTGAAAACCACATTTCTTGCATTTATAGATTCCAGTTATCCCACCAGCTATCATTTTCAAATCAGTATTTTTACATTTCGGACAAAATTTTACTCTCATTTTTATTCCCCTCACTCACCCTCAACAGGCTTCCCCTGACATTGCTTTAATATTCCCTTATTATATTTCTTGCAAACTGAACACCCGCATTTTCCCTTTTTCATTAAATTCATAATTCTAATAATTTCTCTCACAGCCAAATTTTCATTTTTCACCATTACAGCAGCAGATTTTTCCATTTCTTTTTTAATACTTGCAGGAATTCTCAAAGCAGTTGCTCTTTTCTTGTTCAAATACTGAGAGATAGCAGCTTTGCTTACTCCCAATATCATTCCTGTTTTATCCAAAGTCAGATTATATTTTTTAGTCAAAATCCTGGCAAATTCTCTTCTTATTGCAGGAATAATATACCAAACTTCTATTTCTTGTGGTAAACTATACATTTTTCTTCCCCCTAGTATAAGTAAACAATAGTTAACATTATTTATAAATCTTTCGTTTTGCAGACTAAAGTTTATATCACTTGCTAGTTAGAAATTTACCACCAATTATTTGTTATATACCCAGAATAACCAGAACTATAATATCCATAAGGAGAATATGTTCTTGATCTGTAAGAATTAAAAGAATTAAATGCCTGGCTTAATGCAGCATATGGGTTTGTTGGTGGCTGGCTGTTAATATTAATATTTCTCCAGCTAACTAATCCATAATCAGAACTTTCTTTTAGATCATAGCTAGGAGAACTCCATGTATGTGTTAAAACAAACCCTTTATTCCTTCCATGAGTATCTTGCTTGTAAATCCAGGTATCGTAATTAAAAGAAGATTTGCTTATTTCCACACTAGCAGAAACACTTGCCAAAACTAAAACCATAACTAAAACTGAAGATGCTAATAATTTCCCTAAAGTCATAAAATCAATTAGAATAGGTAATATTTAAGATTTATTGTTATTTAATATATATTATTTTATTTGCATAACAGAAAGGAAAAGTTCTTACAGAAAGAAAAAAGCATAATTTTAAAAACATTAAACCCTTAACTAAAATATGGTTCAATTAAGTGCTATTATTACTAAAGAAGAAGATATGTATATTGCAAGATGTCCTGAAGCAGGAACAGTTAGCCAAGGCCCTACACTTGAGGAAGCAATTGAAAATTTAAGAGAAGCAACATCATTATATCTTGAAGAATTCCCATTAAAATTCAAAATAAGGCCCTTATTAACTACTTTTGAAGTTTCAAATGTCGCCACAACTTAGAAAGATTTCTGGAAAAGAATGTTTAAAGATTCTTTGCAATAAATTTAGCTTTAAAATTGTAAGGCAAAGAGGAAGTCATATTTTAATAAAGAAAGAAACAGAGCAAGGAAAAATAGGCACAGTAATCCCTTTACATAAAGAGCTTAAGACTGGTACATTAAAAGCTATACTAGAACAAGCAAAAGTTAGTGAAGAAGAATTTTCTAAGTTTGTATAATTAAATCTTTTTTCTTAGTCTTGATTAAGTTATGATAATAAGATTTATAAAAATCTCTGCTTAATTTTTTTCTATTATTTAATCTCTATTGCCCGCACCCGGCATGATTCAGCAAAGAAAGTTTTATAAATTTAGGAGTTTAAGATTTTAAACAAATAAGCTGAGGGAAAACCGACTTATAATGAATGAGACCAAGCCTTTACAAACTTGAAAATAAAAAAGGAATTTCTGCAGGAATACCCAGGGCATGATGAGGCAATTCTTATTGTCTTATTATTGGCTAAAGAAAAAAGTTAACTTGATTTTTTGCTCTTAGCTTGTTGCTCAAATAAATCCCACAAATTATCAATTATCTTCTGCGGGATATTCATCTTGTATTTTTTCTTTAAATTTTCTAAGAGCCCACCCAAGTCCATAATGGCATGTTCTTTTCCTAATTTCACCTGGTTTTGGGCTTCTTTTACAAGTATATTCCAATCAATCTTTATGTTTGAATTATTAACTAAGTTTACAATATCAGCCTCATCTTTAAGCCTTCTTGTTGCGCATTTCATTAAAATTATATCATGAACATCAGCGACTCTTAGAAATAATTTATTCCCAAACTGATGTATGCCTTTAGAGCGATTCTGCATTTCATCTGAAAATCTGAAATCTATAACATCAAGCAAGAATAAATCCAGCCTTGCATCTCCTAAAGTAATCATCTGCGGGCAGTTATTTCTAACCCCATACACAATAGCAGAGTTCATTTCTTTATAGCCTAATGAAAGAGCAGTATTTTTGAATTCTTTTCTGTCTTCATTTGTTTTGAAAACAACATCAACATCTACTGTTTTATCTTTTAATCCTAAAAATATCATAGCAGTCCCGCCTATGACATAGGCAGTTATCTCTTTATTTATCTTCTTCGCAATCTGTATAAGCAAATTTTGCTGGTCTTGTATTGAAATCATTTTTTATAATCCTCCAGATCTTGAGAATTGAATGGGATATAAACTCTCCATACTTTTTCTATATCCTTGAAATCTATTGATTTAAGGTTAGGAATAATATATAAATATCCTTCTTCATCCTTTGGCAAGGCAGCATTTCTAAATGTTTGATGCATTCTTCTTGTCTTCTTTATATTGATTTTAGCCAAGTCGTATAATGCCCCCACTTCCCTGACAAGATTATTTTCTTTAGCAAGCCTATGAAGTTCTGTCCAATTTATAGGTTTTTTAAATAATGCTAAAGATGCCAGAACATATCTAACCTTTCTTGTTTTAATAGCATAAATTAATGTTTCCTCAATAGAAATATCTCTGCCATATATTTTGTAAGTTTCTGAAGAAGATATCTTGACTGGTGAGTATTTATTCAATATATCTATATAGCTCTCCCCTCCAAGCACATTTTCAGCAGAAATAAAATAAATTCGCCTTTTATCTGAGTTATATCTTGTTTTCACATATCCTTTTTTCCTTAGTTTATGAATAGTGTAAATTGCCTTAGTTCTATCTACATTTAAGGTATTCATTACCGATTCTAAGGTTTGAACCCCGCCAATTGCCTTAAGTAGCTCTATGATAGAATAATGTTTATAAACCATATTTAAATGTATGAGAAGTAATATATAAATCTTTCGGTTATTGGTAATATCTATATTATATGTATCTAAACAAATATATAAGGATTTTCAGAACTCAAAAAGAAGCTTGCTCTTTATCTAATTTCTATTGCCCGCACCGGGCATGATTCAGCAGCTTCTTCTGCACATTTCTCCTCTGTCTCTTCTTTTTTTGCAACAGCTTTCCCGTCTTTTAACTCAAAAACCTTAGGGCAAATAGCTACACAAGCCCCACAACCAATACACTTATTTTTATCAACTTCCACTTTCATTTTAATAATAAATAAAAATAATTTGTTTTTAAATCTTTTTAATACCTAAATAATTTTTACAAAACTTTATAAACCATTTTTCCTTATAGTAATCATGCCAATTTTATTATGGGTTTTAATTGTAATAGTAGCATTAATTGTAATAGCATTTATTTCTTACTTCAATAAGTTTGTAATTCTAGGAAATAGAATTGATAATAGTTTGTCACAAATTGATGTTCAATTAAGAAAAAGAGCTGATTTAGTTCCAAACTTGATTGCTACTGTGAAAGGTTATGTAAAGCATGAATCAGCTATGATAACAAAAGTAACAGAAGCAAGAAAAGCATTATTAGCAGCAGGAAATTTGTCAGCAAGAATAAAAGCAGGTAATCAATTGCAACAGGCATTAAAATCAATTTTTGCATTAGCTGAAAATTATCCTAATTTGAAAGCAAACGAGAACTTCTTGCAATTGCAACAGGAATTATCAGCAATAGAAGATAAAGTTGCATATTCAAGGCAGTTTTATAATGACTCAATTTTAGATTATAATAATTCTGTAAAAGTATTCCCAGGAAACTTTTTTGCCTCTATCTTCGGCAAAAAAGAAAAGCCTTATCTTGAGATACCTCAAGAAATGAGAGCTGTTCCGAAAATTAGCTTTTGAGTATCTTTCTCTCAATAATCAACAAAAGCTAATTTGAGGAGAAGGTTTCTTTTTAGAGTTTTTATTCAAAATACTTTACTCCATTCTTAAATATCTGCAATCCAGGTCCTTCTTCTGATATTTCAATATTATTTCTTCTTGCAACTTCTCTTAAATAAGTATAATTTGGAAGCTGAGTAACATGAATTGCTCTTTCTGGATGAGGCATCATTCCAAGAACTCTTCCTGACCCATCTATAATTCCGGCTATGTCATCTAAACTTCCATTAGGGTTAGCCTCAAGCCCCTGCCATTTACACATCTCGCCATTAACATATCTTGCTGCAACACCATTTGATACTTTTATTTTCCATAAAACATCTGGTTCTACAAAAAATCTTCCTTCACCATGAGCAATAGGCAAGCTAGTCTCCTCAACATTCCAAGTCCACGGGCTTACATCACAAGGAAAATATAAATCAACCCATCTGCAATCGTATCTTGCTGATGTATTATGAACTAAAGCAGCCTGTCTCTCTCCATATTTTCCATCTAAAGCAGGAACTAATCCTAAATTTGCTAAAACCTGAAACCCGTTGCAAATTCCTAAAATTAATTTATCTGAATCAACAAATTCAACTAAATGCTCAAGTAATCTTAATCTTACTTTATCAGCCAGAGCATTTCCTGCTCCAGTATCATCTCCATAAGAAAATCCTCCCGGAAAACAAAAAATCTGATAATCTCTAAGCTGTTGGGGATTTGTAATTAAATCATTTACATGAACTATTTTAGCTAAACTTCCAGCTCTCTCAAATGCAAATTTAGTTTCATCTTCACAATTCAATCCTAAACCGCCTAAAATTAAAGATTTTACCATTAGTATCCCTCAAATGTAGATTTATATGATTTAAGTAAATTTTCAGCACTAGTATGTACAACAACTTCTCCGTCACAAGCATCTTTAATTAAAACCCCATCATCCATAGTCACTTCTCCTATTTCTGCATAAGCATGTCCTCTCATTAATTTTTCAAATCCACTTTTATATCTTGGACTAACAGTGACTACAAATCTTCCTTGTGACTCTGAAAATAAAATATTATCATTTCGATTTGCAATTCCAGGCAAATTTTCTAAAGAAACCTCTAAGCCCAGTCTTCCAGCCATTGCTGTCCTAGCTAGTGCAACGCCTAATCCTCCAATATTAACACTTGTGGCAGAAGCAATTATTTCTTCTTCAATAGCTTTTGATAGAGCAGAATATATTTCTCTGTTTTCTACTGCACTAACATTAGGAACACCATTTCCAACAAACTTTTGTCCTCTTAATTTTTCTCCCATCATAGCATAATATTCGCTTCCTCCTAATTCATCATCAGTTGCTCCTAAAACATAAACTAAATCTCCTGGAACCTTGGCATCTATAGAAACAGCTTTTCTTGAATCTTGCATAACTCCTACAGCAGTTATTAGCAATGTAGGAGGAATAGATATTTTTACAGGATTTCCTTTTTCGTCAAACCCCTTAAAATCATTAAACATACTGTCTTTTCCAGAAATAAAAGGTGTTCCAAACATTGTAGCATAATCATAGCAAGCTTCTGCAGCATCTTTTAGTTGTCTTAATCTCTCTGGTTTATCACTTGAACACCAACAAAAATTATCTAATAAAGCTAGATGCTCTAAATCAGCTCCAGTAGCGACAGCATTTCTTATTGCTGTATCTATAGCACATGCAGCCATATGATAAGTATTAATCTCACTATAACTAGGATTAATTCCTTGTGATATAACAACACCCCTCATTGAATCGAGGATAGGCCTTGTTACAGTTGCATCTCCATTTACTCTTCCTCTTCCTTGCAATGGCTTTAAGACACTTCCTCCTTGAACCTCATGGTCATATTGTCTATTGATAAATTCAATACTTGCTATATTCTGTCTTGCCATCATCTCTAGCAAAATACTAGTTAAGTCTTCGGGCTCTGGAAAATCAGGCTCTTCTAATTTTCTTTCACTATAAGAAGTTTTCATAGGTCTAGGAGGCAAACCATCATGCAAAAAATCCATATCAATATCAACTATTCTATTTCCATTAAAATCAACTTCACATTTTCCTGAATCTGTAAATTCTCCTATAACTGTTGCCTCAACCCCTCTTTTTCTCATTAACTCTAAAAAAGATTCTGTTTTATTTTTTGGAACAGAAAGAGTCATTCTTTCCTGACTTTCTGAAACCCAGATTTCCCACGGCTCTAAACCAGGATATTTTAAAGGAACTTTATCTAAATAAACTCTACAACCACCAGACTCTCTTGCCATTTCTGCAACAGAACAGGATAAACCACCAGCACCATTATCAGTTATGCTCGTATATAGCCCTAAATCTCTTGCTTCTTTTACTAAAGCATCTGACATTTTTTTCTGTGTAATAGGATCACCAATTTGAACAGCTCCTTGCGGACTACCAGTATCTAATGCTTCTGAAGAAAATGTTGCTCCATGTATCCCGTCTTTTCCAACTCTTCCGCCAACCATAACAATATAATCTCCGGGAATAGCTTGTTTTTCATGTGTTAATCTTTCCAAGCTTGTTCTTGGCATTATCCCTCCCGTTCCAACATAAACTAATGGCTTTCCTTTATAGCCTGGATCAAAAATTAATCTAAAATGAGATGTAGGAATTCCAGAACAATTTCCTCCGTCTTTTACACCATCAACTACTCCATCTAAAATTTGTCTCGGCAATAGCATTCTTTGTGTAAAATTCGCTCCTTTATACAAAGGACTCGTATCATTAGGATCAGCAAAACAAAATGGTCCTGATAAATTAATAAAAGGCTTGCTTCCTAATCCGGTTCCAATAGGATCTCTATTCACCCCAACAATTCCTGTTATTGAGCCGCCATACGGGTCTAGTGCAGAAGGAGAATTATGAGTTTCAACTTTTAAAGTTATAACATTATCTTTATCAAAGTCTATTACACCTGAATTATCTTCAAAAACAGAAACACAAAAATCTTTATCCCCTTTTCTTGTTCTAATCTCTTCAGTCGCTCTTTTTATAAAATGTCTAAATAATCCATCTTGAATATCATCAATAGCGTCTGCAAAAATTGTATGCTTGCAATGCTCGCTCCATGTCTGCCCTATAGATTCTAACTCAATATCTGTGGGATTTCTCCCTTGCTGTCTAAAATAATCAATAATAGCATGCATATAAGTTAAATCTAAAGCTAGGGGCCCTCTTCTTGTTCCATCAGAGTTTGCAATTCCCTGTTTTCCTATTCTTACAAGTTCTTCATCACTTGAATTCAAAATTTCTACTAAATCTGCTTTTGGTTCTTTATCTAATTTTACTTTAGGAACAACAACACCCATTCCTCTATCTCTTTCAAACTCTTCTCTGCTTTTAATATGAATTCTCTGGATTAGAGGATTAGCTAATCTTTCTGCTATTTTTCTTGCTTCTTCTCTTGTTCCTCCTCTTACAAAAGTTACTTGAGAATAATATGCTGCTTCATTTTCTCCTGAATTAAAAGCATCTTGCATTAATTCTGTTGTTGTATGCCCAATATTATCTCTAACTCCTGGAAGATAACCTATTTCAATTGCCCAGTCAAATTGTCCAGGGGATTGAGGCTCATCTATTCTGGCTGTTTGAGAAACAGGATTTGCAAGCAATCTAGCCGTAGCTTCTAATTTTTCTCTAAATTGCAAATCTTGTAAATCTAGAGTATAAACATCAGCAACAGAAACATTATCAACATTAAATCCTAATCTTCTTAATCTTTCCCTTCTCACGACAGCTCTTGTATCTCCTACCTCTTCTTTAAATGCAACTTCAATCCTATTAGCCATAAAAGAACCATAAAACATTAATATAAAAAGATTCCCAAAAAAATGTTGTTGAATATAAATATAATCTAATTCAATAAACTTAAAAACCTTATTTACTTTTCCTAATTATGCCAGAAATGCTCATACAAATTCGCATTTCTGGACATTGTCAAAAATAAGGAGATTTTTGAAATGCCAAAAATAAAAGATAGAGTAAGTTTTTATGAGCAAATAGCAAGAAACAAAAGAAATTCAATAATCTTAATGGCAATAATAATTGCAGTTTTTATCCTTCTTGCTTATGTAATAAGTTTGATATATCAACAAGATGCTTTTTTCATCTTGATAATAGGAATTATTGTCTCAATTTCTTATGTTTTAATTAGTTATTATAATTCTGATAAAATAGCATTAGCTAGTGTAAATGCTAAGGAAGCTGATTATAATGAATATAGGCAGTTACATCATTCAGTAGAAGGATTATGTCTTGCTTCTGGAATGCCAAAACCTAAAATTTATATTATCCCAGGACAACAAATAAATGCCTTTGCTTCTGGAAGAGATCCAAAACATTCTGTTTTAGCAGTAACAGAAGGTTTAGTTGAAAAGCTAAACAAGCAGGAATTAGAAGGAGTTATAGGACATGAATTAAGCCATGTAGCAAATTATGACATAAGATTTATGACTTTGGCAGCTGTCATGGTAGGAATGATTGCAATAATAGCCCAAATATTTTTAAGAAGTTTGTGGTTTTCAAGAGGAAGCAGTGGAGGAAAAGATAGAGGAAAAGCAAATGCTGCTCTCTTGTTAATAGGAATTTTGCTAGCAATTTTAGCTCCAATTGCAGTTCAGCTAGTTCAACTAGCTATTTCAAGAAAAAGAGAATACGTAGCAGATGCTTCATCTGTTAAGTTTACAAGAAGCCCTACTGGCTTAATAGGAGCATTAAAAAAAATAAAAAATGATTCAGAAAAAATAAAAGTTTCAGGAGCTGTTGCTCCTTTATTTATAGAAAATCCTCTTAAAAGAGTTTCAGGCTTATTCCAGACTCACCCTCCAATAGAAAAGAGGATAGAGATTTTAGAGAGGATGTAAAGTATATCTTTTACAACAACAATCTTTTTAATCTGACATTTTTCCTTCTAAATTATGCAGGAGTCTGAGTTTGTATCATCCTTACCAAAAGACTACAGAAAAGGGAAGACAAAATATATAGTTGTAACAGGAAGTGTTATTTCTGGTGTAGGAAAAGGAACTTTTACTTCTTCTCTTGCTACTTTATTTCAGTTTTATGATTTAAAGATTTCTATGTTAAAATTTGACGGCTACTTAAATGTAGATGCAGGAACTTTAAATCCGTATAGGCACGGAGAAGTTTTTGTTTTAGATGACGGAACAGAAGGCGATTTAGACTTAGGTAGTTATGAGCGAGCCTTACATAGAAATCTAACTAAAGACAACTATTTAACAGGAGGAAAGATATTCAAGACGATAATAGAAAAAGAAAGAAAAGGCGAATTTCTTGGAAGAGATGTTCAGTTCATACCCTATGTAACAGGAGAAATAAAAAATTTTATCAGAACTCTTGCGATAAAAGATAATATAGATATTTTAATAATAGAAGTAGGAGGAACAGTTGGAGATATAGAAAATTCTTATTTTATAGAAGCTATGAGAGAATTAAAATATGAAGAAGGGAGGGATAATGTTATTTTTGTAAATATAGTTTATATTATTGAGCCACCCTCTTTGGGAGAACAGAAAAGCAAAGCAGCTCAACTCGGCATTTCTCGTTTAATGTCTTTAGGCGTACAACCAGACATAATTGTTTGTAGAGCTACCAATCTTGTAAAAGATAGCATAAGAGAAAAAATAAGCATCGCTTCTAATGTTTCTTTAAAAAATGTTATATCTTCTCCTGATTTAGATACTATTTACAAAGTTCCTTCTTATCTCAAAGAGCAAGGACTAGCTGAAACAATCCTTAACGTATTTAAAATAAAACTTAGACTAAATAAAGATTTCTATAATAAGTGGCAGAAATTCATGACAAGATTAAAAACTCCTGAAAAAGAAATTGAAGTTGCAATTACAGGCAAATATACGGGAGTGCATGACTCTTACCTAAGCATTTTAAGAGCTTTGGAGCATTGTAAAGCCTTGTTAAAATGCAAGATAAAAACAAGATGGATTGAAACTACAGAGATAAAAACAGAAAAAGATGCAGAAAAAATCTTGCAAGGGATTAATGGAATTATAGTACCTGGTGGCTTTGGAGCAAGAGGAGCAGAAGGAAAGATTTTATGTATAAAGTATGCTCGCGAAAATAATATTCCTTTTTTAGGATTATGTTATGGTTTACAGTTAGCAATTATCGAATATGCAAGAAATATTTGTAATCTTAAAGCAGACTCAACAGAAATTAATCCTAAAACACAAGAGCCAGTTATAGATTTGCTACCAGAACAAAAGCAAATAGAGGAAAAAGGAGGAACTATGCGGTTAGGAGGACATAATATAATAATAAAAAAAGGAACTAAAGCATTCTTGCTATATAGGAAAGAAGAGATAAGAGAAAGATTCAGGCATAGATATGAAGTTAATCCTCTTTATATAAAAAAGATTGAGGATTATGGCTTAATATTTTCAGGGATAAGTGCAGAAGACAAAAGAATTATGCAGATTTTAGAGCTACCAGAACATAAATTTTTTCTTGCCACCCAATTCCACCCAGAATTTACCTCTTGGCCTCTAAAACCAAACCCTCTTTTTATTGGCTTTGTTAGAGCTTGTTTGAGCTAAAATTTTTAAGTATGCAAAAGAGAAAATAAAAATTTATGAATATACTTTATTTTTCTTTTATAAATTCATAAGCAGACTTTGCAGCAATAGCTCCCTGGCTTGCAGCAACTATAATTTGTTTCAATTTGCTTTTTACAATATCCCCTGCTGCAAAAACTCCAGGAATGTTTGTGCTCATATCCTTGTCAACTATAATATGCTCTTCTTTATCTAATTTAACTCTTAGCATTTTAGCAATATCAGAGGCAGGCAATCCCCCAATTTCAATAAAAACTCCTTGAACAGAAATTTTTTCTTGTCGAGGAATCTCTTTTCCATCACGAATAACTATTAATTCAGAAACAGCCTGCTTACCTTTAATTTCAAAAGGAGTTGTATCATACATAAACTCAACATTTTTCTTTCCAATTAGTTTTTTCTTTATAATATTTTCACATCTTAATTCAGAACCTCGATATGTAAGATAAACTTTTCTTGCAATTCCTGATAACAACAGAGAAGCCTTACATGCAGAATCGCTTCCACCAATAACAGCTACATCTTTTCCCTTGAAAAAATTAGCATCACAAGTTGCACAATAACTAACTCCCTTCCCTAAAAACTTATCTTCTCCAGGAATATTTAACTTTCTTCTTTGTAAACCTAGAGCTATAATTACAGCTTTAACACCAATTTTTATTGTGTTTGTCGTTACAATAAATTCATTTTTTACTTTTTTGATATCAATTATATCTTCATTCAGAAATTTAGCTCCATAATCTTTTGCTTGCTGATAAAATTTTTTCATTAAGTCTTTTCCGCTTCCATCAAACCCAGGATAATTTTCAACTTTCTCAGCTAGATTAGCCATCCCTCCTATTTCTCTAGTCACAAGTATGGTTTTCATGTCATAACGAGAAGAATATATTCCTGCAGTTAATCCAGCAGGTCCTCCACCCAAAATACAAACATCATATTTTTCCATTTTACCTCCTACTTCGAGTATATACAATATAAACCAAAGCTATTTAAATACTTTTTTTCTTTTAAAATGATGAAAGCAGACATAAAAATGTTAAGAAAGTGGAACTTTTTCTATTTAGCTGGACCTATAACTGTCTGCTCAACAGGAATTAAATTCACACCAAATTCCTGCTAAATCTCAAAAAGAGGTTAAAGCAGGGCACAATCTTAAAATGAAACTAAAATCAATTCAACCAGTATTTCAATTTTGTTCTAGATGTCTAAATCAGGAAATTAATTCCTGGGTGAATGAAAATTGGAAAGAGGTAAATGATGAAGCAAGAAAATTAATTTTGCAAGAACTAAAAACAATCAAGCTTAAACAAGGAGAATGTTTAGTTTGTAAAAATACTTTAATCTCAGATGATACTCCGGTGAAAGTTCTTAGAATATTAGAAGAAAATAAAGTTTTAGATAAGATTAGAACTGAATTTAAGAAGTATTTTATTTGTTCTTAAATATATTTTCTACTATACAAATATTTTTATATTAATCCTCTATTTATAGCTATGGAGCAAATTGAAGTTCTTTGTGAAGGGAGAGTTAGAATTAGCAGATTGGAAAAATTCCCTGGCCATTATCAAATCATGTATTCTAGAAAAAACAATTCAATTGGGATTTACACAACATTAAGAGACACAAATCCAGAAAAAGCAAGACATGATTTCCTTAAAAATCTTGATTTAACTAATTGCCCTTTATTATGTAGTGTCCGCTATTAAGATTACCTCGATGTTTTAAGTTAGCCATTGTCTCTTTAATTATTTTTCTTTTTTCTTCTTTTCAAGGAAAGCTTGATAAGGAGTTCTAAGCTTTCCATTTGTTAAGCTT
>Ga0210057_1006374_pt1 | contig 14711 bp, 18 predicted proteins | sample CryGeyCG2114_010_2_FD_183968 | JGI IMG/M metagenome (GOLD analysis project Ga0210057, IMG submission 183968) | Groundwater microbial communities from aquifer - Crystal Geyser CG10_big_fil_rev_8/21/14_0.10 (SPAdes) (version 2) | ecosystem: Environmental > Aquatic > Deep subsurface > Groundwater ... | reverse complement strand
AGAATATTGCAATCTTTTCAGCATTTCCAAGTATTGCTATTGCTCCAATAAGTGCTCCAACTGGATATGTGAGAGTGTCTCCCGGGAAAACTTTAGCAGGATATTTGTTAAAGAAATAAAATGCAACAAGAGCTGCAACCATACAAGAAGCAATAACACTTAACCATAAGTTTCCATTTATAAAAGTCACAACTGAAAGTGCACCCAAGATTAAAATCCCTTGACTTGCCTCAAGTCCGTTATATCCAGCAAGAAAATTAAATGTAGAAGTTGTGCCGACTATTGCAATTGGAATTAAAATTAAAGGATAAAGAAGTCCAAAGTTTATTCCCAAAAGGGAAGAAGTTCCCGCATTCAATGCAATTAGGGGAATCGCTGCAAAAAGTAATAAACTAATTCTGAATTTGTTTGAAAGTCCTCTTTTCCATCCTAAAAAGTCATCAAAAATTCCAATTATTGCTGCAAAGAAAATAACACATAATAACCCCAAAATGTGAATCAGATTAGCTTCAGTGCCAAAGAAGAAGGTTTTAAGTGAAACATAAAGGAATGCCCCAATCACAAACCCTATTAAAACCGCAATTCCGCCTGACTCAGCCACTTTCTCAGATTTTAGTTTATGGACGTCTTTGCCTACAAATTTTTCCCTCTTTGCTCTTTCAATCCATTTAGGTAGAACAATAAGAGTAACTAAAAATGCAATTAAAACAATTGGAACAAAGAGTATCCCTAAAAATGTGAAATTATCCATTAAAATCTAAGAATTTCTTAATTTTTAAATCTTATCAAGAAAATGAATTTTATTTTTTAAAAATTATTTCAACTAATTATTTCTTCTCAAAACCTCCAATCTAATAAGCTTCTCTGCTAACTATTGTTACTGCACAAGCTTAAAAAATGACTTCTGGTTCTCCGAATTGAAGGCCATAAGAAATAAACACAAAGTTAGATAATATTCAAAATAGTTCCAAAAAGATCCGTTCAAAACTAGATGCAAAACTGTTTAATTTTCAAAGTATCGCAGTTAATTAAGTTAACCAAAAAGCTTAAATAAGTGTTTTTGGTTAATAATGAATGTCTATTCAAAAAGATTTAGAAGAAAATGCAAGAGAATATTTTAATAATGGATTAATCACACAAAATAAAAAAGAATACAATTCATCCGTAACTTTATTTTTTAAATCAATTTCAACTTTGGCTGATTTATTCATCTTAAAAAATGAGGGTTCTTTTCCTTCCAGTCATGCAGAAAGATTTAGAATTTTGGAAAAAAATTATAAAGAAATTTATGAATTAATTGATAAAAATTTCCCATATTACCAAAACACATATAGAAATAAATTAAATAAAGAAACTTCAAAAATGCTCGAAAATGATGCAAGAAAACTATTTAAAACTCTTGGAATTAGAATCTAAAAAATACAAAAAAAATAAGGATTTATTTGATATTGTTTTGTATGGATCGGTTGTAAAAGGAAAAAGAAGGGTAAATGATTTTGATGTCCTTTTAATTTTTATTCATTCCAGTTTAGAAGAAAGAGTAAAAATTGTTCAAAGTTTTAAAAATAATTTAAAATTGGAAAAATTGGACATAAAAACAATAAATTTATCCGAACTTTTCGACAAAAATTTTCTTGCAAGACAGGGAATAATTTTGGAGGGAGTAAGCTTAATTGATAAAAGACCAATTAGAGAAAAATTAGGGTTTGAATCCTTTGGATTATTTAAAATTGAAACTAAAAATTTATCAAATACAAAAAAAGTTAAATTTTCATATTCTTTAAATGGAAGAAGAGAAGAAAAGGGATTTCTAAAAAAAGTAGAAGGAGAAAAAATTTCACAACAGATAATACAAATCCCAATAAAAAATTTAGATTTATTTAAGGAATATTTGGAAAATTTAAAAATTAACTATAAATTAAAACAAATTTTAGTTCCAAACTATAAATGATACCCAAAAAAGAAATTTTAGAGTTATTAAAAAAAGAAAATAAGAAGCTTTCAAAAGAAGGACTTGTCAAAATAAAAGAAATTTTAAAAGAGCAATTAAAAATTATTCTAAAAAATTCTTCCATTAATGCAGACATAAATGCAAGAAAAATTATTAAAAAAGAAGATATAACAAATCCATTTTTAGAGAAAGGATTTATTTAACTAATTATTTCTTCTCAAAACCCCCAATCTAATAAGCTTCTCTGCTAACTATTGTTACTGCACAAGCTTAAAAAATGACTTCTGGTTCTCCGAATTGAAGGCCATATGTTATGAAGAAGAAATTTAAAAGAATTCTTATAAAAATCGGACCAAAAGGATTTTAACTAAATAGAAGGGGAGTTAAATAAACTTCCATAAATCCCGCAATAATTAAAATTATTACCGCAACAAAAAGAAGAACAATTGCATTTTCTAAAACATGCAAAAACCTTTTACTATTTATCCCATTTCTTATGAATCCAGTTCCAAGAATTCCTCCAGCTAGGGCAGCTAAGAAATATGTGGTGATTTCAGGAAGTCCATGAATCATATATCTCAAAAGTCCAGCAGGAATTTGTGCAAGGTTGAATTTAGTAAATACTCCAACTGCACTTGCAATTACAGTTGCATTCCATGCTAAAACAAATATAGCTCCCGCACCAAAGATCAAAGAGAAAAGAAGTGTGAAAATCATGACATAAAGATTATTTTCTAAAATTGAAAGAACTCTTCCCATTCCAGTTGCAGCACCAGTTGGACCAATAAATGTTCCAGTGGAATATTCTTGAACACATCCAACGATGTCGGAAGGGCTGTTTATTGAGCAATAAGTTTCAATTTGAGCATTTAATAAATTAGAATCATGTAAAACTAAAAACCAAAATGAAAATGCAATAACAAAACCTAAAAATAGCCAAATTAATGCAAACATAGCGTCCTTGTGGACACTCCATAGACGTTTTATTCCTTCAACAATTTCATCCTCTTCTTCTTCTTGTTTTATTATGTAATACATAAATGGAAGTGAAAACATCACACAAAATGTAACCACAAGTAATCCAGAATATTTTACTAAAACGGGGTCACTTCCGAAAAAGAGTTTTACAAGTAGAAGAGAAAGTGAAGCATAAAGTAATCCAATAAAAAACATTTTCCATGGTCCCTTCTCAGCTCTTTTAGGATTTATCAAGGATTCTAACATAAAGGAACTAGATTAAGAGATTTTTTAAACTTGTCTGAAAAGAAAAATTAATAAGTTTAATTTAGATTAAATACCATCTCACAAAGCTGGATAGCAGATTTATATAAATTATCATTAAGTGTAATTTCCGAGAGGTTCAAATAAAAAGAGGCAATCGGTTTAAATTTATTTTTATTTTTTAAATTATTCAAGTGAATTTCATTGTTAATATAATCACCAAGTACAACCCATTTTTCAGCTTCTGAAAAAGGATTTTCAAATGAAGTCGGAAGGTATTTTTCAATTCCTAATTTTAAGCATCTTTCTTTTATTTCTTTAGCATAATAATAATTAATTCATAATTGTATTCAAAATTGGATTTTTTATATCCTTTTAAAAAACCTGCAAAGTTACTAGTTCTTTCTTTGATTTAATCAAAATGATTTAGGATTATTTAAAGATTGTTGAATTGATTTGACAAAAATTAAAAAGCCTCATCTGTTAGTAAATAGATGAATAAAAGGGGAGAATTTGATAAAATTTCTAAAGGGATAAAAGAAATAAAAATTCAAGGTGCACGTAATATTGCAAAAAAAGCACTTTACGCATATTCTTTAATTCCAACTGAAAGTTCAATTAAAAAATTAATTTCTTTAAGACCAACTGAACCAATGCTTGTCAATGTTTTGAAAAGAACAAAAACCGAACCAATCAAACAAATTTTTTCACATTTTGATTCTGCACAAAATGAAATAAATAAATTAGTCTTTAGTTTAATTCATGACAGCGACGTGATTTATACTCATTGCCATTCGACAAATGTTACAAATGCTTTAATTTATACCAAAAAGAAAGGAAAAAATTTTGAAGTTTATAATACCGAAACTCGTCCTCTTTTTCAAGGAAGAAAAACTGCAACCGAATTAAAAAAAGCAGGAATAAAAGTGACAATGTTTGTTGATTCTGCAATGGATGTTGTTCTTATGGGGAAAGATAATGGAAAAAAAGTAAAGAAAATTTTAATTGGAGCGGACGCTCTTTTAAAGAAAGGGATAATAAATAAAGTTGGTTCTGGAATGCTTGGAAAACTTGCAAAAATAAATAAAATTCCAGTTTATATTATTGCGGACTCTTGGAAATATTCCCCTAAGGAAGTAAAAATAGAGGAAAGAGATTTTCACGAGGTTTGGGATAAAATTCCAAAGAATTCCCAGATAAAAATAAAAAACCCAGCTTTTGAACTTCTGAAAAAAAAATATATTGAGAAAATAGTAACTGAAATTGGAATTTTTTCTTATAACAAATTTTTAAGAGCAGTAAAAAAGAACAATAAAGAAAGATTTAAATAGTAAGTAAGATTGGTCTTACCATGGTAGAAATAGGCATAACTAGGATTAGTTCTAAGGGTCAGATTGTAATTCCTTTGAATATGAGGGGAAATTTTAATGTTGGAGATAATTTAATTCTTTTTGGAGACAGCAATCGAATTATTCTTAAAAAAGCAAATAAAATGGATAAACAATTTCATGAAGATTTAGAATTTGCAAGAAGAACTGAGGAAGCGTATAAAAGAATAGAATCTGGAGAAGGGGTTAAGATGGATTTTGATAATTTTATAAATGAAATAAAAAAATGGTGAATATAGAATTTACAAAAGAATTTCAAATCATTTTTTCAAAAATAAAAGATAGTTCTTTAAAATTAAAAATAATAAAACAGCTAAAAAAATTAAAGGAAAATCCGGAAGTAGGCAAACCGATGAGAAATCTAAGAAAAGGAACTCGGGAACTTTATATTAAACCATTCAGATTATTTATGACCTTTAGGTTATCTTATTCATATCTAAGGGAAATAGATACAATTTATCTTCTAGACATTTATCACAAAAAGAATCAATAAATTTTAGTTTGTAAAAAAGAAAAATTAGTGGTTAGTGCTTGTGACCTTCAGGTTACTTGTGACCTTTAGGTTATTTATACTCTTTAGAGGGCCTATGCCCACAACCACATTTATGCCCTTCAGGGTAATTTTCATCGCAATCATCTTCACATTTACACCCTTCAGGGTGCTCATCTTCATCTTCTGAATGAGAATTCTTATGTCCTTCAGAGTACTCTTTTCCAGGCAATTCTAAAGTTTTATTCTTTTGTGCTTCTTCCATAGTTTGAGTAATTTCTTCGTTTATTTTTTCAAGTTCTTCTTCCAATTGTTCTTTCATCATTTTAAGTCTTTCAATTTGTTCAACAATTATTTCTTTTGTTTCAGGAATTGTTTTTTTGACATATGTTCCTTCTCCAACATCAACAGTTAATTCTTCAGAAATTATTTTCGCTTTAACAAAAATTCCTCTTCCGATTGGAGCAAGAACTTCAGCATCTTTGTTATTTGGAATTTCATCCAAGCCCAAATTTATACGACTCATATCAAGTATTGCCTGTTCAATAGCTTGAAGTTGTTCATTTATTTGCATAATTTGCTGTTCATACGCTCTAAATTTATTGTTAAGTTCTTCGTTCATAAAAAGTTTAATTTTATTTTGTTTTTAAGTGTTTCTAAACAACAGGTTTTGTTGAAAAAGTTCTAATTTGAATTGATTTATTAAACAGGGAAATGGGGAAAAAATATTTAAATTTAGATGAGAAGTTTCAATTAATTGTAATGGTAATTATTTCCATATTAATTTAGATAAGATTACTAAACTACATACTTTATTGAGAAAAATGACAAAATTGATTTAGATATATTGAAAAGATTGTTAAAAATGATTATGGGGTTTGAAGAAGTAAAATAATTTCTTTAAATTTTTTAATGAACTTTTTAAATAGTTCCTACTTATTAAACAAAGCTTAAACAACATCTATGTATGCCCCCATAGACATATATCGATAGTTAAAATATTAATCTAAAATCAAAATAAACTTCATCAGGATTTTTGTTATTAAAATTTATATTTAATCTAAAATGATTCTGTCTTATATCCTTATTTTAAAATATTCTCAACTTGAAGGTATTTTTTTCTAATTTATTCTTTTTTCATAAAATTAACTTTATTTTATAATCGAACTATTTTTCTGTCCTTACAATAGATGCCTATGATTTGCACACTAAACAACATCCATGTATTTTTTAATTATTCCGGATAAGATTAATGTTGTTAAAAGATAAAACCAAAACCAACTCATAAATCCTATAAAAGAAGGATTTCCAATTGAAGTAAAATAATCATTAAACCACCTAAAGAAAAGAATAAACGGAACAGCAGTGTAAACCATCGCTCTTGATGATAAACTCATTGTTTTCTTAAAAGTTTCAGGCATTTCAGCCATTTGTTTTTTTTGAAGTGCAAGATATTTTTCAGGATGATTCTTTACTTTATTCATTTCCTGTTTCAGAATTTTTTGTTCTTTTTTCAATTCTTTCAAAGCTTTTTGGTCTGTTGCATATTTTTGAACAATTGTAGTTAAAAGTGAAATTACAAAAACAATTACTAACATTCCAAGAGTTAAATTCCATTCAAGTAAAAATCCAGCAGTAGGATTAAGAACCGAATGTATCGCATCTTTTAGCCATGGAATCTGATCCCATAAAAAAGCAATTAGTAATGAAAAAATCATTACAAATCCAATCAATTTAAAACCTCCTTCTTTATTTGACATCTTTCTTTATTTCTTAAGTAGAAAATGGTTTTTAAAAGTTGGTTCTTATGCATCCAGAGAAAATGATTATCAAAATCTGTTACTTTTTCTTAAGAGTAACAGAATAGAAAAGTTTATAAAGTTTAATTTTCTAAAAACTTTATGAATAAAAAAATAGGCAAATCATATTTGAATGAGGTTCCTCACGGAGAAGGAACTCTAACTTTCCAATATCCTGCATTTAAAGGGACTTATGGGAAAGTTGCAGAATTAATTGATTCTGAAGGTTTGAAGAGACCAACTTCACCAGAAGTAGCTTCTTTAGTTTATGATGCATGGAAAAATCCCAAGGGTGAAGGAGAATCCGAAATATTAAAAATATTAAAAAATGACTGGTTTTGGGAGTTTACAGGAAATTTTTACCTTCCAAAATCAAATGAAGAAATTAACAATGGAGTAATTATAGTCTACAACCCAGATTTAAAAAATGGAGTGCTTTCAATGGACAAAAGTTCTTTAATAAAAAGATTAAATGAAAATGATTCCGATGTTAAGTTTGTACCTTTTGGATATAAAACGGGAACTCAAACTCCAAATAAACTAGAAAAAAATTCTTACATTATTGCAAGATATGGTGAAGAAGGAGCAGAAAAAATAGCTAAAGTTTCTTCAGAATACAAGTTTAACTCTTATCTTTTCAGTTTCAAATCAGTTGATGAAGAAAGGCAAAGAATATCCGCTTTGGTCGGCAACTGGTATGGCAACTGGTTGGATGTTGATGGCAACTTCTGGGACGGCACCGATGGTGGTCATTCTTTTGGGGTAGAAAGCGTCGCAGACTAAGGATATGCTCGCTGGCAGGAATAGATGAATTTTGTTTTATCGCAAAACGATGCAAAAATTTTTAAAGAATTTTTTATTTTATTTGTCGTCCTGGAGAGTTTACATTTCCTTGAGCAAGAGATGTGGATAAAGGACTACACGTCAATTAATAGTGCTCTTCGGAGCCATAAAATTCAACTTTGACAATTAGTAGCATTTAAATCAAATATTTGCGAAAGTTGAAATGGTGGTGATTTACTTTAAGTTAATTGGCTAAAAGCTCTTGTCCGCTTTGAACAACAACTGGAATGGCAACAGGTTGAATGTTAATGGCAACAACTGGAACGACAACGATAATGGTCATTCTTTTGGAATAGTCTTTCTCCAGAGATTTTATTAAAATGAAAACTCATAAGAATTTATATCAAGAAATTATTTCTTTGAAAAATTTGATTCTTGCTTGAAAGAAAGCAAGGAAAGGTAAAACTAGAAAAGATTATATTATCAATTTTGAAAAAGAACTTGGGAGAAATATCAAAGTTTTACATGAGGAACTAAAAAATTATATTTATTTTCCAAAACCTATGCAGACTTTTATCTTGAGAGATCCAAAAACTCGTAAAATTTCAAAGTCTGACTTTCGGGATAGAATCGTTCATCATGCATTATGCAATATAATTGAGCCAATTTTCGATAAGACTTTTATTTATGACAGCTGTGCAAATAGAAAAGGTAAGGGAAGTCTATTTGCATTAAAACGGTTTGATTTTTTTAAGCGTAAAGTTACATATAACCTCTCAAAAGAAGCGTATTGTTTTAAAGCAGATATTAAACATTATTTTAAAGAAATCAATCAAAATATTTTACTTGAAATTATAGAAAGAAAAATAAATTGTAAAGAAACTACCCAATTAATAATTAATATAGTCTGGGGGCAAAAAAATTTTGATAACAAAGGAATGCCTTTAGGGAATTTAACTTCCCAATTTTTTGCAAATATTTATTTAAACGAACTTGATAAATTTGTGAAACACAAATTAAGAGCAAAATATTACATTCGTTATGTTGATGATTTTGTTCTTCTGCACAAGTTTAAAGAGCAATTAGTGAAATGGAAAAATGATATTGAATTCTTTCTAAAAGAAAAATTGAATCTTGAACTCCATAAAGACAAATCAAAAATTATTAGTTTATTAAAAGGGGTTGATTTTGTAGGTTTTAGAAATTTTTATCATTTCAGATTATTAAGAAAAAGGAATGTTCGTTGTATAAATAAAAAAATAGACTCATTTCATGAGGGAAAGATTTCTCCCGAAAAAATATTTGAAATTTTCCAAGGTTGGAGTGCTTATGCGAAATGGGGAGATAGTTATAAATTAAAAAAGAAACTTGCAAATAAAATCTTTTTTTCAGAGACCTAATTTCCTCCACCCATGAACTTTTTCATTGCAGGGTTCATGTCGGTCATATGTTGTTGTGCAATCGATTGGTAGAACTGGAACATTATCATAATCACCAAAAGTATTGCAGTTCCTGAAACAAGCGCTCCAAGTAAATTAGTGAATGAAGCCAAGAGTCCAATTGCAATTCCCCCCATAACGGTTAGGGGCATAACATATCTATCCAAGATAGACTCAAGTATTCTTATATCTTGCCTAAATCCAGCAACCTGAAGGCCTGAAGCGGCGATTTTCTTAGCCTGCGATTTTGCATCCATTTGAGATGATTTTACCCAAAATATACTAAAGATTGTACAAAGGAAGGCAAATGCAATTATGTGTACAATTCCTTGAAGAATATACTGGGGAAGAAGACCTCCCTTAATAGCTAAATCTAGAATATTTGTACTTCCAAGCCAAAACGAAATTCCAGAAACCGCTTGTCCATCAATAAAGTGTCCAAGGAATGTGGCGTGTCCAAGCCAATTTTCTAAGAGTCCCCCGAATAATTGCAAGTTTGCAATTAATGCAGCCGCTAAAATTACAGGAATAACATTTGCATAAAAGAATGAAAGTGGCCATTTGACCCCATATCCTCTTATTCTTCCGTAGGATAAAGGAATTTCAACTTTAAGTGATTGAGCCCAAACAACCAAAAGGAAAATCAATGCAGTAACAATCAGAACTGCAAGTGCTGATAAAAATGTAACAGTATCTTTTTGCATAATGGACTGAATCAAAACAAGAATCTTTCCTGCACATGGAGTATTGGCAAAGTCAGACAAACAATTTGTTCCTTGTTGATCTATAAATTGTAATGCACTTGTAATAAGTCTCCAAGAAACTCCCGCTCCAATAAATAAACTTACTCCAGAACCAAATCCCCATTTTTCAGAAAGTTCATTCATATAAAAAATTACTAATCCTCCAAGTATAAGTTGGAAGATTACAATTCCAGTGTAACCAGGAACAGCCTGAAGTCCATTCATCAAAACATAAACACTTGCTTCAAAGAGAATAAAAAAGAAAACAAGAAGTTTTTGGATTCCTTGGAAAAATTTTTTTCCTTCAACAGTGTTAGTGTCAATATTAATTATTCCTGCTCCTGTTAAAAGTTGTAAAATAATTGAAGCCATTACTATTGGTCCAATTCCAAGGGAAATTATAGAACCAAAATCAGTTCCAAGAATAATTGCTAAATATTTGAATCTCTCAAGAGCATTAACACTTAGAGCATAAAGGGGGATGTTTGCAAGAACAAAAAATGCAGCCAAAACTATTAAAGTCCATTTAAGTTTTGTGTTAAATGCTAACTTTTTTTCTTCGGGAGAAATAACCTCCGGAATGTAATCAAATATTCTCTTGAAATCCATACGAATCAAAGAGAAAAATAGTTTTTAAAGTTTGTTGGAGCTATTCAAAAAAATAAAAACATTTAAAGAGTATACATTAGTATATAATTGTATACAAAAAATGGAAACAACAATAAGAATAAATGGGAGAATAAAAAAAGAATTAGATGGATTTAAGCAATATAAAAATGAAAGCTATAATGATCTAGTCCAAAAGTTAATTTATATTGCAAAAATGGCTGAAAAGAAACCAGAGATTTCTCAGAAAACTGTGAAAGAAGTTTTTGAAGCAAGAGAAAGAATCAAAAAAGGAGACTTTTATACTGAAGTAGAAGCAAAAAAAATTTTAGGAATTTAGAATGTATGAATTAAGGTTTGATAAAAAAACAATAGACTTTCTGAACAAATTAAACTTAAAAGATAAAAAAGAATTTTCTTAAAACTCGGGGAATGTAAAAATGATCCTTTCAGATTTCTCCAACATTCAGAACAAATAAAAGGTTATAAATTAAGGATTGGAATTTATAGCTTGATTATGAATATGAATAATAAAATAAAAATTCTTTTTATTTTAAAAATTGATAAAAGAGAAAGAGTTTATGATTAATTGTTCAAAAATATTTAGATACAATTAAAATTTAATTCTCAATTAAACTTATAATCCCCTTATTCTTTATTTTCACCGAAGGGATGAAAAAATGAATGCTGCAATAATTGTTTTAATCGCATTGATTTGGATGTATCTTGGATATCGTTTTTATGGAAAATTTATTGAAAGAAAATTAAAAGTTAATGATCAAACAAAAACTCCCGCCTATTCTAATAAAAATAAAGTAGATTTTTCTCCAGCAAAAAAGAATTTTCTTGTAGGGCATCATTTTGCATCAATCGCTGGAGCAGGACCAATAATTGGTCCAATCTTAGCAATAAGCTATTTTGGATGGCTTCCCGTCGCTATTTGGGTTTTAGTTGGTTCGGTTTTCATAGGTGCAATGCACGATTATGTTTCTTTAATTGCATCAGTTAGAAATGGAGGAAAAGGAGTTTCTTCAATTGCAAAAGAAAGTTTGAGTAAAAGGGCCGGTTGGGTTTTTGGATTAATGATTTTGGTTACTTTAATTTTAGTAATAACTGTTTTTAGTGTTTCATCCGCCGAAAGTATAATAGAAAAATCCGAACTTATAATCCCCCTTTTGACCATAACAGTTGTAGCATTACTTTTTGGAATTGGACTTGAAAAATATAAAATTAATTCAAAAGTTTTAACCACAATTTCGATTATCTTAATTGTTTTATCGGTTTGGGCAGGTGAAGTTTTTTCAATTTCTTCAAATATTATTAATCCAGAAATAACAAGAATCTTCTGGATAACTATAATTTTTATTTATGCCTTTATTGCATCAGTTATCCCAGTCTCAATTCTTTTAAGGCCTAGAGATTATTTGAGTTCAATCCAATTAATTTTCACTTTGCTTTTAGGATTTATTGGAGTTTTAATTGTTGGACCAATAATAAACGCCCCATTATTTTTGAGTTCAGCTGAGTTTTCACTTTGGCCAATTCTTTTTATAACTGTTGCATGTGGGGCTGTTTCAGGTTTCCACGGATTAGTTTCTTCAGGAACAACAAGTAAACAACTTTCAAAAGAAAGTGATGGACGAAGAGTAGGATATGGGGGAATGCTTCTCGAGGGACTTTTAGCAATTTTGGTTACAATAATTGCGATATCAGGTTTAAGTTGGGGAACAGAGTTTGTTGGGGGATTTCAAGATTTATTAAGTAGAGGATGGATACTTCTTTTCTCAAATGGATTTGGAAATATTATTGCACAATTAGGAATTCCATTTTTAACAGCTTCAGTTGCAGGACTTATTGGAGCATTCATGGTCAATCAATTTATTCTTACTTCAGTTGACACTTCTTCCCGTCTTGGAAGGTTTGTTTTTTCAGAAACTCTCTTCCCAAAATTAAAAAATAGATTTTTACTAACTTTGATTGTTCTTATTCCTGCTTGGCTTCTTGCAGTTACAAACTCATATCAAACCCTTTGGAGACTTTTCGGAACTTCTAATCAACTTATTGCTTCAATTACTTTAATTGGTGTTGCAGCATATTTCATGTCTAAAAAAATAAAGGTGAAATTTATTATAATTCCAATGCTCTTTGTTTTAGTCACAACTCTTTATTCACTTGTTTATCTAACATTTAGAAGTGGAGGATATCTTGCAGAAGGAAATATCACTCTTGCAGTAATTTCAATTTTAATGTTTGTTTTAGGATTAATTGTTTCCTTTGAAGGATTCAAAGAAATTTTTAAGAAGAAAGCTAAATGAAAAACTAAAAATTTATAAGGTTGTTTTTACTCTCTAAATTGTGAAAATAGAATGGAATTAATATCATTAAAACAAATCTCTTCCGAATCCAAAATTCTTCTTTTAAAAGAGTTAGGTTATGGTTCTGATGGGGAATTCGTACTAGATCCGAAAGGAAAAAAATTGTTAGATCGATATTTGGAAATCCCAGTTCAATTAGATAAGATGGTTATCTTTCCAGGAAGTGAAATAATTTTAGATGATAATGATTTAAGCATCTCTAAATATCTCGAGGAGTTTGGAGATGTCTTATGACGACCCAATAGAAAGTATAGCCAAGGGCACGACAGAAGGAATTCTAAAATGGGGAGAGGACTTCATCAAAAATTTAGCTTCTAAACTTAGGAATAAAAAACTTGCTTTTATTCAAGATGAAAAAACAATTGAGAGAGTAAAAGAGCAGTATCGTTCAGGAGAATTATCTTTCTATAAGGAATATATTAAAGATAAAGAATTACTTTTCTTACTAAAAATGGGTTTGACCTTGAGAAATTTGGAAGAAGACAATGAAAATGAAAGAAAACAAAATTTGAGAACTAAAATCTTTAATAAATATAAAGTTAAGGGATTGCACATCTCACAATTTGTAGAAAATGGAATTTTAAATAGATATATTGGTCTTTTGATCGATGATCTTATTTCTTTAGAAAATTTTAAAAAAGATATTTTAGAAATTCTTGAAAATATAGAAAAACATGTTCTCTTTGTAAAAATGGAAGATCAAGAGTCAAGTGTATTAAAACAAGCAACCACTAGAATAAGTGTTAATTCTCCCATGATATTTATTATTTCAGGTATTTCTTCAGCTGCAAAAATAGTAATGAATTGTGAAGAAAAATTAAAAGACCTTTTACCAGATTATTCTATCAAAAGAATTAGTGAAAGGGAAAAAGAAACTCTTTTTCTCAAAAATAGTAATGAATTGTGAAGAAAAATTAAAAGACCTTTTACCAGATTATTCTATCAAAAGAATTAGTGAAAGGGAAAAAGAAACTCTTTTTCTCAAAAGGATTTTAACTAAATAATCTTCTTCTTTTTTATAGGAGGCAAATTTTATAAATGAGTAAGCATTCAATCCTTCATGGGAAGGAGTTCTAGTAGATGACAAGCCAAGAATTGCAAATTTTAAAGAATTTTGAAGAAGATAGGGGGTGGTTTCATAATCATGCTAATGAACTTAGAGGAAAAGGATTTTCTAAAAAGTTTGTTGCTATTAAAAATAAAAAGGTGATCTCTTCAAACGAAAAAGTTGATAATCTTATAAAAGATTTAGTGAAAAAAGGTGAAAATCCCTCTTACCTTTTCATAGAATTTGTTCATCCAGAAGGATTTACTTTAATTCTTTAAAATGAAGATTCCCCTAGAAGTTTATGAATACGCAGGAAGCTTAAGAGTTATGGCTCATTTTTTTCTGAAGGTTGAAGATCCAATTCAAATTTTTCTTTCAATTAAGGCAATAGTAGATACTGGAAGCCCAAAAAATCTTGTTGGACCTGCAGATTTGAGTAGGATGAGGATTTCAAAACTCCAACTCCAAAAATTACCTGGAAGGAATAATCCTATAAATATAGGCGGAGGCCAAATAATGACAAGGAAAATTGAAAATGCAAAGGTTACTTTTGGAAATGGTTTTAAAACAGAAATTCCGGTAGATTTTCCAATAAATAGTGGGGAAGGTTCACAACCAAGTTTGATTGGGGTAGATTTTATGTTAAAAACTGGAGCAAAGTTATTTTTTGATCCAACAAATAAAGAAGCATATTCCGAGATTGAGAATTAGTTTATTTAAAAAAATTAGAGTTACTCTTTATTAGCAGTTACCGCAAAATAACTTAGTAAAATTTAAATAGGCTCTTTGTCTTAATAGTGGATGGAAAAAGGAGCAGAGTTAGTAAGACAAAAATTGAAATATCTTTCTAGTCTTAATGAAGTTGATT
>Ga0210057_1006373_pt1 | contig 14712 bp, 14 predicted proteins | sample CryGeyCG2114_010_2_FD_183968 | JGI IMG/M metagenome (GOLD analysis project Ga0210057, IMG submission 183968) | Groundwater microbial communities from aquifer - Crystal Geyser CG10_big_fil_rev_8/21/14_0.10 (SPAdes) (version 2) | ecosystem: Environmental > Aquatic > Deep subsurface > Groundwater ... | reverse complement strand
GCAACTGCCTCTCCTTCTGCAGAAATAATTATCGCTCGACGTTCCCTTTCTGCTTCTGCTTGTTTGGACATTACTCGTTTCATGTCTGCAGGCAGTTCAATATCTTGAATTTTTATATCAGAAACATCGACTCCCCAAGGTTGTGTGGCAACATCTACTATTTTCTTTATTTCCTGTGCAACTTTATCTCTTTCGGATAACAACGTATCTAATTCAATGCCCCCAATCACATCCCTTAATGCGGCCTGTGCATACGTCCCAACTGCACTTTTGAAATCTAGTATTTCCAAAACTGCCTTGTCTGCAGATTCAACCCTAAAATAAACAACAGCATTTATTCCGAGTGTGACGTTGTCTTTGGTGATTACCTCTTGCTGGGGAATATCTACTGTATCAACCCTAAGATCAACTTTCATCATTCTTTGAAGAACAGGCATAATCCAAGTCAATCCTGGTTCTCTAGTTCCTGAGTATTTACCGAGAGTAAGTACTACACCTCTTTCATACTGGTCAATAACTCTAATACCTAATAGGAGTATAAAACCGAGAGGAATTATTAAAAGTAAAATCATAAACTTACATTTAATATGATACAAAGCCTAAATTATTGCAAGATAAAAGTTAAATCTACCAAACATTTTGCCGCTACGTAGATGATGCTAGAACTTTTTGGGTTCAGAATCAAAATAACTTTTTTGCAAATTAGCAATTTAGTAGGGATTGACTGCTAGTTTATTAGTGACGTAGCGGTTTTTGTATAAGGTTGTCGGGCAAAAAGATGTTTATTCATACGTAACGAAGTCAACAAAATTTGCTTTTACCTATATTATAGGTTCATAATTTGCCTTATCTGAATGAAAAGTTTTCGAAGACAATTAACATCTTTTTTAAGGTATTCATCAATACTCCTGCCTCTGTTATTTTTTTTCCTTTCTATACAGTTCAAGGATTTATTTTATTTATTTATTTCTCTTGTTCTAATCATAGTTAATGTTGTTATCGTTTTTCCCTCATTTTTATCCAATAAAGCTATAAGATTTCCTAAATTTAAACAATTAAAAATTATAACTAAAGAAAATAATGCTGAAAACAAGAATTCCCTAAAGCAAATTATAGAAATTAAAAAATTTTCAGTTTTTGTTCTAGTTTCAACACTCTACTTCTCTGCTTTTCTAATATTCAATGCAAATCAAGTGAGCCTAAGTTCCAACATACTTTTAAATCACTTTCACACTTTAATTTTATCAGCAAAGGATAATCTGTTATTTTTCATAGGATTTCCAATTTTGGCTTTTTTTCTTTTTAGAAATTTTCGACAGAAAAAACATAATTTAAGGTTTCAGTTCCTAACAACTTTAGTAATTTTGGCCATATCTCTGATTCTGAGTTTCCCTGTAGTATTCATATTTCCAATAATTGAGGGAAATTATTTCGGAGTAAAATTTTCTAGTAAAAATAGTAGTGCTCTTTCCGACCCACAAAAAATAGCTGATGCTTTAGGGAGCTTGCAGACTCCGCCGAAGGTTATCAGCACAGGTGATGGTTTTAAAGAAAAGATATTAAATACTGAATTTTCTTCTATGAAAAGAAGTAAATTTTATAAAGACAAGGTTGTAACTAAACTATCAAGTAAATACATTTATACTTTAAAACAACCCCAAACAAACCTATCCTTATACAAAAATTTTCTTTTTGTTAAAGATCTAGATAAAGCAGCTCTGCAAAAGATTAGCCCTCCACTTGGAAAAGCCTTCCTAAAATCGAATATCGACTCTAGTTCAATTAAAGAAACTGCGGAAATTAAAATTGTCAGTAGGCAAGAATATCTGAAATTAAGAGATGAACAAATAAACAAGGAAGTTGCCGAAATCGATGGCATAATAAAAGATATCTCGAACGACATTGCGTATATGGGCGGTTTGATTTCTAGAGCGAGAGCTGAACAAGCTGATTTACAAGCATCAGTTGATCGAGCTCGAAGCCTAAGAGAAGAAGATTATCAATACTGCATAACCGCAGGCTACAATTCTTTTTATTACGGAACCTTTATAAGAACGTATTCTGACGCAGAGTGCGATGCTGAAAGAAGAGAATGGGATCAAACAATTGCGAATCTAGAAAGTAAGATTCAAGAATATGCTCCGGCTATCTCACAAGGACAAGAAAGGCTCGCTACACTAAGATACTACAAAGAAACTTATGAAGCGGTTAGGGAACTTATTGAGGGCCAGAAGGAATCTGCGATTCAAGAACTTGGTCTTTTTGAACCAGATAAAACACTTTATGTTGTACTTGAAAACGTAGGCGGTAAGGAACTTGATGTTTATCTGGGAACTTTAGTTCACGAATATTTACATTTCACTTCTTATATTTCTGATGAGAGAAAATTACCTAGATTCTTTGAGGAAGGGTTGACCGAGTACTTTTCCCGAAAAGTGCTTCGCGGCAATGGGAGCTCTCAACAAATTGGTTATCCTATTATTGTAAAAATTATTGAAGAGGTAACGAAAAAGATACCCGAAGATGAACTGAAAAGAATATATCTTGCCAAGGACACTGAAAGCTTAAAGCGAAGTCTGAATAAGGCTTATGGTGAAAAGTTTTATGACGATACTGAGTACTTCTTTGATTATTTAATTTGGGATTTCTCATCAGATAAGGCGTTAAAAACGGCAAACGATATCATGTTCAGAATTGGGGGAGCACAATTAACAGAAGCAGACATGGAGAGCTCACTTTAGTCAGCTTTTTGTATTTTAAACTTAAAAACCTTTCCATCAATAGCATCTTTGCACTCAAACATTATTTCTTTGTCATTGATTGAAATACCAATTGCATCAGCAGTTATTTTGTTATCTATATCAACTGTTTTTGGGGGCAATTCATTTAGGTTATCAATTAACTCCTTTGCACCTTGAGCTTTTGGATAGTTGTTGCTAATTGTTTTGTAATAAGAAGTTTTTACTGCATAAAGATAGCATAGAGCTAAGTCTTCCCGCTGAAAACTAGTTGTTTTTAAGAAAGGGTATTTTCCAAGCATTTCTTCATTAAATTTTTTTGCTAGCATAATTGTCTGAATTCTGTTTTGTAAGGCGCTTTCCGTTTTACTTTTAGCTTTATCTTTATATTCATTACGAAATTTATCGAAGTCAACTGAAATATTAGTAACTGCCTCGTATAATTTAGGGGTTTTATAGTCAGCTGAATCCTTATTCCCTGTTCCATAATCTTTCAAAACTGTATACATGGATGAGAATAAATTTTTGTATTTAATAAGCGTTTCGTAGCCATAAGGATATGAAATTTTTATCTCCTCTTCGTCTATGTATTTGAAATCAGCTTTTGTATACTTTTCAAGGGTAATAAGCTCTGGAAAATTAGCATAAAGCTCTTCATTGGACTTTTTTTCGTAACGATTAAAGAAGTCCCTCATAATAGCGTCCTCCTTTAAATTATTAAGGTAATTTAACATTAAACTTGATCTAATATTTGATTCTTTGCCTAACTCAATTTGAGATTGATAGTAAGCAGAGTGGCTATTGTAATAACTATTCAAAAACTGCCTTTTCTTTCCCAACAACAAGCTTTTTTTGCTACCAATTGAATCTAGTTTTTTTTTATTTATTTCTAATGTTTTAAGGTATTCTTCTTTATTCTTTTTTTTTAAATTTTCAATCCCTAATAATTCATCAAATTTATCGATTGACTGTTCGTGCGAAATATCTTTATCTTTGTGTGTTTCATCTAAGAGTTGGGAAGTTCTATCTTCTAGTTGCTCCTGCTCATAAAGCATTGAAATTTCCTGTCTCGTCGCGTCCGAGGCAAAAACTGTCATTTGCTTTAAAGCGCTCCACTCAAAAGCCTTATAAATAACGCTTAAGACTAGAATGATGGGTATAAGAAGGGTCAATATAAGTCTTATACTTAAGCCCTTAGGTGAATCTTCCATATTATAGGTTTATAAGATTACATCTCGACTGTACGAAAAGTCAAATATTTTATGTTTTACCAGTAATCTTTATAGAAATAACTATGCTATCTATTTTAATTAATAGATTGTTTACTGTCCGAAGCTTTAGTGAATGACAGTGCCGGGGGTCGGAGTCGAACCGACATAGCCCGTTTTTCAGACGGGTGCGTTGACCACCTCTGCCACCCCGGCGTCTAGCTTTTTCCAGATTACTACTGATCTAGCAACTTCCGCTCTTATATGATAATCAGAAACACTATCGTTAACTATTAAAAATGCCACCGCATTTGGATCTTTTCTTTTATTTCTGTATTCAAGGGCATAAGCAAGACTACTTTTAAATTGAAAAGGTATTTTCATCTCGACTCCATCATGATCCGTATAAACCCAGGCGTCTATTCCTTTCTTTTTTTGTTTTAAAGTACTTGTTTTAATTCCTGCGATTAATCCTTCTTCAGCCATTTGGCTGAGAATATCAATTGCCCTTCTCTTGTTCCTCTTTCCCTTTTCAAGTGATTCCCTAACAATATCCGGTTTCGAAGTATTTAGAAAATGACTAGGATAACCTAAATGAGCTTCCGCTGTCATTGTTAATCAAGTCCAATCCCGATTCCAATATATAAAAGCTCTGCATTTCCAAGATTTTTTACCTGATGAATACTTTTTGCTGGGACTATAATCCTATCTCCCGCACCAACTTTTTCGATTTCATTATCAATTTTAACCTCACCGGTTCCCTCTGTAAAATAAAATATCTCCTCCATCGTGTCATGGGAATGTGCCTTATGGGTTTTACCGACAGGAACCATGCAAAGGTTTATCATCATTAACTTTGAAGCAGAGTCAACTTCCCCGTGATTTACTATTACCTTTTTTAAAACACCCGGATCGTTTGGATCTTCATGGGTTGCAGGCTCCCACTTTATTGCTTTTTGACTAATCTTTTTCATTTTCTGTGGATCCGAGAGGACTCGAACCTCTGACCTTCTCGGTGTAAACGAGACGCTCTAGCCAGCTGAGCTACGGATCCTATTTGTGCCGAGGACAGGACTCGAACCTGCACACCCTTGCGAGCACAGCCCCCTCAAGGCTGCGTGTCTACCAGTTCCACCACCTCGGCGTGCCGAAGAGAGGACTTGAACCTCCACGGGCAAAAAGCCCACAGCGCCCTGAACGCTGCGCGTCTGCCAATTCCGCCACTTCGGCGTGTGAATGTAAATTTTATCAAAATTGTAAAAGCTTTTATACAGAGGGCAGGAAAACTATTTACTTTTAGTCTCTAAATCCTAAATAACAAACCGATAATAAGACCTATGGCTGAAGCCAGTCCACCTACAGCCAGAATCTTAATTGCGCCCTTTAAGGCATCTGTATGTACGATTTTTCCTTTAACAAAACCCAATAAAAAAAGTCCCGCTAAAGCAAACGTTATTCCCAAAAAGAGGGAGGTAGGGTACGAGAAAAAAACTACAGGCGACAAAGGTATTAAACCGGCAGTAAAATAGGCAACAAGCATCAAACTTCCGCTCACCAAAGGCTTGTCACGGTATCTTTTTATCTTTTCCAGCTCCTGGACCGCGTCATCGCTTAAGTACTCTCCTGCGCCCGTAGAAACAGCTTCAATCGATACTGCTACAATCCCCGCTAAAATAACAAATTCTCTGTTATCCGAACCTACACTTATCCCAGCAATTAGGCCTGTCGTAGAAACAAGGCTATCTTCAATTCCGAAAATAACACTTCTCAGATATTCTTTGTTAATTATCAGCACAATTTGATTGTAAAGTATATTTGCCAATCTTAAAAGTTTTTTGGGGAAATTTATCTTGAGCGGGAGACGGTATTCGGGTCGGACTCCGCGCTAGGCTCAACGATAACAATGAGGAAGCAAAAATTCTGGCTTTTCAACTTGAAGCGTTAAATAATCACCTTTTTGATAAACAGGCCAATTACATCAGTAAGGGAAAAATCGGTAAGCAATTATTCTTTCGGCATAAAGTATAACTGGATATAAAATTATTCCTAGAATGACAAACATAGTATTTAATTTGGTTAAGGTTAGAGGTTTTAGTAAAACAGAAGATCCGATATAAGCAATTGCAGCAATTATTGCCAAAGGGATAAATACAAGAGATAGGGAGATAAATAATATACTAGAAACTGGAAATTCGTTTAGGTAGACCGAAGGATAGTTTAGGAATAATGTTCTTGGATCAATTCTTGACATAGATTCGCCTAGACCGTAAGGTAATTTACTACGCTCAAATTTCCACTCAACTTGCCCGAAGTAGTTAGGCTTGTCAGTAAATGACACATTTATTTCTCTTAGCCCATCGTTTTCATTAGTAAAATCCTGAAATTCAACCTTACTGCCGGTTGGCATAGATGTAATAGAGTCTATCGCTCTAACGTCTTTTACTAAACTAATCGGCAGCAAATTTAGTTCGTTTTTCAAGTTGTCTATTAAAACATCGTTTCTTAAAATTACTCTAAACATTTTTGCTTTGTAAGAAATTTGGTAATTAGGGTCAAGAGCTATCGCAGCCTGCTCATTCCCCACCGCCCAAGTAAGCTGTCTTTGGGAGGAGGTAAAACTTATAAAATTGATGGGAATCGTTACGTCCGGCGGAATAGTTACTAGATCGCTTATAAATTGTTTAGTATTTTGGACTGCTTTATTTAAGTTCGGTTTGTAATACAGTAAATCCCAAGCAAAAATTATTGCATAGAAGGCAACAATGAGAATAAATACTTCGATGACAAATTTTTTTCCTAAAGCCACAACTCTAGTTTATACCATCACCAGATAGAAGTTCTAATGAAAAGCGGGGAAAATAACAACCTATAAGAGTAAAGCGGCCTGACTTATTTTGAACTTACAGTCCCGTTGTCAGTAATCGGCCTAGGTTCGTGAGCGGGAGACGGGGATCGAACCCGCGACCTTCTCGTTGGCAACGAGACGCTCTACCACTGAGCTACTCCCGCAAGGTGTTATATCTTACCTGCTTTACTATTTAAGGTTTCCTTCAAAAATTCTCTTCCTCTACCACTTTTTAAAAACATTTCTCGTTTGTAAGCTTCCCTTTTAGTAGCATAATTCTCAGTATACAAAAGCTTAAACGGTCCATTGCATTTTGTGTAACCTTTATGCCTGTTATTATGTTCCGTTAATCTTCTTTCTAAGTTATTTGTCGACCCAGTGTAAAATCTATTGTTCTTTAAGCTTCTTAAAACGTAAACTGTATACATCGAACCCGCGACCTGTCGCCTTCGGCGACCGCTCTACCACTGAACTACTCCCGCAAAGGAGCATTGGGAATTTTCTCAAATATCCGGTTTAAATTCAATCTGCGACAAGATTAGTGGAATTTTTATACATAATAGGTTATCATTCACTCTTCCTGCCTCAAACAGCCCCCTTTTTATGCGTATTTCCCGTACAAAAAACAAATTGACACTGCATATATATAAATGGCATATTGAAACCAGCCGCCCGATGTTTAAAAAAGTAGCATTTGCCGCTGTGTGGTTCTTGGCAACCCCATTGCTCATTGGAGTAACAAGCCTTCTTTTATACACTAAATCAAAACCACAAGAAACCTCTTTTACGGCTATGCCTCTAGTAGTAAATGAACTTACATCACGTAATCTCGATGGTCAGGTACTTGGTGTTGAAATAAAAGACAACAGGCCGTATATAGTTGAAAATTTTCTTAAAGATACACCCCTCGAACCTTACTCCGGTGAAATAGTATCGACTGCCGATAAGTATCAGCTGGACTACAGGTTAATCCCTGCTATAGCCATGAAGGAAACCGGAGGCGGAAAAGCTGCACCGTCCGGATCTTTTAATGCATGGGGATTTGAAAACGGTAAAACCATCTTTGCTAGCTGGGAATCTGCAATTGAATCGGTCGGTAAAACGTTAAAAACCAGATATGCCGACAAGGGCTTAATAACACCTGACCAGATTATGCCTATCTACGCGCCTCCTCAGGTTTTTACGGGAGGAAAATGGGCAAAAGATATAAACCACTATTTCTCCAAAATGGAGTCTTTTTAATTTCGCCTTTATTGGTTCTGGTGTAAAATTTCAGGGTGAGCATAAGATTCTATCTATCTCTCTTAATCGGAAAATCTATTCATTTATTTTTAAAATTCTCGGGTAGGGGAGCAACTGCCGCTCCCGGACTTTACGCACTTAAGATTAATGGAAACCTTGTTCGTAATTTAATCGAAAAAAATAATATAAAATCCGTCGTTATTTCCGGGACAAACGGCAAGACAACAACTGCGAGAATTATCTCCCATCTACTGTCAGAAAAATACAAAATAATCCATAACCGCCAAGGGTCTAACTTAATCAGGGGAATTGCCTCAACGCTTATTGAAAAAAGTACTTTGTCAGGGAAAATAAATGAAGAACTGGCAATTTGGGAGTCTGACGAAGCTGTAGTCTCAGAACTTGTCAGGATTATAAAGCCTCAAGTACTCGTACTTTTAAATCTTTTTCGAGATCAATTAGATAGATACGGCGAGATCGAAACAATCAGGGAAAAGTGGAGAAAAGCTATTAACAATCTCCCCAAGGGCTCGACAATTATTGCAAATGGAGACGATCCTTCAATTACATCGTTATTAAATGATATCCGACAAAAAGTCATATATTTTGGAATAGGCGACCCCGCAGTTGCCCTTCCACCAATTAGTAATATTTCCGATGTTAAGCTTTGCCCGATCTGTACAAGCCGTCTTGCATACAAAACGCAATTTACTGCCCACCTGGGAGACTACACCTGTCAAAAGTGCGGTTTTCAAAGACCAGAACTTACAGGATATGCACGAAAAATAAACTTTAACAATGATTTTTCGTCCGATTTTGAACTTAAGTCTAAAAAAATCAATATTTCCGCAACTATCAAGCTTCCCGGGCTTTTCAGCATATACAATTTCCTGGCATCCTCACTCGTTGCCTCGGAATTAGGGATTCCCTCTAAATTTATCAAAAATCAGATTTTAACTTTCCCGGGTGTATTCGGCCGTTTTCAAAAAGTATTGGTAAGAGGAAGAGAAATAATTATATTTCTAATAAAAAACCCCACAGGCGCAAACGAGATAATTAGGACAATATCAAAAATTAAAAATAAAAAGATTCTTGCCATATTAAACGACAAAATTGCGGACGGGAAAGATGTTTCATGGATTTGGGATACTTCATGGGAAGCCTTAAATGATGCCGGCTGTTCATTTGCGGCTTCCGGTTTCAGGGCCTGGGATCTGGCACTAAGATTTAAATATGCAGGTATAAGTTTGAATAATGACGATATACAAGAGTCAATATATTACTCGATCAGGCATAATTTAAATACGATGGACAAGAATTTTACCCTATATATACTCCCGACATATACAGCAATGCTTGAAACACAAAAGGTATTATCCAAAATGGGGGCAGTTTCAAAAAAATGGCACAAAGATTAACTCTTTCAATTTGTCACCTATACGGAGACCTGATGAATACCTATGGAGACAACGGAAACATTGAAACAATTAAAAAAAGGTGTAAATGGCGTAACATAAGTGTTTCAACCGAAATAGTCTCTCTCGGTAATAAGTTAAATAATGATTATGATTTCTACTTTTTCGGCGGTGGGCAGGATAAAACACAGGAAGTAGTTAGTCTCGATTTAAAATCAAAATCAAAAGCAAAGAAAATAAAATCGGCAATTGAAAACGGATCCGTTCTCCTTTCCGTCTGTGGTGGTTATCAGTTATTACAAAAACATTTCAAAACGAAAGACAGAAAAATAATACCCGGAATTGGTCTTTTTGATGCTTGCACTGTAGGTTCAAATGACCGCATGATTCAAAACCTCTTAATTAAAATCAATCCAGGTCTGCAAAAGGAGATTAATTCTTTTAACCTAAATACCAAATACCAAATACTAAATACTAATTTAGTTGGCTTTGAAAACCATTCCGGTAAAACTTATTTAGGAGAAAAAACTAAGCCATTAGGAAGTGTGATTATCGGAGCAGGGAACAATGGCGAAGACAAAACGGAAGGTGCAGTCTATAAAAATGCTTTTGGATGTTACTTACACGGTTCACTTCTTCCCAAAAACCCGCACTTCGCAGATTATCTTATTTCCAAAGCCCTTGAAAAAAAGTACGGTCAAATAAAACTTGAACCTCTTGATGATGAAATCGAATGGCAAGCCCATCAATCCGCAGCAATAAGAGCTCGCAGCCAAACTTGATATCTGATAAAATTTCCTAGCGCCGGGATGGCGGAAAGCATCATTCTTGCTTGGCAAGAAGTGACAGGCGCGCGCGGGTCGGTGGCGAAATTGGTATACGCGTACGCTTTAGGAGCGTATGGGGTAACCCGTGGAGGTTCGAGTCCTCTCCGACCCACAAGTCAGGTTCGTTTCAGAACAAAGTGGAAAACTCACGAAAGAAGTTCCCGTCCTCAGCACAAGCCGATAATTTTTCCATCATTCATTAGTTCCAAAAACAATAATAAGGAGTATGCAATTGCCCAATAATTTGATCTTACATCCGGGCAGGAAATAAAATGAATTAATGCCCGCATTCAAAAGACATTTACTGCTTCCTTTCGTTTTCCTTTTGTTTTCTTTTATACTTACACCCTTAGTGTTTGGCAAAACCGCCCTCGAAAATGCCCGGGACGACTACACGTTTCAATTCACAAAATATCAGGAAGCCAAAACAAATTATCTTCAGGATAAAGCAGCTTATGAAAAGTTTAAAACTGCAATCTCCAAAAATGAAGCGTTCGTTTCCACCAAAGATTATTTACTGCAGGTAAGCAAACTTTATTCAAGCTACCTGCTCTTAGTTAAAGAGCGGGGAAATCAAATAAACTGGGCAGGGAAAGAAAATCAAAGGGACAAAACCCTGAAGCTGATAGATGAAGACATAGCTTATTTAAGCGATTACACAAATAGAACCAAGTCAGCCCAAACCCTCGAAGAGCTGACAGCTCTTTCAGTAGACCTTTCAACCCAAAATAAAAACAAGACACTACCCAAACTTTACAAAGTTCTTTCCTTGTACGAAGTGACCGAAACTAAATCCACTCTAAATTATCTAAATACCACAAGCCAGGACGTTGAAACCTACCTGAGCAATAACCCCTCCCAAAACCAATCGGTGATCGCTAATTGGAAAACCGAAATTGCCAATATAAAAAACACGACTAATAGTTTCATAGAAAAATCCGAGCAGATACTTGCAAAAACCGGGGAAGATACTGCCAAATATAATGAGTTCGAAGAAATTTCACAAAGAACAAATAGTGCCAAATCAACCATGAAAAGATCACAAAACCTTTTTCAGGAGATATTGAGGCTTTTATGATTCGCGAAAATGTTCCTATAACCCCGCAAACTGGACCGCAACAAGGTCAGACTACCGAGCCGCCGGTAAAACAGAGCCTTGATAAGAGGCTAATTAATTTTTTTAAGAATTTTGAGATTAAACCTACAAAGGGGAAGTTATTTGTTCTTCTTCTTCTTTCCGGATGTTTAGTTCTACTGTATGCAAGCCTGATTCTCCTTTCCAAGAAACCGGAAACCCTTCCGCCTCCTGTTCAGAAGAAAGAAGTTCAGCAAGAGGCTAGCCCCGCATCCAAAAAACCCGACCTGGAAGCACTTGAAAATAAGATCAGCGATTTTAATACCAGCCTCGATAAACTCGAAAATTTCCGTACAAATTACAGCCCGCCAGAACCGGACTTGAATATAACTTTCAAATGAGTAAGCCTTTGACGTCAGGCTCAAATAATGGTAAAATCCGAGCTTGATGAAAGCAGGGTCCGCACTTAAAACAATAGGTCAGACAGTTGTAAATCCTTTTGAAACAGTAAGGGACGAAGCATTAAACCCGCTTTTTGAAGAAGCCGGAAATGAACTTGGTTTCAACTTATTCGACAAAAAAAGCAGGCTAAGCGCACGTCCGCAAGAAATGGCTAGGGAAGATCTAGAAAGGGCCAGAAAGGAAAGAGAGCTAAAAGAGAAAGGGCAGGAGGACGACTCACAAGCCGCAATAAGGATTGAAGAGATAAAAAAGGAATACAAACTTCATCAGACAAAAGTGGATTCCCAGGCTCACGAGATCAATCAAGAAATGATGGAGCTTCAGGAAGAAGTTGCCCAGCTTTCAAAAGCCTCAGGAGTCGAAACTAAAGCGCACCTTCAAAATTCGGATAAGGTTTCTAAATTAGATATAAAGCTGATTACTTCAATAATCAGGTCATTAAGGTTTAAAGCTGAAGAAAGTAAAAGCGCACAGGAACTGGTATCTCAACGTTCGAACTCCAAACGCACTACAGGTATGCTTGCCTGGGTCAGCGGTAAACAAATGAAAATTCACGAACAGGGCACTCTAACTTTACAAGGGTAAGAATAAAAAATGAGCGCAGAAACAGGTTCGTCGGGTGTATCAGTATCAGGTGAAACGTCAGGCGTCAGCAGTATGACGGCCGGAGAATCACACACCGGAGTTTCTTCTGCTGCGGTAATAGAAACACCGTACGCTACCGGCCTAGAATTAAGTACCACAGGAGCTATTTCCGGCTTATCAGGGCCTCTCGGAATGGGACACTCCGATCTGGATAATCAGCCCAAAATAAATAATCCAACTTCCGGCTTATACGAAAACCCTTTTGCCCTTCCCGAATACAAAATGGATCCGCAAACCATATCCCTGGATACAACCCAAAGATTTCCGGAACTGGCTTTCAACTCAGATCTGTACGAGTCGGTTATTGAAGATTTAACCAATGAGGTACCGCCAAGCCCCGAAGAAGCAAGAGTGATAGAGTCCTCAATTGAAAATGTTCAATCTGAACTTTCTGTTAAATCGGATCAACCACCAATTGATATTCCCTTGCCGCCTTCAGCAGCGCAAAAAACGGAAGCGCCATCTTTGGCCGCAGGCATTGCAGATATTGCTAAAGAAATCACTTATGTGCCGAAGTCAGAAGAAACAATTTTTCCAGCAACAACACTGGAAACTCATTTAACACCAGAGGAAACAGCAGACGAATCGGCACTGCTGGAGGCACTTGAAGGATTGCATGCTTTAAATCTTCCAGAGGAAGAGGAATATGAGTGGGTAGAAAAACTACAAAGGGCGACAGAAGACGCAAACCCACAACCTGAACCTGCCCCGAGTCTAGCGTATGAACTTACTTTCGGAGAGGTTGAATCTTTCACTGTCGAAAATGAACCTACCCCTCAAGTTGGCGAAGAAATTCTCCGAAACGTTGACGAAGCGGAATCTGCACCCGCGGAGCTGGAAGAGAAAGTCGAAACTGCAGAAGATGACCCAAATAAAAAAATTATAAAAATACCAGAAGATCCCTGGGACCGTTATGAAATTACGGAACGGAACCAAACCGCAGAAGATGTGCAGAAAAGAAGAAAAGAATTTGCACAGGAAGCGGTGTACTCGGCAATAAATACCGATGGTGAATTTGATACAAATCTTTTGGGAGAAAAATTGGCTCAATTGGATGACCAAACTGCCGAAGAAAAACTTCGTATTACTGAGGGAACACTGCAAATTCCGGATGTTTCCGGTCAGATAAAAGCCGCTGTCACTCAGAGTCAAACGTCCGAACAAGCTATAAACGAAGTAGTTAAAGTAATAGATACGAACGAAGCCATAGATCATTTACATGAAACAGCTTCGCATCAAACACTGCGCTTTGAGGATCTAGACCAGGGAGCCCAGGACGTTATAACAAGTCAAAAGGTAGAAAAAGTAATCCGTCCTTTGGTTTGGGAAGCAGTAGATAAACTTCCTCTGAAAAATCCCGTAGAGATTGAAAGATCCAAAAAAGCCGCTTAAATCTGGCCTTATAGTTCCAAGTTTGCTAAAATCCAACTTCATTATTCCTAAAATTCGCAAGAATTTTAGAGGGCGGTTAGCTCAGCTGGTTAGAGCGTCACATTGACATTGTGAAGGTCACAGGTTCGAATCCTGTATCGCCCACAGAAAATAGTTTCACTTGAGAAAGTATTTTCTGTGTGATTTTGGAGCGAATCTCATTGGTTCGGTTTTTCGAAATACTACTGAACAACGATTTCAGTAGTTAATGAAGAAAAATGCGGAATTTGAAAAATTCGCAAATCCTGTATCGCCCACTAGTTCGAACCTCTGTTCGATTTTTCGAAATGCTATTGATAAAAAACAAATCAACCCTCTAAAATTAATCTAATGCAGACAAAGCGTTACCATATTGTTTGTGATCTTAAAAACTGCAATCAAAAAATTTCGGACCCAAATGCTTTAAGGGAATTTATTGAAGGATTAGTAAAACTAGTCAAGATGTCGATTCTCGAGGGCCCAATAATTGCGGAAGGCAAACCTGAAAACCCGGGATATTCGGCACTAGTCATTATTGACTTTTCCCATATTTCTATACATACATTCACAAAATTCAATGAAGCATTGATAGACATATTTTCCTGCAAACCATTTGAAAGAAATATAGTAATGGATTACTGCCTGGCTTTCTTTGAAGCAAAACACGAAGAGAGCCGGGTAAAAGAAGTTTGGTGGGGCTAATTCAAAAGATTGTTTAACAATAGTTTCTCTGCAAAAAACATTATAATCACCGCAAGTACAAGCGTTATAACACTACTCACAACCGCCCAATAAGACCATTTTTTCTGTATCCTGATGAATTCCTCTACGCTATCCCAATGTCT
>Ga0210057_1006371_pt1 | contig 14715 bp, 18 predicted proteins | sample CryGeyCG2114_010_2_FD_183968 | JGI IMG/M metagenome (GOLD analysis project Ga0210057, IMG submission 183968) | Groundwater microbial communities from aquifer - Crystal Geyser CG10_big_fil_rev_8/21/14_0.10 (SPAdes) (version 2) | ecosystem: Environmental > Aquatic > Deep subsurface > Groundwater ... | reverse complement strand
TATCTCATATAATCCCCGCTGAGTCAATTTTTTTGAATTTTTCTGTAATGATTTTCTTCTGTTTATCGTTGAGATGCGCGTCAGCCATCATAAACAATATATTATTCTCTTTGTCTATGTGGGGTCTAAGAATAGCAAATATATTTCTTCCGATTTCATTCAGTTTTTGAAAATCCTTGATTTTTAAACTCTTTTTGAATCTTTCTATAAACTCTAATAATTCTTTATGTTCCATTACCATCACTCCTGTTGGTCCATCCTCTCGGGGAATAAATTTTTCTATTTCCGGGAATAACGCCTTCTCTTCTTTGTTTAGCGAATGTTTGTCAAATTCTTTCTCTAACACGGATATATTTTCGGCCATTGATTTCGCGTCCTTCTTTTCTAGGTCCTTTTCTAACCGGTTGAGTATTTCCAGGACCTTCTCGTGTTCTTTTCTCAAAATATCAGTTGGATTTTTGTCTATTATTGTTATCATTCTATTTTTATGGCCTTTACGGGGCAGATGTCCTCTGCCTCTTTATTAAAATTTATTTTGAATTCGTTCATTCTTCAAACTTTCTTCAAACTTTAACATTCTGGCGTAAAGCAACAATAACCGATTTCATCGCATCTCTTCTTTATTTTCAACCATTCTTTTTTTGGTATGACTTGAATAGCCATAGGATAAAGAATGTTGTCTTCTTTGTAGATATGATCTGGCAGTTGTTTTATCAGGTATTCTGCAAGCTCCTTTGCTTTTCTTATAAATTCTGGAGCTGTTTTATCAGGTTTTTTATTTCCTGCTTCCTGTCAATTTTATCCGACTTTTTCTTTATGGTGAAAATCCAATCTTCAGGACCTTGTTTTTGATAATTCCATTCAAACCGTCCTTTATGTTCCGCTTCAAACTGATAATATAATGGCTTTGGCTCATGATCATTGATTATTCTAAGCGTTTCTTCTTCTTTAAGACCATTCCACGTATCAAATATCTTTGAATGTCTTTCAAATGGCGGCATATTCCTTAAATCCAGAGTTTTAATTGATTTTTTCATCTTTTTTTATTTCTTCTTTTGCTTTGTTTAATTCTTTCAACATATTATCCAATTTTTTACCGTCTATTCCATGCGCCATTGCTCCTTGCTCTAGAGTTTCCCAGGCCGCGACAGAACATCCTATGCAATGTAGCCCATGTTTCATAAATATCTCAACTGATTTCGGATACTTTGCGATTACCTCTCCCAGGGTCATGGTTTTTGTTATTTTGTTGTTCATAATTATTTTACCCGTTTTATTTTTTTACAAACTTTGCAGTATTTTTTGACATGCTTCTCAACCAGATTTAGCAGGGGCGGGATGGTGTCTCTATTCAAGGAATATATTCTTTTTTTGTTATCTTTCCTGACATTCACAAACCCGCAGTTTAATAGAGAGATTAACGCATGCGAAACCTTGCTTCTTTCCTGATTAAGCTTTTTTGATAATTCAGTTACCCCGAATGATTTTTCTCTAAGTTTTAAAATTATGTCTATCTTCAAATAAGTTCCCAGTGTTTCAAAAAATAAATGGCATTTGTCTTTCATATGTGAATTATAGTTCACGTTGCGATGGAAGTCAATCTCTCTCTATTGTGGATAATTTAATAATTTATTTTTGCCTAAGTAGTCCATTTATTAAAGACAAAAAATCATCCCCGCATAATTTATGTGCGTAATACATGGCCTGCAATTCCGTAGCTTTAGCGAAGGATTGCGGAGGCGGGAGGATTCGAACCTCCGAGGGGATTTCTCCCCTGCCGCATTTCGAGTGCGGTACTTTCAACCACTCAGCCACGCCTCCAATAATATTTATTCCCAAATATTACCCCTTAGCTCCCGAATTTTCAATGAGTTTTTTGATGACGGCGGTTATGGCCTGCGGCTCGGCTTTGCCTTTAAGTTTCGGCATCAGTTCTTTCATTACTTTGCCCATATCGGATATGGCTTTTGCTCCGGTATTTTTTATCGCTATTTTTGCCAAATTTTCAATTTCTGCTTCCGAAACCTGCTCCGGCAGATATTTTTTCAGGACTTCAATTTCGTTTTCTTCTTTTTTAGCCAACTCTTCCCTTTTTCCCTGCCGGTATAAAACAATGGCTTCTTTCCGCTTTTTAATTTCGGAAAAAACCAAATCAACTATTTCTTCGTCGGTTAAATTACTTTTTTCAACCAAATCTTTTTCTTTGACATCCTTTTCGGTTTTGGTAATTTTATATCTTTTTTCTTTTTCTTTGTTTGAGACCGCGGCTTTAACAAGCCGCAAGGTGGAAAGTGCCAACTCTTCCTGTTTTTTCAGGGCATTTATAAAATCTTCCTCAATTTTTATTTTCAAAGACATATTATTTATTTTTCTTAATATTATTAAACCTGTTTTTATCTCTTTTGATAACCTTATTAAAACTTTTTCTTATGGCTTTATCCAAATCAATTTTATTTGAATTAGCGAAGCAAATCAGCGTGTAAATTACATCTCCTAATTCCTCTTCAAGCTCCTGTTTCTTTTCGTTGCTTTTTTTCGGTTTTTCGCCGTAAAGATGATTTACTAAACGGGCAAACTCTCCGCATTCTTCGTAAAGCCGCGCTAAAATTGACAACGGCGACCAATATTTCCAGTCATTTTCCTTAAACCATTTATCTAATTCTTTTTGGTATTTTTTCATATTAGTGGTGCTTGTTGGACGAAATCCGAACTTTTTTTGACGAAAATCCGGACTGCGAATTCTGAAATCCAATCGCTCGGGCGGGCAAAAAGGAAGGGGGTTGGGGGGAAGGAATTTTTGCCCGCCCGAGCGAGGCAAATTCCGCTGTAAATAAACTTTGGTGGACCTAGGCGGAATCGGACCGCCGCCTCAGCAATGTCCCGATAACTTTGGTGGGCTCACTATGTGGACTCACCGGGAATCGAACCCGGGCCTCAGCAATGCGAATGCTGCGTAATACCACTTTACTATGAGCCCACCAAAGTTATCGCGGATCCTCGATTTTGTCCCGATGCCGAATGGCATCGAGGATTCGCGACACAATTCGTAAGAATTGTGTCGGAATACAAAATCGGGACACTTTACTATAGGCCCTTATCGTTTTACCGGCGGATATAATTCTTTATCAATTTTCCTTTCAAAACAAGTGATGCCGCTGCCGTGCTGCCAGTTTTGGCTGTGGCTTCCTGCCGGCACCGCTACCGGTGACTTCGAATTTTCGGAATCATCGGTTAAACCGAAAATCGCGCATAATTCAAACGAATCCGCGCCCTTGATAATGTATTCATATTGACTGTCGGTTTGCGGATCGGTCGGCACCTTATATCCGGTAATTGAATCTTCCAAAACGGAAAGATTTTCCGGAAGAACTCTTTTGTTAATCCAATAATTGACGATTTCATTTTGGACGCTTTGCAAGTCATAAACCCGCTGCCGGTCAAAGCGCCTTATTCTTTCTTTCTGGGGCGAACCGATTATGAAAAATCCCGCAATAACGACAACCGCGATAAGCCCGCAAACAGCCCAGGTAAAAAATTTCAGTTTGTTATTTTTCGCGGGGAATTCCCTTCTGACATCCCAAAGATAATATCCGAAAATCAAGCCGCTTACGAAAAGCACGGAAAGGGATTTCAGAATAAACCGCAAAGTGACTTCGCCGCCCAGAAAATTCCAGATAATACTTATTAAGTCGCCGACAATGACAAGGCCCGCCAGAAAAAGAGTGAAGTAAATTAGCCATTTTCTACTTTTCATTTCCCGCACCGCCGGTTCTTTTTTATAATTTTTGTTTAGAAACCAGGAAATCCAGACCAGGGCCGGAAAAACAATCATAATGGAAGAAATCGCGAATCTTATCAAATCGGAATGATAAAGCGACTGATAGCCGATTTGGGAAAGCTTGTCCGGCACCAAAATGTTTATGTATTGGAAAACAAGGGTAAGAAAGGCCGCCACGCTTAAATAAAGCATGATAATGGCGAACAAATGCAGAAAAACGTGTTTTGGGGAAACTTTTGGTTGGGTTGGGTTTTCCATGGTTATTTAGAATAATTTAACCATTGAACAATTCTATAGAATTGTTCAATCAATAATCACTGTTATTTATTTTTGCCTAGTTTCAGGAAAACTCCTGATTGCCTTACCGGGCATGTCTTTATTATAACAATTTTGGTCGGGCTGCTGGGAATTGAACCCAGTCTTCACGCACCCGAAGCGTGTGTACTGCCGGTATACTACAGCCCGATGTTATTATTTCATTTTCTTTACGATTGATTTGTAACAATCTTGGCAAATATGGAATTTCCTGACCCTGCTTTCTTTATCCGGCGGGCTAAACAGAATAGCGCCGAATTTTTTCAGTTCCTTTCCGCACTTGTTACAAACCGGTTTAATAGCCATACCCAGTTAACTCAACTCCGACATTTTTTAGACATATCGAAGTTGATAATTAATGATTTTGTTTTATTTGATTAATATTGACCTTTACCCAGTACTTCTGTTCGCCTGACTTGGCGAACCATCGGAGTTGAGTTACTGGGCATAACGCTTAAACATAATATTTCTTTTTCATCTCCTGTTCAAGTCCGCCTTCAAACTCTTCCTTTTTTTCCTTGGCGCCTTCAGATATTTTTTTCAATTCCTGATCTTTCAGTTTTATCAGTTCTTCAACCCGGTCTTGCAAATATTTCTTTTCGTTTTTTTGGGGGTCTTCTAAAATTTCATCAAGCAGAACGCTTAAAATCTGGCCGACTTTCGGGCCGGGCTCGATTTTGGCTATAGCCATAACGTCTTTCCCGTCAACCGCGAGCATCTTAGGCGAAAGCGGATCCTGTTTTACTTTTTCCACCATAAAAAGCAGATGGCGAAGTTTGTAAGGAACGGCTTTGGGAACGCCGGAACCGATGCGGTCGGCTTCGCGGACTTTTATCAGGTCATCGATGTTTTCCGGCCCCACGCGGTGCAAAAAACGGCGAACCCCGGCTTCGGTGACTTCACCCACATTATAGTAAAAGAGATGATACCGCACGAGATGCGTTGTTTTCTCGATAATTTCTTTCGGGAAATGAAGACGGCTTAAAATCTGAAAAGTCATTTTGGCGCCGACAATTTCGTGGTTGTAAAAGGTGGAATCCGCCCCCTCGCCCCTTTTGGTCCGCGGCTTGGCGACATCGTGAAGCAAAGCCGCCAGACGGATTATTAATTGGTAATTATTTTTGACGGCGTAATCAAGGGCGCGAACGCCATGGTCAAAAACTTCATAAATATGGTGCTTGTTCTGGCCAACGCCAACCCCCTCGCCCAATTCGGGAATAATGTAGACAAGCAAACCCAATTCGGCCAGTTTCCTGATGCCTTCGGCCGCCCGCTCGGACATTATGATTTTTTCCAGTTCATCGCGGATTCTTTCTTTAGCAATAAAGGCCAAAAACTTGGCTTGTTTTTTTATAGCCGCTGCTGTTTTATCTTCAATCGCGAAACTTAATTCCGTGGCAAAACGAACCGCCCGCATCAGCCGCAAAGCGTCTTCGCCAAAACGTTCTTCGGGCTTCCCTACCGTGCGGATAATTTTATTTTTCAAATCAATCTGGCCTTTATAAGGGTCGATTATTTTCGGGGATTCTTTAACCGGCATTTCTAAAGCCATGGCGTTAACGGTGAAATCTCGGCGGGATAAATCCTCTTCTATAGTTTTAGCAAACCTCACTTCATCCGGGTGCCTTTTGTCGGTATATTTTCCTTCTAAACGAAAAGTGGTTACTTCAATAACTTTAAGCGTCGGGTCTTCGGATTCGGTCTTAATGCCCACGGTTCCAAACTGGTTTTCGTAAATCGTATCGCTGTCGGCTCCGACGCCCCGACCGATAGCGTCGGGGGCCGGAGTCCCGACCTTGCGTCGGGAGAAGATTTTCTGAACTTCCTCGGGCTTGGCGTTGGTGGTAATGTCCCAGTCTTTGGGTTTTTTATCCGATAAAAAATCCCGGACGCAGCCGCCCACCAAAAAAGCCTGAAATCCCTGCCTGCCGGCAGGCAGGCGGCTGTTTACCAGTTTTTCCGTTAGTTCTAGAATTTCTTTAGGTATATCCATTTGAATGAATTATAACACGGGAAAAAGACAAGCCCCAACGAAAGTTGGGGCTTTAAACTTGTTAAATTATTGCTAATTTGGCGATGAAAAATTTGGATTGTATTCTTCTAGAATAGAACCCGGCGGGATATGGAATTCAAATTCTGTTATTCCGACATTCAAAAAATACCCGAACCCTCCTTGGTCTATCCTGTTTTCAAAACCCGCAATTTCATCTTTTTCCAGAGGTTTTGTCACAAAAACAATCTTATTTAGCCCATCTTCTATAATACTTGACATATTAAGAGGAACTTCAGCCGGTCTGAATTTATTTCCTTCCTTTGTTTTGTAGTAAAAATAGTAATTTCTTCCGCCACCACTGATTGAACCACTCCCCAAGAAAAAAGAACCCGAGAAGCCGCCTTGGTTAACCGCAAACTGTTTCAAAGGCCGTTCAATGCGGTAAATAGATGGAACAGGGCTATGTCTTGTCATTTGTTTCCATAGAAATGACATAAATAGTACTATAACTGCAATTACAAACACGGCAACAATCAACTCCACCAGTGTAAATCCTTTTCTCATCTTAACCTCCTTTTGGTTTTTATTTTTTTGGCATTACAGTTAGCCGCTGAAAGACAGCGCAAGCAGCCCTAAAACTATAAGCAGAAAAAATGTGCCGACCATGTATCCTAAATCGTAAAGAAAAAATTGTTGCCATGCTTTCAAAGAAAAAAGAATTTGCCATGTTCCAACATGGAAACAAAAAACTATAATTCCTAAGGCAATCATGCAAACAGCCAACTCCGCTAAACAAAATCCCTTTTTCATAGCATACCTCCTTTTATATTTTTTGTTTTAAATGAGCAAATAAACAATAGCGATTTTTTAAAATATTGTCAAATCCCTAGAAAGGATTTATAATTATAAAATTAAAAAAGGCCGATTTCTGCCCTTGTAGTGAAATGGATATCACGACTGCCTTCGAAGCAGTTATTGGAGGTTCGACTCCTCCCGAGGGCACCAAAATTAAATCTTAACCAAATTCGGAGGAGTTTTATTTTCCAAAACGGCGATGATATTTTCTGCGGCCATTTCCGCCATTTTACTGCGGGTTTCAAAAGAGGCCGAAGCGATATGCGGGGTCAAAACCGTATTATCTAATTTTGCCAAGCCCGGAGTTAAAGCCGGCTCGTTTTCATAAACATCAATTGCGGCTCCGCAAATCACTTTATTTCTAAGAGCTTCCACTAAAGCCACTTCGTCTACAATCGGGCCGCGGGAAGTATTGATAAGATAAGCGCTTTTTTTCATCATCGCTAGCTGTTTGGAGCCGATTAAGTGTTTGGTAGCCGGAAGCAAGGGAACATGAATTGAAACAATATCCGAAGTTTTAAGCAGAGTTTCCAAATCGGCGTATTTCACGTGATAGATTTTTTCCAATTCTTCGTTTTGTTTGGCATCAAAATAAATAATATTCATGCCAAACCCGTCGTGCATCCGGCGCGCCACTTCGCCGCCAATCCGCCCCAGCCCTATAATGCCCAAGGTTTTTTCTTTAAGGTCTGAGCCCAGAAAAAGCATCGGCGCCCAGCCCGCGAATTTTCCTCTCCGGTTGAATTCATCGGCTTCAACAATTCTTTTGGTAATGGCGAAAATCAGGCTGATAGTGAATTCGGCTACGGTTTCGGTTAAAACGCCCGGCGTGTTGGAAACAATTATCCCCCGTTTCTGAGCCGCTTTAAGATCGAGATTGTCGGTTCCAACGGCGTAATTGGCGAAAATTTTCACTTGAGGACCAGCCGCCGCCAAAACCTCATCATCAATTTTGTCGGTTAAAAGGCACAAAACGGCATCGTAATTTTTCCCCTTAATAGCCGCTATTAATTCTTTTTTGGTCAAAACCTTGTCTTTTGGGCTGATAACCACTTCATATCCCTTATCTTTTAGTTTTTTAATTCCCGTTTCGGGAATTTGGCGGGTAATATATATTTTCATAATTTAATTATACCAAATTTGATATAAACTTAATATAAATTGCCGCAAAATTTCCACCTTACTATTATACCTCACGATCGTGAACTACAATAGTGGATGTAATTAATAAATTAATATTTAAATTCAATATTTTGAATTAAGTTTTACTTACTTATTTAATTGCTTAAGAGTGCCTGTTTTTTCTTTGTTGACGGCGAAAATATGAATATAAGACAATAAGTTTAGCTCTTTCAAAGAATTCAAAAAATCTTCAGGCAACTGCGTTTCTCCAACCCAAACGCTTTTCTGGAGCTTTGAAAAATTCAAATTGACCAATACATTGCGCAGCCAATCCCTTTCTTTCCTTTTTCTTTCGGGAATGTCAAAAATAATAACCTTCGAAAAATCTTTTTTTAAAATATCGGGTTTAAACGAGGGAAAAAATTGCTTATGTTTTGTTTCTTTAAAATGCTTTAATCCCTTTTCGGTCAGCTTCCAGATAACTTTTCGGTCTTTATTGTTTTTCTTTTGGACAAATCCCTGTTTCTTAAGTCGATAAAGAAGATTATAAAATTTCTGGCGCTCATTTTTTTCTTTTTGAACTTGAGCCGGCCGGCCATAATGAACATACTGGCGAAGTTTTTTATAAGAACTGTAATAATCGGTAAAAACAGCGTCGGTGGCCAGCCATTTGAAATCTTTAAGAATTTCTAAAATTATTTCCCCAAACATATTTACTATTATACCTCACGATCGTGAACTACAATAGTGATAAGGCAAATCAATAAAATTATTCAAACAATTTAAATATTATTTAAATTGTTTGAAAATCGGGCTTATTTATTGTAAAATAAATGAGATTATATGAGCTTTAATTTCAAATTAAAACAATTAATTGTCCTGTTGGGCGATGTTTTTCTCTTTTACGGAGCCTTGGTTTTGACTTTGATAATCCGTTACGGCCAGCCGGCCTGGATAAGTTCTTTCGGTGATCATTTGAAGCCCTTTTCCTGGGTTTTAATTATTTGGCTGTCGATTTTTTTTCTGGCCGACCTCTATCAGGTCAAAATCCTTAAAAACGACCGCAACCTGATCGGCAATCTTTTTTTGGCGATAATCGTCGCCACGGCGATTTCGGTGATTCTTTTTTACTTGTTGGCCCCGGTTTCCAACCTGACCCCGAAAACCAACCTCCTGCTTTTCGGCATTATTTTCGGAGCTCTAAGCTACTTCTGGCGATTGTTGATAGCCAACGCTTTGCTTTTCGGCGGCTGGCGCTATCGCGTGCTTATTATAGGGAACTCGCCGAGAATCCAAGAAATTGTCGCCTACCTGAAAGCCAACCCCCTCCTTGGATATGATATTGCGCAAGAACTTGAAGAAAATCAGAAAGTCAGCCACCAAAATTTTTTAAAAATCATCAGCGAAAATAAAATTAATACCATCGTTCTTCCGCCCCGCCTCAAAAAAGAATTCGCGGCGGTAGAATCGGTTTACCGGCTGCTGCCTTTAGAACTGATGATTATTGATTTTGTCAGTTTTTATGAAACAATCTTCTCGAAAATTCCCCTTGAAGAACTGGAAGAAAGCTGGTTTATTGAAAAAATAATAACCAAGCGGCCTTTATTTGACGCCGTCAAAAGATTATCCGATGTAATTTTATCTCTTGTTTCGCTTATCGTTTTTTCGCCGATAATTTTATTAATCGCCGTTCTGACTAAAATCACTTCCAAGGGGCCGGTTATTTTCAAACAGCAAAGAACGGGGAAAAACGACAAAGTATTCTGGCTTTATAAATTCAGAACTATGAGTGTTGAAATGAAAGGCCCGCTTTGGACAACGGAAAACGACAAACGCCTGACGCCGCTTGGGAAAATCCTCCGCTTCAGCCATTTAGACGAACTCCCTCAGCTCGTAAACATCCTAAAAGGCGATATCGCCTTTGTCGGGCCCAGAGCCGAACGGATAGAACTGGTGGAACAATATAAAAAACTTCCCTATTATGAAATCCGGCATATCATCAAACCGGGATTTACCGGCTGGGCTCAGATTTTTTACCGCCCCAGCGCCTCGTTGGAAGAGGCCTTTGAAAAGCTGAAATATGACATTTACTATATTAAAAACCGCTCGCTGTTTCTGGATTTGATAATCATTTTCAAAACCATCAGATACGTCTTCACTAAAGTAAAATGATTTCAAAGCTAAAAACTTTTCTCTTCTTAAATATCAGCCCCCGGCAAACGATAACCAAAAATATTTTTTGGCTGACCGCCAGCCAAATCGGAAGCCGTATTTTCCGGGCGATTATTATAATTTACGCGGCGCGGGTTTTGGGAGCCGCCGAATACGGAATTTTCGCCTATGTTCTGGGAGTCGCGGGCTTTTTCGCCCTTTTCGCGGATGTCGGCGTCAATTCATTGCTCACGAGAGACATCGCCAGCCAGCCGGAAAAAAGAAATAATTATTTTTCCGCCAGTTTCCTGATAAAAATATCTTTGCTCTTATTGACCGCTCTCCTAATTATTTTTATAGCCCCTCATTTTTCAAAAATTGAAAAAGCCGCTTTTTTAATTCCTCTCGTGGCTTTAATGGTTTTCTTTGACGGCATCGGCGAATTTGTGATTGCTTTTTTCCGAGGCCTTCAAAAAATGCAATGGGAAGCCCTTATCTTGTCTTTTGAAAATTTGTCCCTTATGGCAATTGGTTTTGTATTCCTCGCCATTTCCCCCACCGCAAAATCGCTTACTTTCTCCTATATTGCCAGTTCCGGCTTGGCGACGCTGTTGGCGGTTTTTATCATCAGAAACCAATTTTTCAAAATTTTCCATCACTTTGACAAAGATTTGGCTTTTAAAATCATCAAATCAACCTTACCTATCGCTTTTTCGGCCACAATCGGAATTTTCATGCTTAATGTTGACATAGTGATGCTTGGCTGGTGGCGGACAGCCGCGGAAATCGGCTATTACTCGGTCGGCCAACGCATCGTCCCTGTTCTTTATACCCTGGCTTCTCTTTTTGCCAGCGGAGTTTTTCCTTTAGTTTCCCAGCTCGTCCAGCAAAAAAATCAGGAAAGAGAAAAAAATCTTAATGAAAAATCAATGGCTTTCATTCTTTTGATGGCAATTCCTTTAATAATAGGAGGCGTCGTCCTGGCAAAGCCGATAATCATTCTCGTTTTTGGCGAAACTTATCTGCCGGCCGCTGCTGTTTTCCAAATACTGCTTGTTTCTTTAATCTGGATGTTCCCCGCCCCTTTTCTTTATAATTCAATTTTGGCCCACAATCAGCAGAAAAAAATCGCCAAATATGCGGCTTTAAGTTCTTTGGGAAACGTGGTTTTCAACTTAGTTTTAATCCCCATATGGGGAATTGTCGGCGCCGCTGTTGCCACTTTTATCAGCCAAACTATTTATGTCTTTCCAATGTGGAAACATATGAAAAAATTCAGCGATTTTCAAACTCTGCGTCATTTGAAAAAAATAATCGCGGCGGCGATTATTATGGGAACAGCCAGCTTCGCGCTTAATTACTTTAATATAAACGTTATTATAAATATACTTGTTTCCACGGGAGTTTATTTCGGAGCGCTTTATTTTTCCAAAGAAAAAGTTCTGGGAGAAATTTTAATGTTATTCAAAAAATTCCAGGCCGCGCCCTCGCAACCGCAATAATCAAATCCCGCTAAAGTTACAACCTAAGAAAGCAAATCCTCTATTTTTTTCAGAGAAACTTCCAAAGACAAATTATCTAAGGCGTAGCGATAGCCGTTTTCGCCCAGCCGCTTTAATTCGTTTCTCCCGCCATATATTTGGCGGACTGCCTTTTCCGCTTCTTCCGGATTATCGGAACGAACGGCATAGCCGCAACCGGCTTCCCGTGCCAAAGCGAACCCGTCGCTTTCCTTGTTTAGGAAAGCCAGCACCGGCTTAGCCGCGGCGAGATAGCCGAGAAACTTTCCGGGAACAAAAGGAGTTTTGTTCTCGCTGCTTAAACAAACCAGGCCCACTTCGGCTTCGCGGACCAAATATGGATATTCATCTTTGGAAACAAAAGGCTTGATTATGATGTTTTTCAGCCCGTAATCCTTGACCATTTTCTCGATTTTTTCTTTTTCCATGCCGTCGCCAACCAAAAGAAAAACTATGTCTTTAAGGTCGGAAACTTTTTGAGCCGTTTTTACCAGAAATTCCAACCCCTGCGCCGGGCCCATAATGCCCGCGAAAAGAAATATAAATTTCCCTTCAAGGCCGTATTGTTTCCTGAAAGAGATATCTTTAGTGAGATTTTTAAAGGGCTCAAGGTCTATCCAATTCTGGAGAGTCGCGATTTTTTCAGCCGGCACGCCTTTTTTCTCAATCAGAAACCGGCGGCCGCCTTCGGAATGAAAAGTGATTTTGTCCGCGCTTTGGTACGCTTTTTTCTCAATCAGTTCGAAAAATTTAATCAAAAGCTTATTCTTAAGAATGCCCAAATCAACGGCATTCTGGGGGAAAAGGTCCTGGATGTTTAAAATAAATTTCGCTCCGTAACGGCGCTTGATTTTACCCCCGATTAAAGCCAAGGGCAGCGGCGGGCTGTAAACTATTACGACATCCAGCTTTCCCTTGATAAATTTTTTGACTTTTCTAAAAAATAAAAACGACAGGGTCAGCTGCGAAATGCCGCGGACGATAAAATTCACTTTGTGAAGCGGCAGGGTTTTAATCCTGATAACCTCAACGCTATTTTCAACGGAAAGAGTATTGAAATTTTTGCCCGCGCCTTCGGTGGTCAAGTAATGTTTCGGGTAAGAAGTGGCAACGGCCACTTTATGGCCGCGTTTTGACAAACCCTCGGCCAATTCCTGCATGAGGTTGGCGGCCGATGAAACTTCCGGCGGGTAAACGTCGGCAACGATTAAAATATTCATTTAAATTATTGGAAGCGTTTTTTCTGGACGATTTTTGCCAAGCCGACAATCAAGCGCAAAACTTTACCGGAAACGTTGGTGTCTTGATAATTTCGCGGGATATTAAACTTCTCTCCTTTAGCGGACTGTTTGGTAACAATCTCAATCGCCTGTAAAACGATATCTTTGTCCAAACCGGATAAAATCACTATTCCTTCATCAAACGCTTCAGGCCGTTCCGAACTTTCTCTCAGCTGGATAGCCGGAAACCCGAGCACAGAGGACTCTTCTTGGATGCTGCCGCTGTCAGACATCACGCAAAAAGCGTTTTTCTGCAATTTGTTGTATTCAAAATAACCCAACGGCTTATGGAAATTAATCAGTTCGCTGACTTTCATTTTATATTCCTCAATCTTTTTTCTGGTCCGGGGGTGGGTCGTCATTATAATCGGCAATTTATAAGTTTCCGCCACGGCATTAAGGGTTTCAACAAGCTTCATAAACGATTCTTTGCCGTCAACGTTTTGTTCCCGATGAATACTGGCAACAAAATATTTCCCTTTGGTAAGTTTTAGCTCACTTAAAATTTCGGATTTATCTATAAAATCTCCATAATAATTCAAAACTTCGGTCATCGGCGTACCGGTCACAAAAATTGCTCCCGGGTCAATCCCCTCGCGGATTAAATAGAGCCGGGCGTTCTCGCTGTAAGGCAAGTTGACATCGCTGATATGGTCGATGATTTTACGATTGATTTCTTCCGGCAAATTCTCGTCAAAAGCGCGGTTGCCGGCTTCCATGTGAAAAAGCGGGATTTTCATTCTTTTAACGACAATCCCGGCCAAAGCGCTGTTGGTGTCGCCTAAAATCAAAACCGCGTCCGGCATCTCTTTTTTCAGAACTTCTTCGCTTTTTAAGATTATATTGGCAATCTGGCCGCCTAATGTTTCCGATTTTACTTCCAGAAAATAATCCGGCTTTCTGACTTTTAATTCGTCAAAAAAAATCTGGTTCATTTCGTAATCGTAGCTCTGGCCCGTGTGAACCATTATGTGATTAACGTACTCGTCCAGCTTGGCGAAAACCCTGGAAAGCCGGATAATTTCCGGCCGGGTGCCGAAAATCGTCATTATTTTTAATTTATTAGAACTGTTTTGTTTCATAAAGATTATTATACCTTTTATTACACCTTTTCGGCAAAAGTGTCCGGGTCTTTCGGGTCGAAAATTTCGCTAATCCAAATAAGCAGTTTCATTTCGGTGCCGCCGATATTTTTTATATTGTGCGCCCAATTCAAAGTCATATCAACAATTTGGGGCTTGTCGCCGGAAACAAGATATTCCTTAATTTCATTGGTTTCTCTGTTTCGCAAGCTGATTTTCGCCTTGCCTTCAATCACGCAAAATTTTTCCAGTTTTCTCGTATGATAATGATTGCCGCGGGTAACACCCGGCTTAGTGGTTGAATAGCTTACTTGTCCGAACCCGGGCGCTTTAAATATTTCGATGAATTTGCCCCGCTCGTCTTCTTTTATTTCCAGTTTTTTATTCATAGTCGCTGATTAATGCCGATTACAACGCTGATTTATGCTGATATGATAAATAAGTTTTATATAAATCTTTGTGGAATTTTGACTTTAATTTTCTGGGATTATCTATATTTTTAAAAGAAACAATCAGCTTGGCTAAATCGGAAATGGAAATTATATTTTTAGAAGAAACTCTTTTGAAATAAAAAGGTTTTTTTCTCTTTATAAAAGCTTCTCTTACAATCAATTCTACC
>Ga0210057_1006370_pt1 | contig 14717 bp, 14 predicted proteins | sample CryGeyCG2114_010_2_FD_183968 | JGI IMG/M metagenome (GOLD analysis project Ga0210057, IMG submission 183968) | Groundwater microbial communities from aquifer - Crystal Geyser CG10_big_fil_rev_8/21/14_0.10 (SPAdes) (version 2) | ecosystem: Environmental > Aquatic > Deep subsurface > Groundwater ... | reverse complement strand
CAATGGGCGAATAAAGTGAGGGTGCCTGAGGAAGTCCTGCTAGAAATGCCGATTCGGAAAGCGTTAATTCTTTTGCGTTTTTCTCAAAGTAAAGGTTACTTGCAGCCTCAACGCCAACAGCAGAACCACCATAGGGAATATTATTTAAATACATCTCTAAAATTTCGTCCTTACTGAATCTACTATCCACCTGAACGGCTAAAATTAGCTCTTTTAACTTCCTGGTAATTGTTCTTTCCGGAGATAAAAGTGCGTTCTTAACCAACTGTTGAGTTATAGTCGAACCCCCGGCAAGTCTACCTCTAAAAATAGGATCTATAATAAGACCCCTAACATATCCTGTCAGAGAAAATCCTTGATTCGTATAGAAATTTTTATCCTCAACGGCAATTGTTGCTTCTCGTAGTTCTTGCGGAATATCGTCTAAATTCACATAAATTCTATTTATATCTTTATAAAATGAAAATAATAAATCACCGTTTTTGTCTAAAATTCTTGTTGAATCTTTAAGGTCCGGATTTGTTAACTTTCCAGGAGTCGGTAAATCACGGCTCACCCACAAAGCATAAAAAAATCCGATAATAAGCAACGCTATGAGCCCAAAGAAAATATATTTCATACCTCTTCCCATAAGAAACATCTTCAATCCTGAAAGTTTTCCGTAACCTCCCGTTCTAACTCTTAGTCTTCTTCTTTGTCTGTAGTAGTTCATAACAATATTTAATTATAGGAAAATAATAACTACGCTTTAAAAAATGCTTGCAAATAAGTATAATTAAGGCAATGAACGAATTGCAAGAGTTACTCACCCGCGGTGTAGCAAATATTATACCAAATAGGAAGCTACTGGAGGAAAAACTTGCTTCCGGCGAGAAGTTGAATATCTATCTGGGAATAGACCCTACCGCACCAAATATTCATTTAGGTCACGCTGTTAGCTTAAGAAAGCTCCAAAGATTTGCACAGCTAGGTCATAACGTAACATTTCTAGTCGGAGACTTTACGGCAAAAATAGGAGATACGTCAGATAAAGAAACAGAGAGGCCGCAGCTCTCTGACGAAGAAATAAAGTCTAATTTGGAAACCTACAAAAAGCAGGCCGAGAAAATTATTGACTTTGAAAAAGTAGAAATTAGATTTAACAGCGAATGGCTATCTAGACTTAGTTTTGAGAAAACAATACGGCTAATCGGTAAATTTTCTCTTAATGATTTTATATCCCGTGAATTAATTAAAAAGCGTTTAAATGAGGGCAAAAGCGTGGGACTTCTTGAAACAATTTATCCCATCATGCAGGGTTATGACAGTATGATTTTAAATACTGACTTGCAAATTGGGGGCACTGACCAAACATTTAATATGCAGGCGGGACGTGCGCTTCTTAAAAATAAAAAGGAATCATTTGTAATGGCAACTGAATTTTTATCAGGCACTGATGGACGAAAAATGAGCAAGACTTGGGGAAATGCAATATGGCTTATCGACAAACCCGAAGAAATATTTGGGAAAGTTATGTCTATAACGGATAGTGTCGTTATCGAATATTTCACCCTTGCCACAAATGTGCCGTTTTCAAACATTGAAGAATTCAAAAAAGAACTCGAAACAGCGCCTATGCAAGTAAAGAAAAAACTTGCTCACATAATTGTTTCAGAGCTTTACGGTAACGAAAAGGCAGATAAAGCGAAAGAGAACTTTGAAAAAACTGTTCAGAATAAAGAACTTCCAAGTGATATTAAAAAAATTGAAACTGGAAAAGATATTTTGGTGGTGGATTTCATAGCAAATAATAATTTACTAGAAAGCCGGTCGGAAGCAAAAAGACTTATAGAGCAGGGTGGAGTAGTTTTCAATGAACATAAGGTTGACCTTTTTACCAAAATTAGCGAAAATGGTATTCTGAAGATTGGAAAAAGAAACTTTATTGAAGTAAATATAAAATAATATGGAATTTATAAGAAAAAATAAATGGTTTTGGAGAATATTTGCGATAATTTTAATTCTTGCAATGCTTAGCACGCTCGTGCTTCCTTTTCTTCCGGGCACAGGATTTTATTAGCTTAAATGATACTTAACACACAGGTATCCAGTCTTGGATTTGTATATAAAGCCAAGAAAAAACCTCTGGAAAAAATCGGAATTCTTACTCTTAAGGATTTGCTTTATTATGCCCCCGTAAGATATGAGCAGTATCCTGACCCTAAACCTATTAAAAACACTTTACCGGATGAGGATGCGGTGGTTGAAGGAAAAGTCGCGACAATTAAGAACCAGTACCTCAGAAATAGAAAATCTATACAAAAAGCTGTTATTTGGGACGACTCGGGAGAACTGGAGTGTGTGTGGTTTAATCAAATTTATTTAGTAAAAGTTATAAAAGAGGGAGATATTTTAAGAGCAGCAGGAAAAATTAAGTATTCCGGAAATAAAAAGTCAATTTCCGTAAAAGATTACGAAGTTATAATTCCAGACAAAAAACCACTTCATATTGCTCACATGGTTCCAATTTATAGTGAAACCAGAGGCCTCTCCTCCAAATGGATAAGAAACCGGATATTTGAAAGACTCAACTCGGAAATTGAATTTGACGACCTAATTCCGGAAGAATATTTGACCAAACACAATCTTTCCAAACTTGAAGACGCCATGAGAACAATTCATTTCCCTGAAAACTTAAGCTCCGTTGAAAAGGCACGCTTTAGGTTTTCTTATGAAGAAATCCTTTTAAAGCGCCTTGCGAGCCTTAAAATAAAAGAGGAGTGGAATAAGAAATTAACAGCACATAAATTTGAAATTGAAAAACATAGAAAAAAAATTGACAAACTTATAAAATCCCTCCCGTTTGAACTCACTAACTCTCAAAAAACTGCAATAGAATCAATTTTTAAAGACTTTCAAAAAGATAAACCCATGAATAGACTTTTGGAAGGTGATGTAGGGTCGGGCAAAACAATTGTTGCGGCAATTAGCGCTTATTTGGCCTATTTAAATGGTTTTCAAATAGCTTTTATGGCTCCCACGGGAATTCTAGCCCAACAACACTACAAGACTTTCGAAGATCTTTTGTCTCCTCTGGGAATTAGAATACAACAGTTTACCTCTCAATCAAAACCAGCGAAGAATCAAGAAGCAAGAATCAAGAAGCAAGGAGATAAAACCCATGATTCTAAATTCATGATTCATAATTCATCTTTTGATATAGCAATTGGAACCCACGCTCTTATACACAAGAAAGTTAATTTTAGAAATTTAGGTCTAGTAATAATTGACGAACAGCAAAGGTTTGGAGTAGAACAAAGGGCAATCTTAAGAGAACGGGGAGACGCACCACATGTCCTAACTATGACAGCAACACCAATTCCCAGAACAATTCTTCTGACGGCTTACGGCGATTTGGATGTATCGCTTTTGGACGAAATGCCCAAAGGTAGAAAAATTATTAAAACATGGCTGGTACCAAATGAAAAAAGGGAAAACGGATACAAATGGATTAAAGAAAAAATCAAAAAGGGTGACCAGGTTTTTATAGTTTGCCCGTTTATTGAAGCCTCTGAGACGTTAACAACTATAAAAGCCGCTACTGAAGAATTTGAACGGCTTAAAAAGGAAATTTTTAAAGATTTTAAGCTAGGACTTTTGCACGGAAAATTAAAAGCTGATGAAAAAAACACTGTTCTAAGCGATTTTAAGAATAAAAAATTTGATATTTTAGTTTCAACTCCGGTTGTTGAGGTTGGCATAGATATTCCAAATGCAACAATAATGCTAATTGAAGCATCTGAGAGATTTGGACTTGCTCAGCTTCACCAAATGCGGGGAAGGGTAGGCAGGGGAGAAAAAGAGTCTTATTGCCTTTTATACTCGGAAAATTTAAATCCAACAACCGAAAAGCGTCTTAGATCTTTGGAGAAAATTTTTTCAGGACCGCAACTTTCAGAAATTGATTTACAGTTAAGAGGACCCGGAAATATTTACGGAACAGCTCAACACGGTAGAGTTGAGTTCAAATTTGCCTCAATTTTTGACAGAAGCCTCATCAACCTTGTTCAAAAAGACGCAGCAGAATTAATAAAAGAGCTAGATAAGCACAAACTATTGCGAGATGAAGTAGAATCCACTATAATACAGAAAGTCTCACCAGACTAGATTAATTATTTTCAAACTATAAACTTTTAATTTAAAACTTTAAACTAACAATATGCCACAAGAACCAAAACGAAGACATTCAGTAGCACGCAAGGGAAAGAGACGCTCAAGCATCAGCTTGAAATTAGTCTCAAATACCCACAAGCTTTCTAAAGCAAAAAAAAGAAAGCTAGTTTAACCGCATGAAAACGGCTCACGATCCACGTCACACGGCAAGACAAAAAATTGTAGAAGGTCTTTTTTCACAAAGTTTTTTTACTCAAAAAACTAAAAACGAGAAAGTAAAAACCATCCTTGAGAAACTCTCCGAAATTGACCTTGTAATAAAAAAAGCCGCACCGGAATTTCCGGTTGACAAGATAAACAAAGTAGATTTGGCAATTCTACGTCTTGGGGTTTATGAAATAGAGTTTGAGAAAAAACAACCACCAAAAGTTATAATAGATGAAGCAATAGAACTTGCTAAAGAATACGGTGGAGACTCATCTCCCGGCTTTGTAAACGGGGCTTTAGGAAGGCTAATTAAAAAATGAACAAAATTCCAAAATTTAACAATAAATCTTTATTCGATTTGGCATTTACCCATAGATCTTATCTGAATGAATCAAATGGCCATACTGAATCTAATGAAAGACTCGAATTCTTAGGAGATAGCATACTTTCATTTGTAGTATCGACTTACATTTATGAGGAGTTTAAGGAAAAAAAAGAGGGGGAGCTAACAAGTCTCCGCTCAGTTCTGACAAATACAGAAACGTTGTATGAGGTTGCAAAAAAACTTAACCTGGGAGAGAACCTAAAGCTCTCAAAGGGCGAGGAAGAAACCGGAGGGCGGAAAAGCAAAACTATTCTTGCTAACACCTATGAAGCTGTAGTCGGAGCAATTTATTTAGACCAAGGCATAGAACCGGCGAAAAAATTTATTTTTGAAACCATAATAGAGGAGATTGATTCTATCGTCAGCTCGCAGGGTCTAAAAGACTCAAAAAGTGCGTTGCAGGAGTATATGCAGGAAAGTTACAAAGCTTCACCTAGGTATGAAGTTTTGGAGGAAAGCGGACCCGACCACGATAAAATTTATACAGTTGGAGTATTTTTCGAAGAAAAACTACTAGCAAAAGGAGACGGTAAATCAAAGCAAGAAGCAGAAAAAAAGGCAGCTCAAAATGCTATGCAAAAGATAGAGTCCATTTGAATTGAAAAAACGACCTATTCATGATAAACTAACAACCTTATGTCACTTATAATTAGATTTGCAAAAACAGGACGAAAAGGCGAGCGAAAGTACCGTCTTGTAGTTCGTGAGAAGAGAAGCAAACGTGATGGTGAACCACTAGAAACTTTAGGATATTATGAAAAATCTACAAAAGACGTTAAGAAGGAAATTGATCAGAAAAGAGTTGACTATTGGATTTCAAAAGGCGCTAAAGTATCTCCAGCAGTAGACAACAAACTTTATAGTAATAAATACACAAAACAAAATGGAACAGCTGCTTAAATACATTCTAGATTCTATTTTTCCGGAAAGCAAAATTTCAATAGAATCTAACGTTCGAGACGATGCTACAGTATTTACAATTTACGCTCCGCAGTCAGAAATCGGAAGAATAATCGGTAAAGAAGGTAAGGTAATAAATGCTATAAAGCAAATTTTAAAAATCAAAGCCATGAAAGAAAGTGCTTTTGTTGACCTCGAAATAAAAGAGCAGCAATAAACTTTTTTCTATGCAATTCTCCATTATTACTCTTTTTCCCGAAATGTTTTTGGGTGTTTTTGAATACTCAATAGTCGCACGTGCTGTTAAAGAAAAGAGAGTTAAGATAAATCTTGTTAACCTTAGGGACTTTGGGAAAGGACCCCATAAAATAGTTGATGATAAGCCATACGGTGGAGGAGTAGGAATGATTCTGAGGGTTGATGTCCTGCATAAAGCAATTAAGGCTACCAAAACGAATAAAGGCGTTGAAAAAATTGTGATTATGGACGCCAGAGGGGAAAAGTATTCTCAAAAACACGCGGAAAACTTTTCAGAAATTGACCATTTAATTATAATCTGCGGACGTTATGAGGGATTTGATGAACGCATAAAAGAATACGCTGATTATTCAATTTCAATTGGCGATTTTGTGCTTACTGGTGGAGAAATTCCTGCCATGACAATAGTAGACTCTGTAACAAGGCTAATACCAAAAGTTCTTTCCAAAAGTGAAGCAACTTCTTATGAATCTTTTTCTCTTACCGAAAATGGAAGAGTTTTAGAACACCCTCAATATACTAGACCTGAAATTTATGACCGAAAAAAAGTTCCAGAGATACTCCTTAGTGGTCATGAATTAAAAATTAAAGAATTTAGAAAAAGGGAGGCAATAGAAATTACAGGAAAACAAAGACCTGAGCTTATTTCTCCCAAGAGCGTAAAGTAGTTAGAAGCTGCTGTTGGGCTGTATTCAGGGGTTGGATCTGGGTCTGCGCTTGAAATGATTTAGTATTAATGGGCTTGAAGAAAAAATCTACGTCATATCTGCCATCAGAACTAGTTGCAGCAATTGAATTAATTTCAACAAGAGGCAACGCTTGATACAAAAGCTGGGCAAATCTCGTAGCATCTGCTGAGCTATTTCCATTAACTCTAACCAGCAAATTTAAAAACGGAACCCCATCTACTTTTCTTTGTCTTGGATCCTCCTCTAGCTCGTAAATACTTCCAACCTGTAAATTTAAACTTCCTATGGCGACATTTGAACTAAGAGCCGTTAGGCTTAGCGCATTATAGATAGCACCTATGCTTTTGCTTGGAGGAAGAGCACTTAAAACCAGAGTATAATCACTATCAAGCTGTGCATCGTTAACCGCATTTAAAGCATTTATAGAACTTCTCAAACCGTCATTAGTTTTTGCCTGCGTTTCTATTTCTTCTCTAACTTCCAGAATCCCTCCAAATTGGGGAATAATAATTTGTAAAAGAAGTATTATTCCAGCAATAACCAGTGCTGCAGGCATTAGGTCTTGCTTATATTTTTTTAAATATTTTTTTATTAAGCTTTCTATCATATGTACTCTTCTTGCTGCATTTTGCAACTCTTACAAACAATATTTGTTGCAATATTAGTTTAGAAAAAGTTATACCCTTTTTACATATTTACTAAGGTCGGGCACCCAGTACCCTTTCAAAATATAGCTAGCTAGATATAAATTCAATTGTAAAGTTTGCTTCATATAAAAGAGTCGCAGAGTTAAGACTAAAACTTGTTAGTTCTATTCTTTTTATCTCTTTATTTCGCTCCGTTGCATATTGTTCAATTCTTTGTTCTATCAAATCGTTTAAAGATACTAAGTCTGAAGCGCTAACTCTTAACTTAACCTGTTCGCTATCTCCCTCGATAAGGCTAATTCCGATATCAAGAGGCAAGGTTTGCGAAACCCCTTCAATTCTGCTATTGAGATTCTTACGTTGAGTTATTATGTTTTGGATTTCAGATAATCTTTCTCTAACTGTTAAAAACTTAACTTTCTTTTCGGGATTTTCGTTGACCTGAGTAATAAGTTCTGCTTCGTCATCTTTAAGACTGTTAAGTTGTGCTTGCAAAAAAAGTCTATATCCTATTAATCCAGCAGAAACAACAAAAACAATAGAAAAAAAAGTGGTAGCAGCAATAAAGAATCTTCTATGGAATTCGCTCGGTCTTCTTTTTTTTGAAACTAAATTTATAGAAGTTTTCATACTAGCTCCTTTATCCCAAGCCCTACGACCGTATTAAAAGACGCTGCTTCCCGCATAAGCTCCTCGGGGATTTTTGAGATGTTATATATTTGAAAAGCATTTCCTTGAACAACTTGAATATTTAGCTGGTTTGCAAAATAAACATCGATACCGGGCAAAAGTGCCGTTCCGCCTGAAAGTACTATCTGATTTATTTCTTCATTGTTATATCTTTCTTTATACATAAGCATGGTTTTTCGCACATCACCCATAATTGATTCAAGAATTGGAAATAAGGATTTTCCTATTTTTCCTTCAAATGTTTCTTTATTTAGACCATAAACTTTCTTAAATGATTCCGCTTGAGTTGGATCAATTCCAAGATCAGAAGAAATTGCTCTTGTTATCGCAAGTCCGCCCCTATCAATTGTAAAAATTAAAAGAATTACTCCATTTTTAACAACGGAAATGCTACTTGTAATAGCACCCATGTGCAAAACTATACTTGGCGCGGGATTGTACAAAAGAGGGTAGAGAGACCTATATACCGCAATCATTTCAGTTTCTATCGTTGATGCAGCATACCCTGCCTGCTCAATTACTTTCTCGTACTTATTCAAAAGTGCAATTGGGGCTGCGACGATAAAAATGCTTGTTACTTGTCTTCCGTCTTTATTGCTGGTCCCCAAAACTTGCCAATCTGTTCTGACTTGATCTAGAGGAAGAGGAATATACTGCTCCATCTCATATTTCAAAGACGCAGAAAGCTCTCTTTCAGAAAGTGCCGGCATATCAATAATTTTTGTATATACTTGGTTATCGGGAAGTGAAACAGCCACTTCTTCAGAACGTATATTTGCCTGACTAATAACTTCTTTTATGTGTTGGGAAAGGGTTGCCAAGTCGCTTTGCGAATCAGAAACTATTCCCCTTTCGGGAGCTGGACCCATTCCAATTGCCTCTGCTTCAAGACCGCTTCCGCTTTTTTTGAATTTTGCAACCTTAATGCTCGTAGAACCTATATCTAGTCCAAAATGATTTATGTTCATTGGGAAATAATATTATATGGAAAAATTTCGATGGGCATCTGGGGATAAGATTGATAATAAGTAATTCTTCTTATAGTTTCCCCCGACGTTCCGGTAGATTCAACAACAGAGCCCTGTGACGGTAAGACAATGGGTTGTCCGGATAGATCCTGCGCAACAACTGCCACTCTGGCAGAATTATATAAAGGAATTACTTTCATAATAATTCCATTAGTTATTTCTATTGGAGTAGTTATTTTATTGGTAAAAGTATATCCGGGAATTCCATCAATAGTCTGGCTTCCGAATGTCGCTCCGTCCAAAGTACCCTGTGTCCTTCCACCGCATGTGTCATATAAATATTTGGTTATTTGTGGATTTACTATATCCCCATGAAGAAAAGATATTTGTAGGGCGGGTCTGACAATAGCTGCTTGCGTACAATTCGTCTGATCTTCTTCTCCCCAATATATTATTACTCTTCCACTAGCAATTTGTGCTGAAAAATCAGGGTAATTCGAAAGCCAAACATCGGCTCCTACGTCTTGATCTACATCTTCTCCATTATTTAATAAGATTTGAGAACCATCATACTCAGCAGAACTAACTAAAAAAGTAGAATTATTACCCAGCTCTTCTTCTAGAGTTATTTCACCGCCTTGTTTTAAAACCCTATCAATTCCTGCCTCAGCAGCATTAAAGGCTCTTTGCGACTCTTCGTTTTGTTTCGATAACCTAAGCTCAGTTACAGTACGCGAAGCAATAGAAAGCCCTACGGTAAGAGCTACTATCATAGTAATAACAACTATTAGTAAGATTTGTCCTTTTTCAGAAGACCTAAAAGACATATATATTCCATGATAGCTTGAAAACTAAATCAAAGTCAAGACGACAGAGACTTAGGGGTTCAACCCCTATTAGGGGTTGAACCCCTACTGTGGCTTATTAGTGCCTTGGGGTTGTCTTGTCTAGGATAGAGGCTTGCGGTGTTTGCAAATTATCTTCCTATTTATATATAGTAATAGTATAGGTATGAAGGGGAAAGTTATTTTAGTACTTTTGGTAGGGATAATTATTCTTATTGCGGGGAGTGCATATCTACTAACCCGAAATAATTTGGGGAATAATAATCAAAAAGCTGAAGAGGTAACACCAGAAAAGGTCGCAACCATTAATACAGAAATACCGGATTTTGATAAAGGAAGAGTTAGGCTAGAATCCGAGCTTTCTCGATATGATTTTGTTGTAAATAGCCCAAAAAAACTGGTTGATCTTCTTTACTCTTGGGGTTTGTATGACCGTAAATATGACCTTAAAGAGTTTGGAAAAAATGAAGGAGGGGTTGATGAGATTGTGTTTGTCTTGACAAGAGAGCCAATTAAAGAGGGCTATATAGGTATGAGTAGATATTGGGGGCAATCATCAGCTGGGGTATATGCAGGTAAAAATACCTTAACGGTTAAAATCTATTTTGTTGATGCGGCTTTTCCTCAAATAAAGGGATATATAACCAAGCAGGCCTTATATGGTCTGTATCTAGTTTCTCATCCAATGCTACCTAGTGAGAAAATATTAGACATAGAAGATAAAGTCAGCAATCTAATAGATGAAATTGAAAAAGAAGGATTACTTTTCAATATTGCCAAAAAGCCTGAATAAAATATCTATTGCATTAATATGTTCACGAGAAAAAAAACAGAAGTAGAATTTAAGGGAGTCAGTGCAAGCAATGAAAAAAGAAATGCAATAATACTTTTTGTTATTGAGGCAGTGGTGGTTCTGATTTTTGTATCTGGAGTGTTATTCGCGTTGAATTATTTTGGGGTCATTAACATAATGGATTTAATAAATCAAAATAATAATAATGTAACTTCCCAAATTCCGGAGAAAGCGAGACCTAAAGATCCTAAAGGTGAAAGACCAACCAATACAAACTTTCGCAACACAGAAAGTCTTAGCGTTGAACCTTCAATAGCCCTTATTTCTGATATTGATGTTGTAATTCTTAATGAAGGAGAGAAGAGCAAACTGCTTGAATTTATAGATAAATATCAAGTTTTTGGGAAAAAATATTTGCTCAAGCCAGGTGAGTTTTCGGATTTTGTTGAAGAATTGGAACTACGATTAACCGATCAGCTCCAACCTAATAATAAATATTTTCTTGGCAATCCCACGTCACCTGTAATATCCTCAATGGTTACTTTTGAAGGTAGAAAATTGATATTGAGTATTTATCTTTCACAGGAAGCTTACAATAACGATAAAATAACCCCTGAAATGTTTTTCATGCAAAGTCTTTTATCAAATATTTATCAAATGTCTAAAGACCCATCAGGAATTGGACTTAACACCTCTCAGCAAAAAGAGCTGAATGATGAAATCAGCAAATTATATCTTGATAAGACAGAGTATTTAGAAATCGTAAGAAAATAGTAATTTTCTTGATACCCTATAGGAATGGAGGTATAATATGGCAGATATGACACAGCCAGAAATGCCGGAAAGAGCTAGTATTCCGGATAACGAGTCACAGCCGTCTGAGGATATAGTAGAGCCTATACATATAGGTATTGCAAGACATAGAGATACCAGAGAGTCTTTTTCGCCGCTCGATCCGCAAACACCCAATTCAGGAATTTCTGCCCCCACAGGCCCTGCGGATAGAACTGCTGTAGAGAGCTTAAGACGCGAAGCAGAGAGTATGGCAGCAAGGAGCCAGCCAGCGCAAGCAGAAGAAGATAAAAGCTCTGAGTTTTTAGGAGTGCCTGATGTGCCCGGACAAGAAGGTGGGGGATTTCCTTTGGGAAGAACTATTGCGGGAAGTTTGGGAGTATTAGCAGTAACAGCAGCAGGTTTTCTAGGATTTAATAAAATTCGCTCGGGAGACAACGGAAGCGAGAGACCGGGAGTTATCATCACAGACCCCACCCTGGAACCTGCAACTCCTCCATCTCCTTTTACTCCCGAAGCAACTCTCACCAAAGAACCACAAAAGGTAGAACACTCTCCCTACGAATTTGGGTGGGAGGCAAAACTTGGTGATGTAACAGTTCGGATTGAGGATGAGCTTCAGACACGAACCGAATGTCCTGACCCTAATGTTGCTTCAAAAAATGCTCAGATGGTTCCATGTTTTGAAGCTAGTGATTTGGTTGTAGATCGAGATAACTTTTCTAACGTTGATAACGATATGAAAGAAACTGCAATGAAAGCCTTTTACATCGCATGGAGGAATCAAGATGATTCAAGAGCTAAAACTACATATGAAGAGTACACGGAAAAATTACAAAAAGGTGAGGATTTGTCTTTTAAGACTTGGGGATTTCAAGGGGCTTCTTTCTTGCCGACAGATATAATTATTAATCCTGCTGATAAAATTTATTTAGATTTCATTGCTCAGCCTGTTTCTATAATTAAACCTTTTACATCATTAGGTTTAGGATACCGAATGATTAATAACGAGTTACACCTTGAAGTGTTCAGCTTTACTATGGGTAATCCGAAAGAACCAGATAAATTAATCGCCGCTACTGCAAATTATATACAGGCCCTAGCATTTTTGTCTAACTATGACGTTCTTAAAAAAGGGTTTATAACAAGCAATGCTGAATATCAACCCTTTTCTGATGTAATGAATGAAATTGTTGGGAATTTAGTAAAAAAACAACCCGATGGTACTTACATTTCCCCCCTCCATACAAAGTAATAATTAATTGACACTTTACTTCTAATTCCTATACTATAAGTATACTTAGTAATAATTTTATGAATTTTAAGCTTCGACTTATTATCATTTCTCTAGTTTTCTTACTTTTTTCCGTAATCGAATTAACTTACTCTAGTGTTTTTGCCTGCCAGGGTACTTTTGCTTGTGGTGATAATGTAGGAAGTTGTAAGGATCCTTTCGGAAACACTTGCAGTACATGCGGATTTGCTGGAAGTAATTGCACGACTCAATACTCCTGCCAGACGCCGAGTGGTGGGTCTTTTGATAGATCATGCGGTGCAGCTGGGGCTGTCTGTGCTTATGGATGCGGAGTAGGCGGATGCATTCTAGCTGATAATTGTTCTGCCGATTCAGGAGGTTCAACTCCAACTCCAACAACGAGTTATTCAAATCCATGCGCGCCTCAATCACTGGGTGTATCCTGTGGCGGGGGAAATTGTTGTGGGAGCGATGTATGCGATAACAGTATGTGTTGTCCTTCAAGTTCACCAACCTGTAATACCGCGTCGCCAACTGCAACCCCTGTACCTGCTGGGTGCTCACTTACCGGTACGTATTGTGGATCTGCTTGCGTAAGTTGCGGAGTAACTTCGGATAGGTATTTAGATACGTGCGGGAATTGTGTGCAGACAGGAACATTTATAGGTGATTGGTGCGGAGCTCCATGTGGTGGAGGAGGTGCACCCGTACCAACCGCTACACCTGCTTCTGGCGGAGGAGGGGGGTGTGCTCTTTGCAACGGAGTAGAATGCTGTTCGCCTGATATGTGCACTGGTGCACCGCTTGCGTGTTATCCATCTTACGATCCTCCACCTGGAGGATGCTGGATTGGTTCTGACCCATATGCAGCTTGTCAGAGTTTTGCATGTGTACTGGTCAGCGGTTCGTGTGGATTTTCAACCTGTTCTGGAAGTGCGGATTGCTCTTGTGGAGATAATATATGCCAAGCCTACGAAACATCTGCCTCATGCCCATCGGATTGTACAAAGACTTTGACAGGAAGGGTATATTATGATTTAAATAATAATCAAGTCTACGAGTCTACTGGTGAAACAGGGGTTCCCAATCCTCAGTTGGCTCTTTCTCCTGCAAATTATAGCAATTCTTCAACAACAGCAAATGGAGGGTATACCTTTTCAGGTGTTCCTATAGGTAATCATACTTTAACTCTTACAGTTCCTTCAGGATATAATACAACCGTTCAGAATCCTGTTACGCTGCCTATGAATAGTAATACAACTTATGATTTCCCATTGATAGCTCCTGCTGATTGTCCTAGTGAGATAACGGCGAGTACGAATACCGTAAATAGCGGAGGAAGTGTTAATCTTTCTATGTCAGGGTGTACGGGCGTAGAAGACCCTCCTAATGGAGTTGCTCCTCCTCCTTTTGACTGGGATCCACCGCAGGATGATAATCCTACAGACGAAGGTGACTCTCAATGCAGTGACGGTATAGATAATGACGGGGACGGACTAGTAGATACTAATGACCCCGGGTGTCACTGGGATGGAGATAGTACAAATCCGGGTTCATATAGACTTGATGATGATAATGAGGCAAATGTAAGCGGTCCCAGACAGTGCAATGACGCAGTAGACAACGACGGTGACGGATTTGTAGATATTGCGGATCCGGAATGCCACACAGACGGTAATCCTGATAGTGATGGTGACGGCGTACCGGACAACAATGACGGATCATTTAATCCAAATGATGATAACGAATCCGATAGGCTTTCACCCGGCAAAAGCGGTTCTACGACGTGTAGTGATAGTGAGCTTGCCGTAATCTCAACCACGTCTACTTCCTCAACTGCCACATGGACAGCTCCAGCTTGTGCAACATCGCAGTTAATTTGTACAATAACCGGTGTTGTAAATGGCCCGGGTGGAACAGATACTTACACTGAAAATATAACCGTAAGGTCAACCGGAGTTATAAATGTAGATGTTAGAGATGTTAGTGATGGAAGTGCTTGTGACGCATCAGCGCCTCTTTATACAGGAAGTACTACAATAGGACTTAGCGGAGCAGTAAGTACTACTGAGACTCTAACTGACGGTACATATAGCTTTGCCTGTCTTCCAAATGGAAACTATACAGTAAGTCTAG
>Ga0210057_1006369_pt1 | contig 14717 bp, 8 predicted proteins | sample CryGeyCG2114_010_2_FD_183968 | JGI IMG/M metagenome (GOLD analysis project Ga0210057, IMG submission 183968) | Groundwater microbial communities from aquifer - Crystal Geyser CG10_big_fil_rev_8/21/14_0.10 (SPAdes) (version 2) | ecosystem: Environmental > Aquatic > Deep subsurface > Groundwater ... | reverse complement strand
TCAAGCAACCAACCATTTGCATAGCCATTAACCAGAATATGTTTAGCTGGAGAAATAAGCTCTTTTTTACCTTGGGACATCGCAAACGCTTTCCATCCATAACTAAAGTTCTCCAGAAGGGCCAACGTAAATGGGGCTTTGTTTCCAGTTATTTTTACTGAATATTTGCTCGGGTTAATTTGTTTAAATTCAATTTGGGGAGTTTCAGAAGTAATTTTATCTGACTTTTTTTGTAAAACAACCGGGGACGAAAGGACTCTCCTAACATCAACATTCCGGTAGAAATTTACCGTCCTTTCCTCCATTAATGGTTTGTCGGCAAAAAAAGTTACTCCCACCCTCTTTGCCTCCGGGTGGATTTTTATCATTCTCTTATAGGAAGACCAGGTCGGTGAGTTGGAAAAACTTTTGGCGATATCAATAATCACGTTTGTTTTCCTGGTCATGTTTATTCCTTTTTCGTTTTTTGTGGTGGGGACAGACAAAAAATTAATTTCCTTGGTCACTTCCTGATTTATTTTTTCATCACTACTTTCTTGTCCAATATATTGCCAAAAAATAAATTTTGGAGTGCTGTCTTGATCGTGTTTATATTCAAAAGACAGCTGATACAGACCTCTGGGTTCAAAGTCTACAAAAGGAACGGTAAGACTCCTTTTCTTTTCGGTAGCTTCCAGTCTTATCTCGGCTTCGGATTTGATTATATTTTTTCCTTCAGACAAATTAAGATAAAACACGTATCTTCCCTCAGCTAAAGATATTTTTCCAAAAGAAACCCAACTGTCTCTTTCTTGGTTTTTTTGTTCAACAACGTTGATCCCTTCGGTTTCATTATAACGAACAACTTTTCCGGAAAGCGGTTCTTTTTGCGGAAAATCCTTCTTTAGACCATTGCCATATAAGAAAAGTTCATAGTCGCCTTTTTGGGGAATAGTAAATTCGTAAGCAAACGGCCCTTTCCACCAAAAATAGTCGAGGGCATTAACTCCTTGGCTGATGTCTCTGAATTTCGATACTGCATTTTCAATGTCTTGATACTCATTTTCGGGCAGCTTGTCTAAGAGAGAAGCAAGAAAACCGGCTAAAAACTTTTGCTGATCCTCAACGTTTTTCTTGGCCCTGGCGACCATATAACTGATGTCTGATTCCTTTTTCTTTTCAGCCTCAATCTCCAGGATAGCCCTATTCATCTCCGAAAAGTAACCCTCAAGGGTCTGTTTAATCAGCGTATATCTTTTCTTATTAACCAAAAGGTTTAACTCCATTAATCTTTTATTGGCGAACATAAAACGAAGAAGAGTTCTAGGATAAAAGTCCTGATTTTTTCGCATTTGTCTCGATTCTTTCCAAAGAATAAACCGGTATAAAGGATTCGCGGGGGATATCCTTGCAAAAGGAAAAACAGAGTCTGTTGTTGTCTCAGGTACATATTTTATTGGTGAAAAAACTAAAACGTCTCCTTGAGAAAAATCCGGTGGTTGGAAGTTTGATGAATTTCTAAACAAAATTTCTATTTTTCCACTGGGTAAAAAATCAGTTAAGTTGGGCAAATCGCTTGTATTTCCATAAACATAAACTTTCTTTTCTGGAACATAAACACGGGGGTAAAAAACTTTCGGATCTACTTCATAAAAATCCAGATTATTAAAGGAGCGGACCAGTTTGGTGTTTTCTTGAGATTCAATATTTTTTTGCAGTATTGTCAGATCCTCAGTTCCAAAATGTAAATGGCTTGAATCAACGTCCCGATTAAAAAGTAGATATCTTACATTCATTAGACCTAAAAGAAGAGGGGCTTCTTTTGTCTCTGGATAATTAAGATAACTTCCCCCTAAAACCCCAGCCGGTAACCCGCGAAAATTGCCCAGGAGGGCATAAGTGCCTAAACGAATGTCTCCCAAATCATCAAAGGGCATTTTGTCTATTACTGGCTTTTGTAAAATATCTGAAAGTATTCTGTAAACTCCAAGATAGCCCCAGCGATACACAACCCAACGACTAGGGTAATCGGAACCTGGGAAATTAAAAATCCGGAAAGGTTCTTTTTGTGATTTTAACCAGTCAGCTGCTTCCCAATAATAGTCAGGGATTTTGGTGGCCGCCGGAGGAAACGCGTCTTTACCATTATGAATAAAATCACCGGTAAAAAAAGGCCATTGAATCAAAAGCAAAACAACAACGATTACTGCAAAAAATAGCCTTGCTGCTAGTTTTGAATATCGAAGAAATATTTGGTAAAGAGAAAAAACAGTTGTGCCGATTAATAAAGAGTAACCAAGCGCGGTTACCATCGGAAATTTGTCCGATGGAGTCCTGAACATCGAAAAACCGGGAACATAACGATAAATCTGCTGATAGATAAAACCCAAAGGTTCACAAACACCTTTAGTCAAAAAAATCGATACGATGGAAAGTGAAAGCAATAAGATAACGACTTTATTTCTGTTTCTTTTAAAAAACAGGGCCGAAAAAGCTAGAATCGGATAAATAAAGCTGGAAAGAACCAACCACGGGTTTGTTTGGTACAAAAAACTTATAAAATCACTTACCTTATCTTCCCAATAACTGTAACCGCTATAATTATTTCCCTGTAGAATAAAATTATTTAAAAAAGAGGATCTTTCACAACTGGAGCCAAGTCGCCCTTCGGCATCGCTTACCAATTTGTAAAACTGCACTTCAGCCACAAAAGACCTGGCGCTGGGCAATATCCACCACAAATTAAACAGTAAATAAAAAGCCCCCGATGCAACAACAAACTTTACTATCCGTCTTTTTTCTGGTAAAGTCAAAAAGTAATAAACCAGAAAAACGGCCATTACCATAAAAATAAGAACATAAAGCGGAGGATTGGCAGCGGAACAAAAAAGTGACGAAAAAGCAAAAAGGCTTGCCCAAAGAAAATAATTTTTAGATTTTAAGCCCTTGATAAAAATAGCCAAAAGAAGTGGAAAAAAAGCCAAAATATAGCTCGACTCGACTAAAAATGTCCGCCAATATCCAAGCTGAACATGATTAAACATATAAACAATCGCAGCGATAAACGCAAGAAGATAATTCCTCTTAAACAAAGACAGGGCCAGGAAGTACATTCCCAAGCCGGATACTAAAAAGATTTGCGAATAAACTATTTTTTGAATTAAAAGCAGCGAAAAACCAAGTTTAGACAAAACAGCAAAGGCCACCATCTCAGGGAACAGAAGAATTATCCTGGTCGGATAACTTGCTCCCAACATTAAATTTCCTTCCCAGCTATGAAACCAACCCTTAAGGCGGAAAAGTGGCGTAACCGGGCTAACGGTATCTTGTCCTAAAAGCGGAAGTCCGTCTTTAAAAAGAACCTTATTAACCCATAAAGAAAGAAAAATTATCAAAACAATGAAGGAAAGATTCAGCAGTTTTTCTCTAACGTTCTTTTCCATTATTAAAAAGGTTTCATTATTTTTGTGCATAAATTACCAAATGAAAACCGAATCTTTTTGCTAGGACATCTAAAAATGGCTGCGGAAGAACTCTTCCTATCAAGGGAACGCTTTTTTTATGCATATAAAAAACCTCTGTCTTAATTTGTCTAAAACCGGCATCAGAAAACATTTTGGTCGCTTCTTTTCCGGAGAATAACTTCGTCAAATAACAGCCATCATACTCTAGATTGTTTCTTATCTCCTCAAAACTCTTTTCTAAAAGTTGACCCTGTAAAATCCCTCTTAGAAGAAACAATTTTATCCAATATGTAAAAAAGTTTTTATGATACAACATGACTACTGCCTGCCCACCGGGCATTAATACCCGGTAAAGTTCTTTAATCGTCTTTGCTGTGTCAGGAGTATGGTGGAGAACTCCCATTGAATAAACGAAATCAAAACTCTTCGGTTTAAATGATAAGTTTTCCGCATCATCGGTTTTAAAAAAACCCTTGTACTTAAACAGTTGAAAATTCTTCTTAGCCAAGGCTAAACTACTCGGCGACAAGTCGATTCCCGTAACTATTCCACCCCTTCTGGCAATTTCCAATAAATCATTTCCAATTCCGCAACCAACTTCCAAAACTTTTTTTTCTCTGAAGTCAAACATATTTAAAACTTTCAAAATGTAGGGAAACCCAAGATATCGGTCTTCTCTCATAGCCACAAAAAAATCCTTTTCGCCTACTTTAAGATGGTCAAACTTGGAACCCTTGGGGTAACAAATAAAAGAGTCCCATGATTTTTTAATTTTATCTTTTAATTTTTCCGCTGACATATTCGCCAATTATAATTAAAATGGATGCCAAAGCAAACAAAATCCACGAGAAATCCATTGATTGATCCCAAAAACTCGGAGTCATCAAAACGAATGAGTAAGAAGTGGCACTTAGGAGCAAGGCAATAATAGCCATAAGGCCCAAAAAATAACCGAGCTTTCTAATAAAAATGAAAATAATCATTTTCGAGCCTTTCTACGAAGAATCACTACTGAAATTAATAAAATTATTGATAAAGAAGAAACTATTAAGCCAAAATAAAAATACTTCTGGGGCGAAAAAACAATTTTAAAAGGAGCAGCTTCTGTTTCTGAAATATACCAGGCGTTCGCATAGCCGTTGACAAGAAAATGATCTTTTATTTGTTTGTTTTTAACAACAAAGTCCCATTTATCATTGTAGGCTTCACTAAAAACAAGCCAGTGCCCAGGTCCTTCTATCTCTCCAGAGTAAAACGATGGCCGGCGATATAAAAAACTAATCCCCGGCACCTCATTTGGAGAAAACTCAGCAAAGGGTGACAAAGTGACAAAAGCAGATTTCTTGCTGTCATAAAGAAAAGCCTTGAGGATATAATTACCCTCCCTAAGCTTAATTTTTCCGTTAACATATTTACCGTTAATAGTAAGAAACTTTATATTGTCCTCTGTAACAAAAAAATCTTTTTCATCATGAATAGTAAATTTTCTCTCTAAAACCGGTTCATAATTCCATCCTTTTTCCCCTTCCAAACGCATCCTGGAAAAGACCATGCTGGGAGAAAGTGTTTGGTTTTGAATCTTCTCGATTATAAAATCTGTTTTTTTAACCCTCTCGCTTTTGGGGACAATAACCATTTCTCCAAATCTTCTGTCCAATCCATAGTCAAGAGAAGTAAAACTGATATTTTGATTGGGCTCAAAAGTAACATCTTTTATTTTAGTCCATCTTTCTGACAAAATAGAATCTGGTTGGTTCTTTACAAAATATTCATCGATAAAATATTCATCGACCTTTTTGCCCCCTGTCAACTTTGAAAAGGCAGCGTTGCCAGTCAATTGAAGGTTTAATGATCTCATCCAAATCTCGTATGCCTGATTACCCTTTGGCCTAATGTAATTATTTTTAGCCATTCTATAGGAATAACTTGATCGTAAGAGATCTATTGCTAAATCACCAGCACTACTGTTATTTAATATGACTTCCGGAACCAAATCGATTACCCTTGAAATCTGGCCCGAAGGCATTTGATCGGTAATAAACAACACTGGTTTATCCTCAAGAAAACCAGTGTTAGCCAAATTAGAAAACACGCTCTCTAAATGACCACTAACAATAATGGCTCGGTCAGCAAAGTAAACATGGGGAAGAAATGACTTAACTTCGTAAAATTCTAGTTCGCCAAATGTTTTAGCTAAAGAAAGGCCTTTTTGTTGAAGAATCTTATCTTTTGTTTCATCCGGTGTTGAAGTTCCAAATAATTCCCAATTATTATCTTTGTGTAAAAGCAAATATTTAATATTCATTAATCTTAAGATGTCTGCCACCTGGTAATCAAAACCCGTTTCCGGATAAACCAAGCGTAATTGTTTCTGCCTTAAGGGTTTGAGGGATTGGAACCTGATTGGTTCATCACTTAGTTCTCCCGCCAAAAAATCAACCACCGGTCTTTTAAAAAGATCAACAGCAAAATCATACCCCCTAAAACCTCCCCCTTTCCCCGGCCACTTAAGGGCAACAATCTGAGCGTTCGAAGGCAGAGAAAACAGGCGGAAGTTTTCCTTTTGCTTGGCAAGCCAATCCTCGGCTTCATAATAATAATCAGGAATCGCATCAAGTGGGCCGGTTAAAAGAAAAACTCTGTTCACATATGGCGTGAGATTAACAAAAACCAAAGGAAAAAAGGCCACTAAAAACATTAACGATTGAAATTTGAAGGTATTGTCTTTAAAAAGAAAGTTAATCACCTGGCGGGTAATAATTCCTAACGCGAAAATAATAACGATTGAAGTTACACTAAAGACACTTCGACCCAAGAAGAAAGACCTTGAATAGGCTAACCAGCCTGTAAAAACAACAAAAAAAATAATGAACAGCAGTTTACTGATTGAATATTTCGATGATTTTTTCAACCATTTTCCGAATTCAATACCAAAAATGAAAATATACAGCCAAATTAAAAAATTCCCATAAAATAATTCGGAAGTTCTATTTCCCGTTTTCTGATAGAAAAAAACTAATGGAGAAGCCAAAAAAGATAGAATCAGCAAAGAAAAAAAATTACTGCTAGTTTTAAACCATCTTAAAAACTGATCCAATCCAATCCCAAACAAAATAGCGTAACCTAAACTTAAAGGCATACCAAATTTATTAAGAGGGTGTCTAAAAATTGAAAAGAATGGAATATTAACTATTAACCATTCATAAATCTTACCAAACGGCTCATGAGATCCCTTTGACAAAAATAGGAAAAGTAAGACAAAAAGACTTAAAAAACGAATTAACTTCCGATTTTCTTTGGCGATTAAGGACACCCCCATTATCAAAAGGGGCAAAACAAAACTCGCCATATTATTAAAGACATTAAAGGAGTTGAAAAAGAAGCTGCCTGAAAAACGGGGCGAATCTACCGATCGAAACAAACGGCTAACAGCTAAAAAAGAAGTCAGCTCGCTGTCTTCTTTTACGTAGACAAGTGGAACAAAAGTATTCGCAAACTCTTCGTTAACCCTCGAAAAATAAGGCAAAAATGGAAAGATCCACCAAGCGTTAAAAAGAAAATAAACAACCAAACATAAAATACTAAATTTATAAAGATAGGCCAAACTGATTCTGTCGTTAGAAATAAATAAAAAGTATAGCGAAAACAAAAAACAGGTCATAAAAACTAAAGCAAGAATTGGAAAATTCAAAGCACCGGAAGCGCCCCAAAGAAAGACCAGACCAAACAATAATGCATAGCTTGACTTCTTTGTCTGGATTCCTCGAATAAAAACAGCGGTCAGGAGAGGATAAGTGGCCCAGAGATATGTCTGTTCGCGAGAAACCAAAATCGAAAAAAGGAAATAAGGATTAAACACATAAAGTAATCCAGAAAAAAAGGAAGCCCACTTTTTACGGGTGAGAGTGTAAACCAAAAAGCAAGTCCCTAACGAACCTGTTAAATATAGAAGAATGTATTCAATTTTCTGACGATCTAAAATCGAAGTACCAATTAATTCCAAAAAACTTAATATTGTAACCGAAGGAAAAAGTGTCGCAATCCGCAGTGGCGCTGTCCCTCCCAACATCTTAACGTAGTGAGACCAAACATCGGAATAAGAAAATAAACGAAAAATTGGATGTAGTGGGTATCGGTCGTCAGCTCCTAATTTAGGAACTCCATTACTAAAAAGACTTAAAACAATAAGACAGACTACAAATGACAAAAGGAGAAAGATTTTTTTCACTATATTTTTGTATAATTAAAAAGCAATTATAAAACACTCGCATAACTAAGTCTATTATTTAATGAAGCCTTACATCATATTTATTTTTATTTTTTTTCCTTAATCACTCTATTTTCAATTTTTCCTGCCCCCGAAAAGAAAATTGATCCTTATCCATCAAGTAACGAAAGAACTTTTTTTGAATTATCTCTAAAATACAATAATTCAAACTGGTTTAAGGAAAACGGTGAATATTACGTCAACCGTCATCCGGCCGCCTATCCTGCCTTCCATTCCCGAATATTTAATTTTCTTCCTCCTAAACAAAAAAATGAATTTAGGATAATCTTCTTCGGAAATTCTCAGCTTTTTCAAATCTCTTCGGATAGCCAAATTCACCTGCCAATGATATTTGAAAAACTTTTTGTGCAAAAAACCAACAATACGAAAGTGCGAGTTTTAAACTTATCTGGTCAAGGGATGAACTCGACTGAACTTTTTCTATATTTAATTAAAGGTCTTAGTCTCAAACCTGACTTAATTATTGTTGCTTTTACTCCTAGAGATTATGTAAACGAAGACACTAAATCCATGGGAATCATTTCTGAATATTCAAAACTACTTCTCGAGCCCTCAGTAACCTCTTCACTCCTAAGAGAACATTTAATCTCATTAAACAATAACAACAAATCACTGGTCTTTAATTCGATGGCTCAATACATTAAGGCGAGCCAAAGAGAAGTTAATATTGAAATTGAAAAAAAAATTACTTCTGTCTGGCCTAATTACGAAAAGGGAAAATTACTAAGAAGCAATCTCGAAAAGAATCTTTATAAAATTACGAAGATACAGCCAATCCTTTCAAAAATTAATGAGAGTCAAGTTAAACACCCAAACGAAAACAAACCATATTATGAAGACGAACCATACCCAAACGTGAGAAGTCTTCAAATGAAAATGGCGCTTGAGTACCTGAAAAAAAACTTTAAAGGCAAAATAATCGTTTACAATGAACCCATAAGACCCAAAACCTTTAATCTTTACTTTAACAACGAAAGTTATCAAAAGAAGGTAAAAGACCTACAACAAATCTGCAAATCACTTGATATTCCATTTTTCGACTTCCAAGGAAAACCAGAAGATGAATTCTTTGGTGATTGGATTCACCTTAATTCCAAAGGCATTGAAAAACTATCGCAACTATTGTTTAAAGATATTAATAATTAATTACCTTTTATTTTAAGATTTCTTTTATTTTAAGATGCCTCTAAACAGTTGGGCTTTCATCATCTATACGGTTATAACCTTGCTCATATATTGGCTTATTCCCAAAAATACCCTTAGAACTTATTTTTTAATTCTAGCGGGCTTCATTTTTGTTATTTATCACTTTCCCATTAATTTTCTAATTTATCTAATCTTCGCTTTTATTATTTTTATTTTGGCTATGCTTATTCTCCGATTTACAAAAAGAGTAATTATCAAAAAAATTATTTTAATTCTGGGTATTTTTCTTTCTGTGGGATTTCTTTCTTTCTATAAATATAGAACCTTTTTAGCTAAGTTTTTTCTTCCTTTTTTTGATTTAAATCAATATACTCAAACCGATGAGTTTTACCCCTACATTATCCCTATCGGCATTTCTTTTTTGATCTTTGAGGCAATTCAATACTTAATTGAAGTATATCGTTCTAATATTACAAAAAACAGCCTGAAAGATTTTTTGCTTTTTATTTTTTTCTTTCCCACAATAACAGCTGGACCAATAAAAAGATATAAAGAGAAGAAGCCTGGGCTTTTTTACAGGAATATGTCATGCCAGAGAGCCTTCTTCATACTGATGGAGCCAAAATCTACAGAGGAATCGATAAATGGTGGCCAGTTGAACACCAATATGATATTCACAAGAAATGGGAATTTGAACTTACTTCTGAGATCGAAGGCATGTTTGGGGTCTTGAGAACGTTCATTAGAAGAATGTATCATCATGTAACGGCTGACAAGTTACCAGAGGTTGTAGGTGAATTTTGTTTCAGATTTTCCCACCCGGAAATGTTTGAAAACCCGCTATATTACTTGCAAATTTCACTAAGGCTTGTGCCAACAGCTTGAGAATACCCGAATTCCAGGAACAGATTAAAATTGTTTCCTTTCCCTCTAAAAAAGAATTTTTTAATTCGATAAAGAGAATTATTCTTGGAATGGCTAAAAAGATAATTATCGTAAGCCTCTTTATAGAAATTCCCAACGTTATTTTCAAAAATTTTGGCTATTTTCTCCTGGGTATTATCTTTTAGCAATTTATACCTATTCTTTGATTATCTTTATTGACTTTTCAGGATATTCTGATGTCGCTATCGGCATTTCTCGACTATTTGGCTATAAAATTCCCGAAAATTTTAATTCTCCATACACAAAGACAAATATTTCTTCCTTCTGGGACAGTTGGCATATTTCACTGACCAGTTGGATTAAAGATTATCTTTTCATTCCTTTGGGTGGGAGTAGGAGCGGATATATAAGATACCTTCTTAATATTTTTATTGTTTTCGGTATCGTAGGGCTTTGGCACGGGGCGGCTCTAAATTTTGTTTTTTGGGGAACATATCACGCAACCGGTTTAATAATTTACCAGGTCTATATTAAATTTGCCCGTCAGAGAAAAGAGAAGAAAAATTCATTTATCAAAAAAATTCTTTCTGTCTTTTTAACTTTTAATTATGTCTCTTTCGGTTGGATTTTATTTGTACTACCCTTGTCTTCAACTCTGAAAGTATGGTCAAGAATTTTCCAATCAAAAATAGGTTTATTTTTATCAATCTCCATTTTAATTTGTTTAATCAATATCATTTTTAATTTAAATTATTCTTTTTTAGAAAATATCTTAAAAAAGTTGACCAAAAAATATTTTTATCTCAAAAAGTGTATAGAAAAAAATGTAATTTTTTTTAATTTTAAAATTTTAGTTTTAGGCGTAATAATTTCAATACTTATTTATTTTATTCTTATATTTTTTTCGGAAAACACTACTCCTTTTGTCTACGAACAATTTTAACTATCACAAGAAGTATTATTTCACATCCCTTTTCAGCATTTGGGAACCGAAGGTACGGTGGCTGATATTTCTTAGAATTACTTTAAATGAATTGCGACCAATCTTAACAACGAATAAAAAATCTTCCCAAGAATGAATTTTATTAAAAATTCTTCTTAAATCAAGAAAGCTTGTCAGCCTTTTTAACAAAAACGACCGGTAAGCTTCGGAAACAATTACTTGTAGTTCTTCTTTAGAAAAATTTTTTGTTGCTGCCCCACGACCGGCTAAAACTTGGCCGATTTCGGCAAAATCTTCAGTCTGATATTTTTTATAAGGAGAGAAAATTTTATCTAGATCAATCAAACCTTCGCTTTTAAAAATATCGTAAACTTTTGTTCCTGGGTGAGGACACAACAAATAAAAAACCGCTAAATCAGTTCCTGATTTTACAGCAAAATCAATCGTATCTTGAATTTGCTGTCTAGTTTCATAAGGGAAGCCAATAATATTGGTACAAATCGTCCACATACCAATTTTATTGGCATGTTTAATCATTTTCTTCGCCTGGGAAAGATCATATGGCTTGCCAATAAATTTCCTTGTTTCTAGATTACCCGATTCAATTCCGAAAGTAATTCTATAACAACCCGCTTTCTTCATCTTCTCCAAAAGTTTTTCATCTAAAGTCCAATGAGCAATCCCGTTTGGTGGGGACCACCTAATATCGAGTTTTCTTTTGATAATTTCGTCACAAATTTTTCCCAGTCTTTTTTTGTTTGCCCCCATGCTATCATCAAAAAAATAAAATTCATTTATCCCATATTCAATAACTAATTTTTCAATTTCATCCACCACGTTTTTCGGGCTTCTCCCCCTCCAAGAGTTCCCCCAAACAGAGTGAATTGAACAATAAATACATCTTCCCGGACAACCGCGAGAAGTAATCATTACCATCCCGGGTCTCCTCATTGCGTAATCTTGACCTTTTACAGACAGATATTTTTCCATGGGTAAAAGGTGCCACGAAGGGAAAGGAATTGAATCGATATCTTTTAAATACTCTCTTGGAGGGTTACTTTTTATTTTCTTTCCTTTTCTGACCAAAGTTCCCGGAATATTTGAAAGAGATTTACCTTCTTCAAATCTTTTTACAATTTCCAACAAAGTCAACTCTCCTTCTCCGGAAACAACAATATCAATATTTTTATCCTTTAGTGTCAGCTCTGGAAAAATTGAAGCATGGGCTCCACCAACAACAACCAACGTTTTTGGATTGAGACTTTTCGCTAACTTTGCCATTCGGTGAGCATCTCCGGCATAAGCTGAATACATGCAGCTAATTCCGATGATATCCGGACTATTTTTTTTAATCTGGTTTAATACCTGGCTGTCGTTTAGTCCATAACGGCAATAGCCTTCTTTTTTGTTGGTAAATAGTTTATTATTTCCTTCGGCGATAGAATCTAATATCGTAACCGGGTAGTAATACTTTTCAAGATAACTGGCAAGATAAGCTAAGCCCAAAGGGGGAGTTAATGCCGGAACAGTAGGGTCACCAAAATATACCGTCGATGGGGGAAAAATTAATAATGTTTTTGGTTTCGATAACTGTTTTAGTTTCGATTTTTTATTTGTCGCCATAAATAGACCCCTAATCCTGAAATAAACCATTTCATGTCTTTAGAGTTTAATCTGGGTGCTATATGAGAGAAAAGAAGAGAAAAGTTTTTATATTCCCAAGCGAATTTAATCTCTTCTAAAGAACTATTAAAAGAAAACATCTGATGAATTTTCTCTAAATAAGAAGCAGGGACTTGGCTAACATTCACTTTAGCATTGCCAATATCAAAATATTCTCCTTGTTCGTCAAGTTTTTCCGGTAGTTTAAACAGCTCCTTTTTAAGACAATAGTTAAAAAGTTCTGAGCCAGGATACGGGTGATATATTGTATTTATAGTCTGTTGGGCGCCAAGAGACTTTACCAGTCTTACGGTCATATCAACTTCTTTTTTAGTCTCAGTCGGTAATCCAATCATAAACATTGCTCCAGATTTTAACCCTACTTCCCGACAAATCTTAAAGGCATTTTTAATGTTGTCTACTGTTTGCTGCTTCTGGATCATTTTGAGAATTCTCGGAGATCCACTTTCCACCCCGAATTCTACGAATTCACACCCTGCCTTTTTTTCTAAAATATATCTTTCTTTATCCGCTACATTTGTCCTGGAATAATGAGCCCATTTTATTTTTAATCCTTTTTTTAGTATTAATTGACAAAATTCAACTACTCTTTGAGGATTGGCATCGAACTCGTCATCGTAAAATTGAAAACCTTGGATATGATAATTTTTTTGTAGAAATTCAATTTGTTCAATAATTTTTTCTGCAGATATCCCCCGCCAACGGCGAAAATTGACTGCACGATTATAACAATAAGAACAATTCCAGGGACAACCCCTGCTTGTATGGAGAGTAAGAACCCTATTGGAATAAAATTTCCTGTGAATATATTTTTCCAAAGGAACTAAATCCCACGCCGGTAAAGGTAAAGTGTTCAAATCAATAAAAGGCCTTATTGGATTCAAAACTATTTTTCCCTTTTTCTTATAACCCAAATTATTTATATCCTTCAGATTCCCCTTCTTTTTAAGTAAATAGTTTATTAGCTCAAGAAATGGTTTTTCTCCCTCATTCATTATCACAAAATCGACAAAATCATTATTTAACACCTCTTTTGGAAAAATCGTTGTATGGATTCCTCCAAAAACAATTTTAGAATTCGGAAGAATTTTTCTTGTTTCCCTTGCCTTAATAACCGCATCAGACAAACAAGGTCCAGAAAGAATTGAAATACCAACAATTTTAGGTTTCTTTCTCTTTAAAATTTCAGTAAAATTCTCATCCGCAGTATTGGAATCAAAAATTTCTACTTTTATTTCAAAAGATCTTAAAAAACCGGCAATATAAAGCAGGCCATATGGGAGATACGAAGGCAAAATGTCCATGCTTTTTGGATTAGTCAAAAGAACATCAATCATAAAATATGATTATACAACCTTCTCAAAGTTGATTTTATACCAAAACTCAAATATTAAAAGACGCCAGAGTAAACTCGCTTTCTCTATCTTAAGCAAAGAGGTGCTTTGTTCAAAAAGAGACCCAAGTTCTTCTTCCGAAAAAAAACGAGAAGAAAAACTTTCTCGGGAGAAAATCATCTCTTGTGTGATTTTTTTTAAAGGCCCCATTAACCATCTTTCCGAAGGTAATAAAAATCCATGTTTTTTCCTTTTCAAAATCTCTTTGGGTAGTAAGTCCGCCATTATCTTTCGAAATAATACTTTAGTTTGATTAAAAGAAATTTTGTCGTTAGCATTCAAAGAAAAACAAAATTCGGCTAACTTATAATCCAAAAACGGCTCCCTCGCTTCTAAACCGAAAGCACTCATCATTTTGTCGACTTTCATACAAAGACTATTGGGAAGAATATTCTCAATCTCAAATTTAATCATTTTCGATAAAAAATCATCGTCATTTTTATCAAACATCTTTTTGAAACCAGGGTACATTCCCTGTCGAGAAAAAGTTGTCAGGTAAAAGTAAATTCTTTTTCTAATCTCTTCTGGGACAATCCTCGATTGAGACAACCCCAGCTTATACCAAGAATAGCCGCCAAAAAATTCATCCCCACCTTCCCCGACCAAAACAACTTTGACATGTTTGTTTACTTCGGCGGCAGTTAAGTATGTAGCAATTCCACCTCCATCAGCCAAAGGTTCATCCTGGTGCCAAACAATTTCCGTGAGAACTTTTTGAATTTCCTTTGGTTTAATAATTATCTCTATATGATCTGTTTTATATCTATTTGCCACTAATCGGGCGTACTTTAATTCATCATCCGGCTCACCAAAACCAACACTGAATGTTTTTATCTGTTTCTTTCCCAGTTCGCTCATTAAAGCCACAATCGAACTTGAGTCCAACCCCCCCGAAAGTAAAACACCCAAAGGGACATCGGAGATTAAACGAGTTT